>ERZ772795.14-NODE-14-length-57657-cov-3.0704_pt1 | contig 57657 bp, 55 predicted proteins | sample MGYA00511346_ERZ772795 | MGnify/ENA primary metagenome ERZ772795 (study PRJEB29015, sample SAMEA2738032) | human oral metagenome | biome: human oral; feature: human-associated habitat; material: saliva | place: China | collected 2245 ... | reverse complement strand
AAGATCAAGGACAAAATGGTCAAGGGCAAGGTCAAGGACAAAATGGTCAAGGGCATTGTACTTGTGGTCGCCAACACGGTCACGGTTACGGAAATGGTCAAGGGCAAGGTCAAGATAATGGTTTAGACGATCATAACACTTGGTATAAAACTCCTTCTGATGTAACTACAGAAGATGGTGAGTCAATTGGTAGTATCGCTTCACAAAAGGATACTCGTACCGCAGTTGCTGATATCGTTAAGCGTGTATCTCAAGACCCTGTTGTTCGTGATAAGGTTGATAATCAGAAAATGCGTGGCTTGATGGCTGGCGGATTGTATGATCAGGCTATTGAAGGTAAATCTGAAAAAGGAAAACTTCCTTTAAAAACAGTTCTTCAACAAGGTGTCGGTCGTCTTCGTGCCGGTGTGCGAAGCACTTATTCTCGTATTTATAAACATCAAGGTAATCGACCTGTAATTAAAAAAGGTAAGAAGAAACTTTGGAACAAAAACATCCGAGTCTTCCTTGATAATTCAGGATCAATGGGTACATTTGAAATCAGCTGGGCAACAATGGAAGTAGCTGCAATTGCTAAGGCAATCAAGGCAAACTTGAGTATCATTCCTTTTGATACTGTTGTATACAGCGAAAATGAACAAGTTATTCCTAAGAGTGGTAAGTTCAAATTTGTACCAACCGGACGTGGTGGTACAAGCTTCCAACCAGTATTCGATTATATGAAACAGGTTGGTGTAACAAACCAAAACGATGTTGTCATCATCATCTCAGATGGTTACGGCGAGTCACGAATCGAAAATTACGGGTTCCGCAACGTTATTTGGGTTATGGTTGAATCAAAAACAAACACTCTCAGCGTTCGTGAACAAGACATTCGTGGTCATCTCGTTGCATACTTGGAAGATGATTATCGATACAAGATCGAAAAAATCGGCGCATAAGAAAAAGCAGGTTTGTCCTGCTTTTTTATTTTATAAAAAACAATTAATTTCTTGTCCTTTTAACCTTACCTTTTTTAAGGGTTACAATATTAAATCCTTTAACATCAATCTGTGTATCGTCATACCCAAATAGTCGTGCTCGACCTCTCCCCATTTCAATAGCTCTGCCACTTGGTAAAAGATAAATATCAAATACCACATCTTCTTTAACAATTAAAGCTGCAAATTCAACTTCTGATTCTTTTAAGACTGATAGTGTTTCATTCAAATCAGAACCGTAAAAATTTGGGTATTCTTCCAAAAGAGATTTCAAATCTGAGTCGACAGCAATGAATGGTAGATCCACCCTTGTCTGAGCCTTCCCGTTTTCAAGTATCTGAGTGAATGTTATTTGTCTAGCCTCGGTATCAACTTGATTGATGTAAAATCTACCACAAAAATCTACTCTAGTATAATCAAAATCAAATGCTGTAATTGTATAAGGACGCTCGCACCACATAGAGCGTTCCTCAAGAGCTGATAATATCAATAAACCAAAGGTAATTATGCTCATCCAGATGAACGCAATCCCTGCAATAATAATGTGATTGAAACTCACTGTTTTTTCACCATCACTTTCGCTAATTTCTTAATCTTTTCTGGTTGAAATCCAACAATAAAATCTTCATCGTTCCCGTAAAAAATAACCGGTGCTGAAGCGATTCCCTTCTCCTTTAAGAATGGAATATAATCCGGGTTCTTATCGATATTAATTTCTTCGTATTCGACACCGGAACGATCCATAATCTTCTTAGCCATTCTACACTGCGTGCAATTGTTTTTTGTATAAATTGTAATCAACTATAATTCTCCTTTTTTAAAACTCTTTTTTAATTTAAATGCAAAGTTATTCTTCCTCCATTATATCAGAACAAAGAATAAAAATCAATAATCTATATTTTATATTTTACATCAGAAGTTTGTTTTTTTATAAAAGTAAAAAGTAGACTCTTGAAAGAATCTACTTATAAATTTTCTAGTTCATTCTTCTCGTATTTGACTGCGTTTAAGAATCCAGAAACTCCGATAACAACAGCAATTCCACAAGAAATTAATGATCCCCAAAATAACATAATACCCTCTTTTCTACTGCATTTATTAAAGTGCAGAAATCTATTTTCTTAAATTATATAAAAAGCCGGTAAATAACCGGCTTTAAAAAACAACTTCACTTTCTCGTTCACGCTCAACCAGATATTCTAAAACAGTGTTTCGAGATTTATTTTCAAATACTCGAACTTTTTGTCGAATTGTCCGGAATGAGCCGAATAGATAACAACGTTCTTTAAAACGGGTGATACCAGTATACAATAGATTTGCGTTCAACGAATAATTGTGTTGACTAGCTGCAATCATAATTCCATACTTAGATTCACTACCTTGAGATTTGTGAATTGTATAAGAGTAACCCAATCGTAGTTCATCACTGAGATCCTCCGCAAATACTTGAACTCGTTCTTTCGTAACAAGGTTCTCAACGATAACGCCATAACCTGAAATATCAATAATTTTACCAACATCCCCATTGTTAACAGGAACCGCTTCTAAATCTTCTGCCGTAAAACTTTCTACTGTATTGTTCACATCAATACCTTTTGGAAAACGACGGTTATTTTGAAATAGAACAAGATCATCCTTATAAAATTTAACCTCAACACCAAAAACTTTTGATTCTAGATAGAGATCTAGTGGATTCTTCTCTTGATACTCACGAATCAAGGTTTGAATATGATTATTCAGATTCAATTGACCTAGTAAGTTTTTATTAACCGGTGTTAAAACCATAATGTCTTCCGGAGTAACATCGTTACTCAACATCTTTTTATAAGCATTAATAACTTGAGATAAAATTGTATCTTGATTATCAATGTTCTGAGCGATAAGATCCTTCGCTAAAACAAACGGTTTATTTCCATTATCTTTAGGAGAAAAATATCCTGAACGAAACTCTTCGGAAAGTTGTGCAATACCACCGTTGCCTGACTTGACACGAAAACTTTTTGTTAGTCGTGTAGTTTTTAAGAGACCTTTCTTGATAAAAAGGTGTAATAAATTACCAGGGCCAACTGATGGTAATTGGAACTCATCACCGATGAACATCCAGCGAGTTTTTGAAAATCTCGCTATATCTTTCTGAATCAGCTGCATAATCGCCCCGAATAAAGCAGAGTCAACCATTGAAAATTCGTCAATGAATACAATATCTGGAGTTGATTTCTTAAACTTTTCCTCTAGAGCAGTTACAGAAATGTTATAAGCTCCATTCTTATTTGGACTTAACATATACTCGTGGTGAATTGTTGAAGCTTCAAATCCCGCATAACTAGATAGCGTTTGCGCTGCTTTACCAGTAGGAGCAATCAATTGAACCTTTAACTTTTCTTGTTTCAGGAAGTTAATCAACTCTGAAACAGTTTTAGTTTTACCTGTACCACCGGGGCCAACCAAAAGTGAGAATTTTGAATTTTTCACAGAATAAAATGCTTCTAACTGCTCATCGCTTGGTTCAAAATCAGTCGTTTCGAGGAATCTTTTAAGTTTATCATCAAAATTGCGGATAATATCACGATCCACAACCCCACTTGAATTTGAAAGGATTTTGTAAATCAAGTTCTCGCAATTCCAATAATCTACTGTTGTCACAAAGTTATCAACCGTAACAATACCTAAATCTGTTTCTTTTAGATAACTCAAGTTTGGATCGATACGATGTTTTTCAACTTCTGCTTCAATAATATCAGCCGGTAAATCAAGATCTGAGATGGCGATTTTCATAAATTCAGAAATAGCAATCAGAGTATTACCACTCTTAGTAATTTCTTGTTGAATGATAAATTGAACTCCATAAAATACACGCTTGCTTGAATCTTTGAAATAAACAGGGTTTCCAGGATAAAGTTGTGATAATTTTTCACGGAACGTATCAACAATTTTAAATCCAAACCCTTCAATGTTGATCATATCGAACGGGTTGCTCATCATAACATCAAACGCTTTTTGTGGGGTTGGGTACTGACCAACAATCTTTTCGATTTGTAAATCGGTAAAACATTCTCCAGCCTCTCCCAACAGAGAAATTAGTTGAGAAGATTTTTGTTTGTCGTTGAGGCATTTAAATAGTCGCTTATATTTCTCCAAGGAAATGTTAGGATTTTCTTCTGAAAGAATTTCAGATAAAACTTTTCCATTTTCACTAAAAACAACATCCCCGTCTTCTGAGATAACATAAATTGAATTTGTGATTTTATTTAAAGGTAGAGTTTTATCATCAAGAAACCCCTCATTCTTCAGGTGTTTTACAAGACCTTTAAAATGCTCGTTGGCGGCAATACGATCCAAGTAACTCCACTGATCGTCAATGGTTTCCGGAAATTTAAAGTAAACTTTTTTTACATAAAAGTTAGTACCCTTACCGGTTCTCTTTGGTTCCAGATCTACAGTGATTGTGTCTCCGACCAAAAGATTTGTTTGAGAAAACACGGAATAGGAATTGTAAACCGGATGTTTTTCTAAAAGAGTATTGTGGATATCTTGAGGTTGAACTTGATAAATATACAAGTCCTTATTACTAGACTCCCAACTCTTTCTTAAAATTCTAATAGTTTCTGACATTGTTGTCAGTCCTCCTTCTTTCTTAATTAAAATATTTTTATCTGTTTAAATTATATCATAAAAAGCAAAAAACTTCAAAAGTAACAGGATAAATAAAAAGCTGCATTAAATGCAGCTTTTTTGCTTAGAATGTTTGCATAAGAGCTTGGTTTTCACGAATCGTAAACAAGATGTTCTTGTCATCGTCACCAAGAATATGCTTAAAATCTTTCAAAGCTGAGGCGTTAGAACCTGCTGGAGCTTTTTGAAGACGATAAGCCAACGCTGAAGATGTTTCAGTAGGTGTGCTGATCTCGTCTGAGCTCAAAAGTTCAACAAGTTTACGAACGTTGTTTTCAACTTTGAATTTGATTGGAGAAGTGTCCTCCGTAGCTTTTAACAACAAGTAATATTGCTGGAATGCGTCCAAGCTGTTGTACTTGTTGATTGCTGTTTTCTTGAGTTTTGCGTCTTTTTCATCACCAAACAACTCTTCTAGTGTCATCAACTTATCAAGCTGGTTCATTGTGGCGATAATGGTAGCTCCACATTCGTCACCAAAGAACGCCTTGATAGACATCTGAGACCACTCTGCCTTCATACCCTTTTGTTGCATTTCTTCAACGGCATAAAGATAGTTAGAGCATTTTTCGATCGTACGGTTTGTTGCCAAACGGATATCATCGTCCACCTTCTTGAAGTAGAGTCCAGGGTTTTGCTTGAAAGCACTGAACAAGTAAGGGTGGATATTTGACAATCCCTTTTCGTTAACACCCTTAGCCCATTCCATAAATCCAGCATAATCTTCTGCGAGAATGTAAACGGCACATCGGGTGATGACCGCTTCCTCGATCGGATGTGTTGGACTATCCGAATCTTCGAACCCTGGAATATCTGGCCCCGGGTTCCCTGCAAGGATGAAGAATACACGATTCTTGTCGAACATAACACCGTTTGGTGTACGTCCAGCTTGAATGAAGTTCATCCAGGTACGCTGATCCCCTTGATTGAAGGAACTGATTTCATCAATCAAGAAGAAGTAGTCCAAGCCTTCATTTTCTGGATCATCAAGAAAACGTTGCATTTTCTTAATCTCAGGCAAGTTGTCGATCTTCAAGTGATCCCCATCTTTTTCACCAGCCATAGTGTCAATATAAGGCATTGACAATGTTTCTTCCGGAGTACCAGAACCGTCTACGATTGAATAGCACTCCTTCCAATCACGACCGTGTTTGCTACCGAGAGCTTTATTTAGTTGCCATTCGGCAAGCTCTTTAAGTTTTTTCTCGATAACGACGGTCTTACCGATAGCTGGGCGACCAAGGATCATCATTGGTTCCTTGGCAAAGAATAATTTAGGGATTTCCGTAATCAATTCGTTGATAGTAATGTATTGCATTAAATTTACCTTCTTTCTGTGCTGCTTTTGCAGCTGTTTTTTATATTTTCAAAATTATATAATCTTTCTAAAATTGAGAAATAAAAAAAGAGGATTAGTTATCCCCTTTTTAAATTACAACAACCCATCACGCTTCAATCTTTTAATTTCGGCTAAAGCATTGTTTATTTTTTCCCGATCAATATTGGAATATTGTTTGGAATATAGTAGTGATAGATCTGGCACTATCACAATGTCAGTTTTACTCAACTTCTTTTCTTTTTTAATTTCCATTTTTGTCCTTCTTCCCGAGCTCAAAGCTCTTTATTTTTATTTTTAAAATTATAAGAGATAAATCGAGATAAAGAAAAAAGAGGATGAGCCACCCCCTTTTGAAAATTTAAAACATTGAGTAAAAGTCTTTGTTATCATCAACGATGATAACCTTGACTCCTCTTTTATTAAATTTAGTTCCGTTTGGTAACTTACCAAACTTTAAAATTTTAATCAGAACGTCTCTGTTTTGTTCTGATAAACTACTAGGAGATTCAATTATCACATTGTAATTGACACCTCCAACATTACCAATTTTTTCATCACTTAAAAAATCGAAGAACCTCTATATCTTCATCAGAGTAGTGGTTTCCGTTGATAAGCCCCAACCACTTGGTTCTAACACCTTCGTCAATAAAAGCCATTTCGTCAAAAATATTAAAGTTGTTCATTTTTTTCTCCTTCTTTACCAAACATTCGTTTGGATTTTTTTATTTTTAAAATTATATAATCAACTTTTAAAACAAAAACAAAAAAGAGGATTAATAATCCCCTCTCTTTATTTTTCAAAGACAATGACGATATTATCCATATCTTTGTTGGTGTCGATAAAGTTATCAATGATAACTTTTAAGTCCCCAACGATGTCTTTGTCGACACTTAAAACAAGTGTCTTATCTTTGTTGATAGGATATCTAAAATCCCGAGCCAACAAAGATAGTTTGTTTTTGAGGTGTAGGGCAATTTCCTTGTCTACACCATAATATGGGATATCCCATTCGAAGTCGCCGACTTCGATTTCTAAGAATCCCTTGGAAATGATTTCTGGTTCTACAGAAACGCCATCCCATTGGAGTTTATCGATAACATCGATAAAGTTTTCTTTTGTTACTGTTCTCATATTTTTTTCCTTCTTCCCGAGCTAAAAGCTCTTTTTCTTTTTGTTTTTTAAATTATATAATCAACTTTTAAAACAAAAACAAAAAAAGAGGATTAATAATCCCCTTTTTATTTAGCAGCTTGTTTTGCAGCTTGAGCTTTTTGCTCTTCAGCCAATAACAAAGCAACCTGCTCTAGCGGTGTTGCCATTTCTGCCACAGCTGGGCGAGTTAACAACGCTAACATAGCTTCGTTCATTTTATTTCCTTCTTTCTACTGACATTATTTCAGTCAGATTTTTAAATTTCTGTATTAATTATAGACTAAAAATATCACTAAAAGAAAAACAGAGGATCTACTCCTCTGTTATAGATTTAGCTTTTCAGAAACTTTTCTGAAGATGTTCCAGCCTTGGACGTTCTCTTTTACTTGTTCCAGAATACTCTGTCTAATATTCGGACTCAAATCGTAGAGACTTTCAATGAAATCATCGACCTCATCTTCTGTATCTTTTAAAGGGAAAGGAATTTTACCTTTACTATTAATGATTGAATCAGAGATTGCGTTTTGCAGAATTTCCTCCACACCTTTATTTCTGAAAATATCGCTAAGTTCAACGCCGTTCATCTCAAGGATGATATCCACATCATACAATGCTTTTGGTATTTTTTTAACACCGGAACGACTAGCTAAAAATCCCGAGTCGATATCAACCAGCGTTAATTGGTTAGATATTAAGTTATATCTAAAATTAACTACAAAAGACTCGCCGGTTCTGTACTCTGGGATCGTGTGTCCCTTTTCCATCACACATTCAAGTGTGTTATTCATCGCCAAAGAACGACAGGAAACATTGATATAGTTAACAAATTCCTTTTGTATTTGAGGAATATCATTCTTGGACATCAACATCCCCATTAATTTCTTATAATCGGATAGTTTAGAATCACTACCTCTACTTACTGTAATTACCACAGCAACCCTCTTTCTACTGGTTCAATTCCAGATTAATTATTTTCTTAAATTATAAGAGGAGCTGTACGCTCCCCGTATTATTTGATTTCTTCCCCAATAAAATAAAGGTCATCCCCGGATAGAACAAAAAACATATTCTTATCAAAAAATTCAATAATGACAGATAAGGAAATGTTGTTAGAATCTATCAACTTATTATATCCTTTAAAAATCTCTTTCAAGAAATCCTTATCAAATTCTGTACTATTAGAATCGGTCTTGTTTATTACCAATAAATCAGAGAAATTTTTCAACAAGATGAAATCGTGATCGTCTGAAACGAATAATTCTTTCGTATCTGAAACTAATAAAGAAATAAATTTATCAATATCTTTTTTAATGACAGGAGAACCTTCATCATCTGAACAATTAACAGTTGGTGCTACATTTTCTCTAATAATCACAGTCAGGAAATCGCAACCGGAACATAATTCGAATCCATTTTCTTCTCCAAAAGCCTCAATCAGTAATTCCGATAAGTGAGCACCAGCCCCTTTATTTTTAAAAGGAATTTTCAAAACAATCTCTCCAGTTTCAGGTTTGTTTTCTTGTAAGACGGACAACAATTTATCATCTTTTTCTGACTGATTACCGGAGTAAATGGAACGTTGAGCTAACACTCTATTGTAATTCTCAATTAAAGAAAATACACGGCTTAACAAGTTTTCTTTGTTATTGTTAGCCCCCTGTTCATCAGATACTGAATTGTCTTCATCGACAAAGTTTTTATGGAATGATAGAGTAATCTCAACTGTTTCAGATTCTTTATTCCTATTAAAATCAGATTCGGGTTCATCAATCGTTTTTTGTAAAATACTCTTAGCTGTTTCTAAATCTATAAACAAACTTTCTGAGATTAATTGTGCAGTATCATCGAAATTATCCTTTAACCATTCCAGTGTTTCTTGGCTTATTTCTTCATCAAATAATACAACCACATCCTCTTCTAAATATTTATTAAAAAGTCGTTCAATTTCCTGTTTTACATCCTTATCTAAAATGAAAATCATATCAGAATCTTTCATTTTGTTCCAAAGATCCACCAACTTTTCAACACCCGGTTTGTCGGGGTATTTTTCAATTAAGTATTTAAGTTTTTTAATCAATTTATTATAATCGTCTTTTCTCATTCTCTCCACATCCAAAATTAAAGTTCTGTCACACGTGAGATACCATCAGCACCTTGCTCGACATAATACACGTGTTCAATTAAGTTAGGTAGGTATTCACGCTCGTGTGTGATGATCAAACTAGCCTTACCTAAATATTCTGTCAAAATAGAAATCGCTTCCGCAACTGATTCGGCGTGAGCTTTCGAAACGGCGGATGTCGGTTCGTCCATAACAACAATACCGGCATTCTCTTGTCCTACCAATCTGCTTACAGCGACGAAAAATGCTAGGGATATAATATCTGTCAACCCCCCACCTTCGTTATTTAAGTCAATTAGTTCTTGATTTAATCCGATACGTTTCTCTACGTAGACATCAGCAGAGGGTGTTCCTGCACGAACTGTGGTTTCGATTCGGATTTTGTAAATATCACCAAAAACAATTTGTAAAATCTTCGTTACAGCTTCTTCAAGAATTGATTGTCCTTTGATTCGAGCCTCCTGAGATGATTTCTCTAAAAGGTCTCTCGCAAGAATGGTATTTTCCTCATTCAACTGAACTTCTTTCAGATGATCCAATTTCTCCTGTTTTTGTTTAAGAAGCAAATCTCTTTCTGTTTTTTGTTTAAGAATAGAAGTCTTTTCTTTATTAAGTAAAGAATATAATTCGTCAATTTCTAAATTTGTTAAAGCCAATAGATATCTCCTTATTGAATCTCATTGTAAAGATACGGTTCAGTGAAAGCCTTTTTCAAAAAAGTATCAAACATCTTTTCTGTGTTTCCACTACCAGCGAACGTGATTGAATTTGATACAATAGAAACATAACTCGGAACACCCTTCGCATTAAAGTAATATTCCGCAATGCCTAGAAGATCCGGTTGTGTCGCAGTTTTTTGATTGTCGGTTAACGTTGCAACCTTGAACTTATCGGTATTTAATTTTGTTTCTTCTACAAATTTTGCAATCTTATCGTTGGTTTCACTTGGAAAAATAACAAGGTAATTTACACCTTCTAAAGTTTCCACTTTATTTAGTTGTTCCACAAAACTTTTAGATTTATCCCCTGTGTTCAAAATAACAAGGATTGTTTTTCTATTCAATGTTACGTTTTGTTCATCAAAAGTTTTGATTGTTGTTGTAGGAATAACTTTTCCAATTAAAGTCAATGCGTAATCACGACTTTTATCAGCACCTTCAAATAGTGTATTGATTTCTGATTGTGCTTGTGGTGTATATTTCGCAAGTATTTCCGAAGCACTCAAATCGCTAAGTTGATCGTTAGTGAGGCGCTTGTTGATTGCGATAACTTCCTGATCCGCAACCTTACTCAAAGTATCTTGTGCTTTCTTAAGTTCTACAACGCTCTCTTCTTTGCTTTGATTGAGAGGACTAATGTAGTACCCAACCCCACAACCTAATAATACTGTTGCGATCAACCCTCCCGCAACTTTTTTGTTTTTGATAATTTCTTTAATTTTCATCAATATAAATCTCACTTAATTTTATTCTTCTATTTATTTTAACAAAAAAAACGGTTTGCGTCAACTGGGTTAAAATAAAAATGCAGAAAGCGGTGAATCATCACCGCCCTCGCTTTATTTATTAAATTTTTATTTATTTTATCAATTAGAACGGAAGATCATCTTCGCTCATATTGAAATTCGGAGAACCTGTTGATTCCGCACCTGCACCGTCAGTTTCCGGTGCTTTGATGGTTGTAATGTTCGAAGGATCGACTGTGAGATTCAACGTTGTATGAGTCTCGTTGTCCTTTGTGTAGGTGTTTGTTTCCAAACGACCCAACATCATAGGGATAAGAGATCCCTTTTCCAAGCGACTAAGAACCCAATCTTTAAATTTAGAGTTCTCGTCGATAAACATCACAACATTGACTGAGATTCGACCGTTGTACTCAGGAAGAACCATACCGTTCATTGCATAACGGAGCGCCTTCTTTTTGTACTCATCAGCCGAGATGTTGGCTGGGAAGCTAATAGCAACACGTCCGCCTTTTACTGCACGAACGTTTGGATTGCTGTTTGCTCGCATAGATCGAAGTGCGAGGATTGCAGATGGTTTCCCATCTTCACGTTGTTGGCGTTCGATACCAACGATGTTATTAAACACTTGTTTTTGTTCTGTCATAATTAAACCTTCTTTCTAATTAACCGGTGACAAACCCGGTTAACAAAGTTTTTTTATTTTTAACAATTATATAGTAAATAAAAAAAACAAGGAATAAAAATTCCTTGTTTTAATCGTTTTTTGTAAGAGTTGGTTTATCCGTTTCGATGAATAATGTTGATTTTCCATCTGTATAGATTCGATAATAAGGAGTTGCTTCTCCCATTTTATTCAACTGATCAATCGTAGAGTCTAATGATTTCAAAAGCTCACTCGTATCGGATCCGCTTTTGTTTGCATTCTCAATCTGTTCTTTTAGTGAGATTATTTGATTTTTCAATTCTGCAATTTTTCCAGAGTTGTTCTGATCCGCTGCATTTCTTGCAGCCTCAATCTCTTTACTAAGTTCTTGATTTTCAGCTTCTTTGTTTATCTTAATTAAATAAGTATATTGATTAGTAACTTCCGATCGCAAACTTTGTATTTTAGATTGTAACTCGGCTTTTTTAGCGGAGTTTTTAATATTGGTTAATCCAGCCTGAGCTTCTGCCAGTTGTTTCTGGAATTTTCCGTAATCTGAAATTTTTGTGAAGTTCGAAACGTTAATTTGATTAATTAAATCTTCTAACTTGGATTCACGAGATTCCTCATCTTCCTTAGTTAATCCATACACAATTCGATAATCTGAAGCTTCGAGACGAGCTTTATTTTTAGCTTTTGAAGCCTCCTGTTTTTTCGACGCTTCCTCTGAGAAGTTTGTCTGATTTACAACTTTGCTCTTAGAGATATCTTCTTGACTTGTAAAAGTGATTGTATTTCCTGATTTATTTACAGTAGAAGGTTTTTCAAAGTCGATAGGTGTTTTTCCGGCTAATATTGTATTATTGACAATACGACTGATAATTTTAGCTTCTTTGCGCTCGTAATCCCCAAGGGTTCGTGGTTGGTCTGCTCCAACCCATACAGTTGTTGTGTAATAGTGATTTACACTAGCAAAATAAACATCACGATAATAATCGGTTGTACCGGTTTTACCACCCTGATATTCTTTAGGGTAATTATCTGCTAGAGCGCCGGCGTCAGTTACGGTATGACCAGAACCAGCAGTTTTAAGAACATCTAGCATTGCGTATGAGGATTCTTGAGTGTAAACCTTTTTACCTTGATGGTTGTTTTGGTATAAAACTGAATCGTCGTATGCTGAAGTAATCTTCTCCACATTGGATGGTTGGTAAAACACTCCTTTATTTGTTAGAGCAGAATATGCTCCCGCCATTTCAGTTGTCGTTACACCGTATGTAAATCCACCAATAGCAATAATATTATTATTGTCGTATGGGTGTAGAGTGTGAAACTCCATATCAGCCAATTTATTTGTCACTTCATCTATATTAGTCATCAAACTTGCTTTTAGAGCAATTGTATTAAAAGACCAGTTTACAGCTTCACGAACAGTGTAATCTATATTGTAATAAATTCCTGCGGCGTTTCCAACTGTTGGATACTCTGGTAATTGAGAGTCACGTACCAAACTCTGAGGCAATAGACTACCATTTTCAAATGCAGGTGTATAAGCGATGATTGGTTTAGCTGTCGATCCGGGCTGTCTAGGAAATTGATATGCACGATTCACGTAATCGTTCTCTGTTCCACGCCCACCGATTATTGCAACTACATTGTGTGTCTGATTGTCTAAAACTGTTACAGACGTTTGCAAATCATATTTCCCGGTGCTTTCATTAACAGCTCCATACTTAGACAATTCTGCATAAACTTTATTTTCTAAATCCGCTTGCAAAGCTGGATTGATTGATGTATAAATCTTGTATCCACCAGCAATAATCTGCTCCATTTTATCCTGAATAGTTTGGTTATAAATTTGATGATATTCCTTATATTCTTCATCAGAACTGAATTTATACTTCAATTCAAAACCGTCAGCAACCGCAAGGTCTTCTGCTGCTCTATTCATAGCAAAACTAATAGCATAATTATCTGTGTAATCTTTCTCGTTCACAAGAGGTGTTATCGCAAGCTCAGTCTTTTGTTTAACAGCCTCATCGTATTCTTCTTGTTTGATAACCTGATTTCTCAACATCTTACCAAGAATTTCTTTTACTTTTTTGTCAGATTCTTCTGGGTTGATTGTAGGGTCGTACAGTGTTGGGTTATTTGTCAAACCGATAATTACAGCGGACTCACGAACCGTCAAATCCTTCTGATCCTTATTAAAATAATATTTAGCAGCCATACCGACACCGTTAGCTCCGTGGCCGAAGTAGATGTAATTTAAGTATGCTGTCAAAATATCATCTTTCGAGAATTTCTTTTCAAGTTCTTGAGCAATAACTTGCTCTGTGATCTTACGACTAGATGTTTGAGCTGAGTTTTTCAAGATTTTATTCTTAACTAATTGTTGTGTGATGGTAGAACCACCTTGAAGACTCCCACCTTTAGCATAAGTTGCGATAGCTCGAAGTGTCGCCCACAAATCAACCCCGTGGTGTTGGTAAAAGCGCTCGTCTTCTGTTGCGACAAAGCCTTGTCTGAGGTATTTGTTAAAATCCTCAGTTTTTACCTGATAATCTGCCTGGGTATTCAAACGCTTTATCTCGTTACCTTGATAATCGTAGATTGTCGTTGGTTGATCGCTACGAAGAACGTTTTTATCTAATGATTCCGCAATTTGGAAACCGGTATTGGTGGCCTCTGTAACCATTTTTCCGTATTTATTCCAACCTACGTATCCGCCACCAGCAATTCCCAAAGTAAAAATAATTAGAATCCAAAACCAAACCTTTTGGTAAAATCGTTTTTGTTTAAAAACTCTAATTTTTTTACTTTTATTTTTTTTATTTTTGGAGTCACTTCTTTTGGGAAGTTTCTCATTATCTTTCGTTTCTTTAATTTCTTCAGTCAAGATATGTCCCCCTTTTAACGAAGTGAATTTTTTAAAGTTTCAAAACCATTATTACTAATAACAACATCATTGCTTTGTTGTGTACCGATAACATAATTATCTGCATTAATACTTGAGCTAAAAATACTGAAATTAGAAAAAACCTGTGGAGTAGAAATTCTAGCCGTTGTGTACTCAACGGTTACAATTTCTTTAACTGAAACAATTCCAGAATTTAGTTCAGTTGTATAAACAACAACTTTCCCATTTTCTAAACCAAGAAATTTATGACTAGCCAATGAATTATTTGTTAGTACTTTGTTGAAAATTTGGTACTCGTTTGCCTTCATTTTTGTTGAAGTGGAAGATCCTTTTGTAAAAGAATAGGTACTCCCCTTTTGAGCCTCTTGGATTGCAGCGTTTTTCTTCGCTGTTTTCTGCTCATCCGTACTAGACTTTTCTTTCTCAATTTCTTTCTTAGCTTTTTCTAATAATTTATCAACTTCTTTTTTCGTTTCAGGATAAGCAACTGATTCATTGAGGCCCTCAACGGTATAGTAAAGTCCCGGGTTATCACCAGTCATTTTCTGTGCTTCAGCTAGAGTGTAAGTAGCATACTCAACCTTATCTAAAATGTCATTACCATCTTTAATGAGGGTGTTTTTAACCTTAACGTTAAGGATACCTTGAGCCTTAGAAATTGCGTTTTTTAGATCCTCTAAACTTACATCTTCTAATTTTTCAGCCTCGGAGAATTTTTTTATTTGAGCTTTTAAATCAGATTGCAATTTAGCTTGAGTGACAATAGCCTGCACTTTGTTTTGAAGTCTTATTTTTTTTGAGTTGTCGCTGATATTATCGATATCTTTTTGGATGTCTGATACCTGATCAACAGTCACACCATCTTTGATAGCATTGGTGTATTTATTCTCAATAAACCTATCAACTCTATTTTCGATACTTGCAATCTTTTGATTTTCAAAGTACGTCCTGCCGACGGTACCGTAAATTAGACCGCCGACAAGAATAAATCCGATCATAACACCCGCAAGGATCATTTTATTTTTTTTTGATAAATATAACAAAATTTCTATTTTGCCTCCTTAAGCAAGAATTTGTAAAGTTCACCAGCAATAATACAGTCATTAAGGGAGTTGTGTGAATCAAGTGCTGCAATATCTTCAGGTAAAAATTTTTTCTTCAATACTTCCAGCTTGTAATTTCCACGTCCAAGGTGAGGGAATTTTCGCTTAGTCATTGTTAAGGTATCTGCATAGGTGTATTCGCCAAATTCTTTTTCTGCACGATTACACTCGGAACTGAGCATACGCAAGTCGAAAATTAAGTTTTGTCCAACGAGTTGTTCACCGTTAAAAAATTCCTTAAACTTATCCCAAGCCTCTGAGAAATGGGGAGCGTCCTCTAAATCTGACGGTTTGATTCCGGTCAACTCAGTAATTTCCTCTGAAATAATTTTATCATTTGACGGAGCAACAAAAGTATCAAATTCAGCAACTTTTTCGAAATTCTCGTATTTAACTGCTGATAATTGAATGATAGAGTGAATCTCTGGATTTAAACCTGTAGTTTCAACGTCTAGAGAGATAAATGTTCCACTCATCTCAGCGTCAACTTTGATTTCTTCATAAGGTAGGTTGTTTTCAACTTTCTTCTGACCGAGAAATTTAAAGCTACGATTTTGTTCATTCCAATAAATATCGTCAATGATCTCAAAATCTTTTTCTACTCTTTTAGCATAAGATAAAAAAATACTCAACCACTGTTGATATGGATGGTAATTCAAGTTTCGATCTTTCAACTTGAATAATAACTCGTCGACATTTTCGTGGTTCTGGACATTTTTTTTATCTTTGTTAGTTAATGTTTTTTGCAATAGGTTTGTATCAATTAATAAATTTTCGCCAGATTTAACAACTAAGAAAAAATAATCTGGGTGAACTTTTGAAAAGATTTTATATTCCAATTTAGAATCCAACTTTCTAATATAATATTCTATCTCAATTTTACCACAAAATTAAATCCATTTCAAGCTTTTAAATACCAATAAGATGTAAACGTTATCAATTTATACTTGATTGTTTTCAGAAAATGCGTTACAATAGATATATAAGGTAAAAAAGATTTTGAGAGGTAACGGCTTATGGCTGGAAGAACAAGAAAATCAAGACGGCTTGCTGCAACTAGAAATGCTATCGTTAAAAAAGCGAAGATTATGGAAGAGTTGACAGGAAAAGAAGTAAAACCGACACACAAATATAGCAAATACACATTCTCTTGTGAGTGTTCTGCTTGTACCTGTGCGAGATATTATGGAAAGAGAGAAAAAAGAGAGTTTGAAGAGCGAATTTCCAGAGATCGCTTGCGTAGTCAAGGATTTGATGGTGTGGATTCACACGTGGACGCTAGTTGGAAATCTTGCAAGTCTGACTTAATATAAGATTTTACCTAGATAAAAACATAAAAAGAGCCAGTTTTTCTGGTTCTTTTTTTATTCCTTTTTATTAACCCAGTAAAGTGTTTTTTTGTTTCCAAAAAGGACATCTACTCTACCGGGATCGACAGCGTATGCACTAGAGGCGGTCTTTGGTTTACCAACCTCCTCTTCTGAAATAATTTCAACACTTTTATTAACTGAATCAATTAGAGCCTGATCAACACCACCTCCAAAAAATACAGCAGGTTGTGGATTTTTATCGTTTTGTGTAACGATCACCGTTTCATCAAAAAGTGTATTCGTTTTTATACCTGATTTTTTAGGCGTAAATTCATAAGTTATAACAAACGCTTCTTGTCTCGAACCGTCCGGATGATAAGACACCCCGCTTAATATTTTAATATCAGTTATCTTTAATCGTCCCAGTTCAGTTTCTATGGTCTGATCTACTTTGTTTAAAACTTTTTGTGGCAAGGATAACCTTTCAATTCGTTCAAATTTATTTCCCGCTATAAAATTATCAACAATGTTATTACCTGATATTTTTGTATATAAGGCAAGTCCGGCAAGTGAGAAAATTATTAATAAATAGGAAATTTTAATCACTTTAAAAAAATTCTTTAAGATCTCCAATCAAAGTCACCTGCCTTTTCAAAACCATCAACGGCTTCTTTTGGTAATTTATTTTTATTAAAATCGTAAGTTGCCGTTAAATCAGCATATTCAGTTATACGTTTATCTCCTGTAATATCGCAAGAAATAAGTGTTAACATTGGAACTCCTGGTGTGTGCCCATTTTCTTCAGAATCAACTTTTGATTGTCTTACGATATCAGTGTCGGTCTCTTCCACAAATTTCACGTTAGTGACCGTATATTCATAAACCTTATCCAAATCGGTTAAGTAAATTTTTTGTCCAGGCTTTGCAAAATAATAAATTCCGGAAAACAGAGCCCACTCCGATTTCGGTACGTGGTGTCCTACTAACACATAATTGCCTTCTCCTAACTTTTGATCTGCTGAAATAGTTCCAGCAGAAAGATTCAACTGATATTTATCAAGACCAGCGACTACTGTTGTGGCAACTTTAGCTTCTGGTTGTGTCATAATGGCAATCGGGTTTGATTGACTTTTCATTTTAGCGGACAATGAATCTAAGACGTTCGAGTTAGATACGTTCGACCAATCATAATCAGCATTTTCGTTTTCTTTTTTTAAAACATCTTGAGAAATCTTCTTTACAACTGTGTGTTGCGTTGTGCTGCGTGCAATGTGAGCGGTTATCTGATTTCCAAAAATGATCAAAATGGAGCCTGTCAAAATACCTATATAAAAAATATGCTCCAATAATGAAAGTATTATTCTTTTAAACAAATAAAAAACTCCTTTTTAGTCTTTATCTTATTTTAGACTAAAAAAGAGAATAATTTTTTATTGACGTTTCGCTTTGCGTTTAGCTACTGCTACAGCACCAGCACCGATAAATGAAGCACCAAGAAGACCCGCACCGATAGTTTCGAAACCGGCTTCTGGGAGTTTTTCAGGAACTTTCTCAGCTGGTTTAGGTTCTTCTTTCTTTGGAGCCTCTGTAGTTTCAGGAGCCTTTTTTTCTTCTTTCTTAAGAACGGTTGTGTTCTTATCAGACTCCTTATCCTTGCTCTTAGAATTATCGGTAAGAGCTTGATCACCCTTACTTACTTTAGCTTCCTTGTCTGAATCTTTTCCAGCAGTTAGCTCTACCGCTGGATCAGTTGTAGTACTGCTAGACTCTTCTGCGAAAACAGGAGCGGCAATTAGTGCTGGAAGTGTAGTAGCGAATACGCTAGCGATTGCTGTGATTTTTTTTAAGTTCACAACGTTACCTCCTACCAAAACGTTTTAATAGGCTAAATTTATTTGCCTACATTTATTATAGCGTAGTTAACTTATCTATTTATTATAATTAATTCAGAAAGAAAATGAAATCGGGATTGGTACCGATAGAAAGAAGGAAAAAATGGTTATTTCAAAATTAGAAAGTCCAATTCAACAACTAAAAGGGGTTAATGAGATCTTAAAAGATGAATCTTTTCTCTATTCCTATAGAGAAACCATCAGAAAGTTCTTTTCAAATCGTGGGAATATGAAACACAAAAAAGGATGGCATTCAAGTTATCCTAACGAATCTTATACTTCAACAAAAATATTTAAAAGCGACTATTATTTGGTTATTTCTTACAATCTTGTTACAGGAAAAATCGACTTGTACGATACACTCTATGAGAATAAGGCTTTAAGTAAATCAAAGTTTTTTGATACTATTTTGGTTGGTATTTTGAAATTTGAAGATTTCATATTAGCCTTTAACAAGGATGAGGATCTGATCTACTTTAACAAAGATTTTCGTACATCAAAAAACACTGAAGAATATTTTTGCGTTGATGTAGATAAGGTAATAACAAAAATTTACCAGCGTATTTCCAAAGATTATAAGAGAAATTTAAAAAACTTGTTGGTTGATAAACCTGATTCTCTAAAATACTCTTCAAAATTCAAGGGTACAGATGTATTTCCATTCCAATTTCTTGGTGATTTGGAACAACAATTACGATACTTTGAGTTTAACTGTTCTCACCTGTTAGACGAGAATGGTAATTTGAGGGAAGATGGTGAACATCTACGATTCATTTACGAAAAGTATAAAGAAAAGGGATTAAACGAGTTGATGGACGGTTCATCATCCTTTGAAGATTTATATAGATATTGCAAAAGATTTTCCTTGGATTTAAATTCGTCAGTCGAAACTTATTCTGAATCTATTCTCAGAGAAGATATCTCTAATTTTAAAAATGGAAAGTCTAATTTCAATAATGCTCGTTTATTTCACGCTGTATCTTCCGCCTTTAAATACACAACGTTAACAACGGACGATAAAGAACCTCAAAAAATCTTAATCAAAAAAACGTTTGAATATATAAAAGAGTGTCAATCGAATAATACAGATATTGATTTGATTGGTGATAAGGATTTCGATATTAGTAATTATCTAAGAAGACAGCAATTGTCTGAATTTTTTGCAGAATATATTGATGATTATTTCTGCTTGAATGTATCATTATTTGAGGCAAACTATCCAAATCTAGATAAGCAGCAGGTTTTCGAACATCTTGATGATAGCATTGGTAATTTGTTGGAATCCGGTTCAATGATTAAAATTCGTTTGTTAACTCAAAGATCTGTCTCATACTGTGGCGAGTTTAAAAGTTTAGTTTCTGTTACGGATCAATCTGGATACATCTTTAAATGGTTGAAGAATCTATCTGATAATAAAAAAGAACTAGTATCCTTCCACAAAAATGAGGTGGAAGCGATTGAGGTTCTAATTAATAATGGGATCCTGAAAACAAATATTCCAGATGTTGTTGAATTTTTAAAATCATTTAATTGAAAAAAGACTCTCAATCACGAGAGTCTTTTATAATTTATACGTAAAAAAATAGACCATTTGGTCGGAAAGAAGGAGAACAAATGAACTTGATTTCATTTATCGTTATTTTTGTCGCAGTATTTGCTGCATTGGTGTTTTTAGGGAAAAAAATTCTTCCCAAAACTGATAATTTGTTAGAAAGATTTGGGCGGATCGCCTCTTGTCTCTTCTTTACCTATCTTTTTACAGTCATTGTCCCTATTGGAAGTGGCTGGTATGATGGTGTAACAATCTCTGAAAATAAAGAGGTTGTTACATATCGTCATTTCAATGTGGAATTTATCAATGATAAATTCGTGGTGACATCTGGTGATGATGTTATCTATAACGGGAAACGTGATCTTTTATCAGATCGCCAAGTTTACTTTACTAAAGTAAACGGCCCAACTAATTTGAGTCTCAACGAGGACTCATACTCTTCTGGTGAAACTGAATACACCAAGAAGTTAAAAAATTCACAACTTGTAGTTACACGAGTTGTGGAAGAAAAGTTTGTTCTTGAGCCTGGTAAAGGCTTAAAGATGAAAAAAGAAATACACGTAGAAAGCTTTTTCGCTGAAGAAGTTGTTCCTCGTGTTTCCTTCAGTAACAAATAGTAGGGTTTTGTTGCTAATAATTACAAAAGAGATGGTATTAACAGGAACCACCTCTTTTTATTTTCTGTAATTATGATAGATGATTAAATATACTATTATAATTTAAGAAAAAATAAAAACTGAATTTATTTCAGGAGAAGAAAGAAGGAAACTAAATGGTTATAAATAACAAAAAAGATAAAAATCAGTTGTTCAAAATAACTGATATCTCAAAAGCATTTTCTGAAGGAAATGTTATGAAGCAGTTCGAAGTTGAGGTTAAACTTTTCTTTGAGGATATTGATATTCTTGAACGCAAGAAAAATTATTATTCTTTGCAATCAAAGAATGGAAATTCTGAAAAATCTCCAGTACTTTACAAGTCACGTTATAGTATGGATCTTTATTATGATTTATTAACAGGAAAGTTTTCGTTGTTAATTAATGATTATGTTCCGAATGGCCTCCTAACAAAAGTTTTGGTTGGATCAGAAACGTTTGAGGGGTTTATAAAAAAATATTATTCTTACGATAATAAATTTTTAGAGTATTCTAGCGATAATGAACACAGAAATTACCGCAATCGAAGAGAATATCCTAAAATTTTTGAAGTGACTGATATGGAAACTATTCTGGATTTGTTAAACAAACTTTTCCAAAAACAGTACAGCAAGAATCTCAAGAACTTCCTATTATACGATGATCAGTATGATATGCAATTTTCAGCAAATAATACTCTTTTTGTATTTCCATTTTTTGTTGCAAGAAACCTAAATTATAAGTTGGGAGCTTTTGAAGATAATTACAATACTTTTTGTAACGATTATAAGCTAAAAGATGAGTATTCATTTTTGGAGAGTTTGCACAAAATAATTGAAAATTTTTATGATGGAAATTTCACTTTGAAAGAGGCAGTTGAAGAACTCAAAAAGGCTGGTACTGGAATTGATGAAGAGATTGAAAGATTTTCGGAAATGATGTACCAGAATGATTGTGATAACTATGAACAGAGAAGGATTCGAATTAATGAAAGTAGTCTTGTAAGGTTTGCTTTGGACGCAACTAGGTATTACTCTGAATTAGAACGAACTTGTTCACAACACACAAAAGGTTTTTCTTGGAAGAAACTTTTCAAAGAAGTTGGAGAGCAAATTTCAAAATTCATAATTGAACGACAAGATGATCCTGAATGGTACTTGGATATCTTTGGAGAGCCTTATTTAGGTAAGACTGATGAGTATATTAATAATCTTTTTGTGAATAAGTTCTTGGTTAACGAATACTCTTCTAACAAAAAATATAACGTTGATATCCATAGTGTATTAATTGATATCGATGAAGAATACGGTCGTAATATTGATTATTATTTTGAAACGATTTCAAAATTACTTCAAAACAAGGTGTCCATCCAGTTGAATTTATTCCATTTTATTGGAACTGGTTTATACACAATATTTTCTGGGGAATATCAGTCTAGATTATTGTTCGACTATCTATTTTCTCTAACGGAAGAAGAACGAAAATTGATTATTTTAAAAAAATCAGAAATCTCGATGTTGAAATCTCTGTGTGAAAATAATCTAGCTATCTCACCAGTCAAATTTGACTTCTTCGAACGTGTTGAAGAATTTAAACTTGTTTAATTTTTTAAAGGAGTTGCTTAACAGTAACTCTTTTTTATATAATTTTAAAAATAAAAAACTAATTTTTAGTTAGAAAGAAGGAATAAAAATGGTTATAAAAAGCGATAACAATAAAAAAATGCTTTCGTTATCTGATATCGCAAAAGAAATTTCAAAACCAGGGTTGTTGTTTCAGTTTTCTGAAGAAATAAAATCTTTTTTTGAATTAAATAATAATTTCACCAAAAAAGATACATACGAAAACTTGATCGAAAAAAACGGATATACTGAAGAATCTCCTTTGTTGTACAAATCAAGAGAAGATCTCTATCTTTATTACGATTTAATTTCTGGGAAATTCAAGTTATACACAAGTTGGGGTGACGTTCAAGCTAGATCGTTAATAGAATATTACACGTCGGTTTTGGTTGGTGTTGACAATTTTAAGAGTTTTATGAAGAAAAATTACAATCCTGAAAATCCAGTTGTTATTTATTCAGAGGATAACAAATATAGAAATTGGCAAAACAGAAAGAAATATCCTAGAAGATTCGAGGTTGTAAATCTTGATGAAATTCTTAATTTGTTACAGAAGAAATTTGAATCACAATATAAAAATAATCTTAGAAAATTTTTGATTGAAAATCCAGATTCGTTAAAATTTTCTTCTGAATTAAAAGATGAGGTTTTTCCATTCTTTTTAAAAGCCTCATTAGATTACAAGATTAGTTTCTTTTCAAGAAATTATGATCACTTTTGTAAAGATTATAAATTGAAAGATGAATATTATTTTTTAAAAGATATTTATAACGCTTTTAAAGAATGGAATTTAAGTGAATGTTATTCTGATAAATTTATTTTTGACGATCTTTTATATAACTTGCAAAAATCTGAAACAGATATAGATAAAGAAATTTCTAAAATTGTATCAGGCAAATTAGCTAAAGAACAATATAGGATTGATAAAGGTAAATCTGAACTTGAAAAATCAAGCACAATCCACGATTATATGAGCGCTATTGCAGCAAATTATCGTGGTGTCGGAAGACCAAACAGTGATTATATTATCAATTGGGAAAAGGTTCTAAGTGTTTATGGCGAGGCTGTTTCTAGATTGATTTTGGATAACCAAGCTAAAAATAATGGCTATTTTAATATTGGTGAACCTTACAAAGATAGAGGTGATAGTTTCTCTGCGTTATCAACTTTCACGAATTATCTCTCTTGTGATTACGCAAAAGGTAAAACCTATAAATTTGATCTCTTCTATTTGGTTAACAAAGATATTGATTTGGTTTATATTGAATCCCAAATCAATTCATTAACTAAGATTATCGAGAACGGAACGAACATTGAACTCACAATGTTCCATAAAAGAACTGTAGAGCCGGAAAAATTTCATAATATCACCTTTGATTTTAGAAATAAAACGGAAAACGGAATTTACACTTTATTGTCAAATAAATATAATTCCGAAGTTTTATTCAACTCACTTTTAGGTTTAAATAAGGATAAAATAAAATCTATAATCTTTAGAAAATCTGAGATCGATGTGATTAGGAGTTTAGTTGAATTTGGTTTGCTTGAAATTCCTATCGATAATTTCTTTGAAAGATTAGAAGAATTTACATTGATTTAAAAGACGTTTTTTAAAACGTCTTTTTCTATATAATTTAAAAAACAAAAAACCACAAAGTGGTAATAGAAAGAAGGAATTTTGTTTGACAAAAGAAAAAAAGACACGCAAAGAAATTGTTTCCGACATCAAGGAACAAATCTTGTTAAGTAAAGACGGCAAAAACGATGTGGAATTTGAATATCAAAGTTTGTTTGAACAGTTTGAAGATTTTGTAATCGAGATGAAATCGCAAGGTTTGATATACAAGGATATTCGTGAGTTTATTGAACTCTTTGTTGAAACACCTAAAGTGACAACCGTATCTCACAACATTCAATATCCTACCTTAACAATTCCAGATTTAGATGTAACTGAAAAAACTGTAGTTCAAGAAGGTAAAGCTGGTAAGTACAACATTGTAATTACTGAACTTTATAAAGAAGAAGTTTCTCGTGCTAAAGTTATTGAAGAATCAACGGTTACTGAAATTATTAAAGTTCCGATGTTATCTGAAGAACTTGGCGAAGATACTAACTCGGTTAGTTTTGTTGGTGAGTGTTATGAACGTGACAAAAATAAAAGTACTAAAGTTTTGTCTGCTGCTATCGACATCAACACATCTTATAAAGATGATAATCTTATCACTACTGTTTTTTCAGATCAACGCCGACCAGTATCGTTTGTTTCTGAACAATACAAAAAATATCTTGGTTGCCTAAAGATTGATCCCACCAATAAGAAATTCAACAGCAAAAATGTCGGTTCCGCATTCTACCGAAAAACTTTGAACTATGCCCTCGGCATTGTCAAGGAACTAAAAGGTATGGGTATTACTAAATTGTATTTAGGAAGATCAGGTGCTATGTCTCTTAATAATAGTAACGATTTTATGTTGTCGTTGTAGGCACAGATGATAACCGCTTGTAGTATTATTTCGTTGGAAGTGGTCGTCGTCGATGAACATAAGACATCCGTTGCTAATAGTATTGCAAACGATGATTTCGAGAATGAGATTTTTTCTGGTGAACGAAGTAAATCAAATTTTCACAATTATAAGGCAGGAGATGGTTTAGTTGTTGACGCAGATGTTAATGCTGCCTATAACATTCTAAGAAAAGGAACTAAAGGGGCCTTCAAGGTTTCTCCTGATTTGATTCAAGTTTCTTTCGATAAAAAAACAGTTCAGCTTCCAGAAGTGAACTATATGTAATTTTAAAAAAATACAAAACAAAAAAGGGGACACTATTGTCCCCTTTTCGTCTGCCCTCAGTCTTAAAAGGCAGTTTGCATAACACCCCAGAAAGTGCCTCTCCGCTTTATCGTGTAACTTTACGTCCACTCCCCTGTAATAATTACAGGAAGACTAATTGAGATGTCCAGTGTGTGTTTTACTCACGACAATTCTGGTCAGTGCTGTTACCACTCGATCTTGGAGATCTGGACTCCAAAACCAAAAACCAGAATCTTGTCGGACTGCAAGGATGATTTTCAATCCTCTCCTCACATACAACTTTAGGACGGGTAGTTGGTTTAATTCTACGCTACCCCCTTGTGCTCGAAGTGCTCCTGCTAAGAATCCGGATTTCTATTTAATCTGCAAAACATTCAGCTTTGGGCCTACCCTACTGATATTTTTATAGAACCAGTCGCACTTGTGAAAATTTTAGGCTGATTTCACGATGGAATTTATTAAACCCGTAATATCTGAAGAAAGACTTGTGCGTTAACTCAACAAATCTTAACGACAAATAAACTTCGCCATCCGAACCTATTGCCCCTACCGGATTCGAACCAGTGACCCAACGATTAAAAGTCGCTTGCTCTGCCAACTGAGCTAAGAGGCATTGAAGCCACACATCAAAAGAAGGAAAGAATGATGTGTGGTAAGGAGGGAGTGGGATTCGAACCCACGGGTGACTTTGCGGCCACCACTCGACTAGCAAACGAGCGCAATCGTCCTGACTCTACCATCCCTCCAAAACAAAGAATTAAGTTTCGATATTCTTATTATAGGTTATTTTTTTTAAGATGTCAACCTCAAAATCAAAATTTTTTATTTTTTTAAAAAAACAAAAAATCCTTTAACTATTATACGTCATTTTTTATAGTATGTTAGTGAAAAAAATATTATTTTGTGATATAATCTATATTGTACAAGAAAGAAAGGTTATAAAAGAATGGTTAAAAATACAAAAAGCAACAAAAACCAAGGATCCAATTATTTAAAGTTTCCAGAGAAAATAAAGAGCATTATTGAAAATTTCTTATCCGTGGAGAATGAATTGCCGGACTTGGTTGATGTGGTCTCCTATTATTTATATATGTACAAAGATGATGAGTTTTTTCGTTTTCTTGAAAAAGATTTGAAACTATACGTGTTAATAGACTTGGATAAAAATAAAATTGTTTTTGTTGAGAAGGGAAAGGATATCATAGATAGAATGAATTTCCTACAGATCCTAAACCCGAAGGAATTTGCTATTTTAATCTGTGATTCTATCAAATTAAAACCTAAACGTTTTTTCTCTAAAAAGAAAATATTAGATAAACCTTGCTTTATTGAAAATGTTAATACAAATATTAAAAATTCGGTGAGTAACCTCCTCTCTGAAATTATTTTAGGAGGAGAGTCCTTAACATCTGAAACTTTTAGAGACAGAATAACCCCTCTAATTCTAAAAGACGAGGAGTTTCTCGATTCTTTTGATAAAGAAGATATCCTAAAACTTTTATCTTATTTCTCTATTCTTCAAGAAGATGATAGAATGCTATACATTAATTTTTATGGTAAAGGTGAGTCGTTCTATTTTTATGATTTGCTTGATAATCGTCAGACGACAAATATAGGATCTTCTTATTTAGACTTGGTAAAAAACAAAGAAAACGAGATTGATGAAATAAAGTTTAGAATTTTAATCAATAAGATTGACAAATTTTCCGTAGAAGATTTGGTAGATCTTTATAGCTCTGAAATAATTTCAGAAAAAAATGTTTCAAATTTCGCAAAAGAAAAGGGTCAAGACCCTATGGCGATTTTAGATAATATTCAACGCTCAATTAATAAAAAATTCGATGAAATATTAGAATCAAAAGGATTGCTGTCGCCCGAAAGTCTTTATTTACCACCTTTGATTAATAATCGAATTGATCACGTAAAATCCGAAATTCGAAAAACAAATTGGTTATCGACGTGGTTAAATAGAAAAAGATAACAAAATACTTATAAAAAGGCAGTTTTACAACACTAACGATTGATTTTGTGAGTGTTATTTGATATACTATATATTAGAAATAATAAGGATGGTAAAATAATGGTTATTACTACAAGTAAAAATTTAAAGAATAAATCATTAACTATCGAGAATAATCTAAAGAAACTGTTTGAATCTATAAATTATGGTTTTATCGAATATGCCTTTAAGAGCGAGATTGAAACACCTAACGTATATCACTTTAAAAAAGATGAGTTGGGTGAATATTATTATAATGAACGCACCCTATCTGGATCAGTTACAGATAAAAGAATCTTTCTTGATTTAATTTCAGGAGAGATTATTGTTTCTGACGGGGACAACTCCGAGTTTGTATTCTCAGTTAATGTGCAGCCGGATATTGGATTTTTTAATATAAATAAAATTTTAAATCCGCAAAATAGAATCAGTGATAATTTAGAACGTAGTTATCGTTTTGAGCTCTTCACGAACAATGAAGTTGAGGGTTTGATAGTAAATTCGTTGGTTTTTAAAGAAATTAATTTTTTAATATCAAAAAAAAGGATTCTTAACAAAAAGGAAACGTTAATTAATATACTAAAAGGTATAAAAAACAAGATTCAAGAGTTATTGCTTATTTTTGTTGGTGCCTCTGAAGAAACAATTTTGAAAAAGAAAAACTTTACTGATAGAGGAATGATAGAGGTAACTTTAGATAATGAAAGTACTCTTATTGATTTTTCTCTAAGGTTAGGGCCGTCGCTCATTTTCCAAGATGAGTTTTATGATTTCTTATCAGCATTCGGGATTTCAATTTTTGAATTTTGTGATTTTCAAAACTTCCTGTTTGATAGTATCTCACAGTACTCCTCTAATTATCTTTACTATAAAAAATTTAAATTTTATTATCATTCAAAAGATGATGATACGTGGATTTATTACAGAATGTTATTTTTACAGAAATATATACACTGTTTCATTGATAATTCAAACAAAATTTATATTGATGATTTTTTTAAATACACAGAGAAATTCGTACTTTTATTAAAAGAATTTTCGGATTATGATAGGTTTGGTAGTGATGATTTTGAAAGTAATAAGATGAGTGTATTGAAAATCATTCAAGAAAAGAATCCTGGTTTCTATAAAAAAATAGACGAATCGTTTTTATACAATTTTAATAATCTAAAGGAAAAAGAAAAGGTTTCTTTTCTATTGAGATATGCAGAGCTAAACAAAGATCTTAAAAGACAATTCTTTACAGATTATTCTTATATAAATACAGAAGACTTATTAGAAAACCTCTCTTTCTCATTTGATTCTGATATTTGTGAATTATTGGACAAGATATCATCTCTAGTTGAGCCTGAAAGTAAATCAGAGGTTAAAGATATTAATTTTAATATCGAACATCAGATGAGTTCATTATACAGAAATGAATTAAAAGTATATTGTACTCAAGATATGAAAACAATAGAATTAACTTCAGATTTAGAATACTCAATTTCTGATTTGATTTCAAGACTGAGTGATAGTATTTTTAAACTACAAAAATATAGAATTTTGCCTAAAAATATGAATATCAATATCACTTATGGATCTAAAATGTTAACTCTACAAAAGAGCAAAGAGGTTGATGAAAGTTTAATTAAGAGCCTTAAAGATTGTGCCAACACTCTTGGTATGGAATACGAGGAGTGTAAGTTAAACGGTGAAGATTATTTTTCCATCACGAAAAACTTGCACGGAAACAACTTTAAAATCTCCGCTTCTCTTTTAAGCTAAACTTTAATCACCAGAGAGATTGCTATACAATCTCTCTTTTCTGATATAATTACAGAGAAATAAAAAAAACTTAAACAAATAAAGAAAGAAGGAAATATTATGAAAAAAAGCGAAAATTACAATCTCTTGCAACTCGAAAGTGTTGTTTTTGAGATGATAAAATTAAAGAAAATAACAATTCCGAAAAAAGCTAGTTTTTGGAGAATTGTGATTGAGGATTGTTTAAATAAAAAAACGTCAACACCATCAAACAAAATGGAATTGACTGTTTACTTAAATCCTTTGAGGAAAGGATTATATTTATCTATCGGACAATCATACTCTTACCAGGAAGATTCGTTTGAGTTGTTGACAACCGATGAGTTTCGTGGTGTTATGTGCGAAGTATGCGAAAAATATATCTCTAAAACCGGAGATGAGCCCTTTGATTATTTATCTATAAATATAGAAATCTTTCGCTCTTTGGTCAAAGAATCGGTTTTTGAAAAATTAGAGGAATTTTCAGCAAATCTTCTTTTGAAGGGAGATAATTTCTGGGTAGAACAAGAAACAGTTGAAAGAATGGGATCTCGATTTATATTTTCTGAATACTGGGACAAATTAAGTCCAGAAATTCAAAAAAGAAATATAGGCGTATACACAAACAACATCATCTTCGACAAAAAATCCACCACATCATTTTTCAAAGATGGTAGATATGTTTACCGTTTGGAATTGTTTTATAAATCAATCAACAATTATTTCTTTAAAAACTTAAAGTATCTATCTGATGAAACATTCGATATCATTATAACCGAAATATTGTATCTATCAACTAAAGCCCCAAGAGCCAAGAGTGAGACGATTGATTCTATAAATCAATCAACAACTCCTGAACGTTTTGTTGTAGATATTACGGATAGAATTGTTAAAAGAGTTATCGGAATGAGCGAAGGTCACAATGTCTACAATTGTCCCGAAAATTATAACTACAAATATCTATCAGATTATGTTAACCTAATTAAGTTTATTAGTTTGAAATCATATTTTCGAGAAGGTATCGTAACCTTCCCTGAAACTGTTATAGATAAAATTGTAGAGTTTGGTTTTACACCGGTCACTCTTGATTACTTTGTTAATTTTTTGAATTTAATCGAAAGTTATGATTTGTCACGCTTAAATAATATTCAAATTGATATTATGTTACCTGACTACTATTTTGAGAAAAAATGGGAAACAATTGAAATCGCATTAAAAAACATCTTAAATAGAACAAATGATATGTTGAGGATTTACAATAATGGTGATAAAACCCAAAAAGATAATGTTCTTTTAAATTTTTCAGTATATTTGGAGCCTAGCCTAGTAGAAAGTCAAAACTCTGACAATTTTGAGATTAAAAAGCTAAGTCAACGAAATTTTGTTGATAAGATCCAAATTCTCGAGGATGAAGACCAGATGATTGTATACCCGATTAACATAAATATAAACTCCGTCGTATTTAAAAATATCACTTTTACAAAATAGAGAGTTCAACTCTCTATTTTTGTTGTTTTTAAACAACTTTTTGTTTTAACCTTATATTTTCTGTTATAATTTCAGAAAATATAATAAATCAGTAAGAATGAGAATATAAAAACTGATAGAAAGAAGGTGAATAAATTGAGTGATAATAAAACTCAGTATGATTTCCGTGGGGAAATCTTTGAAAAAAGAAAATGCAAAGGAGATAAAGAATACTTTATTATCGACTTTGCTTGTAAACAAAAAGCTCTAGCCGGAAAAGGTAAATCTAAATTTAATGATGGGCCTGTTGTGTCTATCGATGAAAAGAACTTCACCATTTTCGATCTATTATTTGAGCTTGACAACATCAAACCAACACGGGATGTTATTAAGAATTGGATTTTGGAAAATACATCATACGAAGACACTCCGGGTATCTACTATGTTGATACTGGAACTCGACGTGCGGTAATTACGACAAAATCTATCGCTGGATCAGTAGCAAAAATCCTATCTGAAGTTATTTCAGTGACAAACAAATCGTCGGATATTTTCCTTAAGCGTGTAGCCCGTAGCCACTCAATGTCGTTCAAGGTTCTATCTTATCAGCAATCTTATGCTATTGCAGCTACTTATGCAGGAATTTATGATGTGATGGCCCCAAAAGCACTGTTGTCAGAACAGACACCAAATTATCGCAGCTATCCTGGATATCGAACTGGGTTGAGCCTTGGTGCTAATTGGCAAACTCTGTTAATTGAGGAATTGCTTGATGAAGGTATTCGCCCTGAAGGCTTTGTTTCTCCTAAAGAACTTAAATTGTGGCGAGACAAAACATTCAAGACGGATAAGATGATCTCCCGTGAAGAATTTCTTCAAAAACTAAAAGTTAAAGTTGAAGAATTTAGCCAATAAAAAAGAGTGATTTTCATCACTCCTTTTTTTATTTTTTATGAGCACGAACTGCACTCATTCGTGCTTTGCGAGCCTCGCTAGATTCGTCCGATGTCTTGCCCTTAGTATTTTTGTAAATACGTACAGAAGCTACATCCAAATCAAGAACACCTTGGATACCAACAAGTTTTCCGTTTTCGGCGTAAAATTTTTCAGATCTAACGGACGGACTGCTCTTGATATATTTTTCATATTTTCGAGCTAGTTTTGGATTGTTCGTGTAAATCGAACAAATTTCTTCGCCGTTATTTGAATAAACATTTACGGTAAACTCACGATCTTCCTTTGGAGTAGCCTCTTCTTGAGTTGCAACAAAGAATCCGTCTTTGTCAATTTTTTGTTCAATCATTAGAATACCCCCTAATTAAATGCTGCAAAACATTTCTTGATGATCGGCCAGCGAACAAGTAAGAATGTTACAAAGAAAGCAACGGAGCCCATACCAGATAATACCACACCTAGTTGTGATAGGTAAGTTAGGGCAATAAATGGAGATAATAATTGGAAAATTAGGATCAGATCCTTAAACAACTCATTTGCCTTAATCGGCTGTAAGTTCATCAAGATAGTACCAATAAAAATAAATAGGTACGAAATTCCTAGTCCAAACACAAGAAGTGTATACATACTTCCGCTCACGAGGATTTTAATTCCAAGTGTTTGAAAAATAAGCGACAAAATTGAAAGTGCCACACTATTTAAGCACATCCAGATAATATTTCGAACAAGGGAGCGACTAATTTTCTTAACGAAATCTTTAGCAATAAGCTCCTCACGCAATTCAGTCTCAATAACGTTATCGTCTGAGACTTCTCCAGCAAACTCATAAAACTCTCGTTTCATAAGACACCTTCTTTCTATCCCGGCTACCGGGCAATAAATTTATTTTTAATAATTATAAGAGAGAATTTCTTCCCTCTTACAATTTTTATTAATTTCGAATTTAGTCTTTTAGTTTTTCAGCAACAGCCTTAACATCTGCAAGATTTGTTGTGATGTTGTTTTTCAACGTTTCGACTTCTTCTTCTAATTTCTTAACTTCATCCTCTACGTTATCAGGATCAACACCTAACTCACGAAGTTGAGATTCTAGTTCTTCTTTGTTTTTAATCAAAGATTCTTGCGTTGATTCTGAACGAATCATAAGTTCCTTTTGTTCGGCAACAGCCTTGCCTAATTCTTTCAATTCTGTTTCAGTCATTTCCCCTCCAATGCGTTTCAGACCGTATAGTGTAACTCCTGCAATTTCAACAGAAGAATATTGTTTCTCTAATTGTTTTAGTTTAGATTCATCTTCCAATAGTTTAACTTTCATTCCTTCGATTTTGTCAGACAAAACTTTCAATTCTGAAATAATTTCAGTTAATTTTCTTGAAAGTACGATAACTTTCTCAAGGTTTGAATTTTTACTTTCTAATTCAGCAAAAAGTCCTTCATTTTCCTTGCTGGAATCTTCGATAATAGAAATAAACTTCGTCACCCTTTTCAAAGAATTTTCGTTATATTTCTTTTCTTCTTGAATAACTTTTAATTTACCCAATTTATCAAAAATTTCTTTTAAAAGTTCATAGTCATCGGTTGCTTTAATTAGATTATCTTTCTTAGAAACAATCGATTTAATATTCTCTAAATCTCTTGTAACTTTAATCAAGCTATCACTTGTATTTTTGATATTATTGGAATTTTTAACCTTTTCTTCTAATAGTGAAAAACTATCAAGAGATTCGTTTACCTTGTCCTTTTCTTCTAAATAAGTTTTAAGTTTCGATAAAACTCTTCGAGTCTTGATCAGCTTTTCCTGAATTGATTCAACAAAAATTTGTTTTCTAACCAAAACTTCTAATTCATTGTAATCATCAACCATAGAACTTACAACAGGTTTCTTTTTCAAAAACTCTGATAGAACCGATTCTTGTTCAACGATAGACTTTTGTTTCGACATCAAAACAGAAGCACTTCTCAAGATCGTGTTTTTAACTTTCATTTTATCAAATCGTGTTTCCAAGGTGTCCACAACAAACTGTTCTTGATCTAATAAACTTAATGGTTCTAATTTATCATCAATATTTTTTAGATCGCCAGATACTAGTTTTCGTTCAGAAGCTAAGTTGCGTCGAACTTTCTCCAAATCCTTGATTGCACCGAGGATGTATTGCGTTCCAAATAAAGCACCAATAACCTTTGCACGTTGTTGACCTTTTAAGTTTAAGAAGAAGTCTCCTTCCTTTTGTTTTCGGAAATTAATTCCGATTTTATCTTTTTCATCAAGAAATAGATAATTAAACCCAAACAGGTGTTGAATTGTTTCCAATCCTTGCGTGTTCGTCGTGGTTTCAGTTCCGTCAGGATAGGTAATATGCCACCCTTGATCCACAATCTTTTGCTTTCCTGTTCTAGTTTTCTTCACATTGACAAAACGTGAAGCTACAAGACCATCGGCACGATGTAATATAACCTTACATTCGGTATTTTTGATACCTTTTCGCACAAACGAGAGTGAATTACCTTCGTTTTCAAAGAAGAAATACAAAGCACGAGCAATAGATGATTTACCGTTAGAGGATTCACCAATAAACACGTAAGGAACGTTGTCCTTGTCGATATTAATAACAGTGTGTTGGTGTGCTTCAAAATTGACAAGTTCAATTCTTCGAATCCTATAATCGACATCTTCACTTAACGGCTCGGTTTGACGAATGCGATTCTCAACCTCTCGTGTTGTTTCAACCGCAAGTTCTGTTACAGCTTTAGGGACAGAATCAATAGAGGCAACATCGGCAATGATACTTGTCGCCAATCCGTCACCAATCGGCTTGATTTGATCGATTATCTTAGCGACGGCTTTCGATTGATTTTCTAAATTGATCTTTTCATCCTTTTGAGTTAAGTCAAAAATATCACGGCTTCGTGGTGAATCGAGTTTAATATCTTTTATAAAAATTTCACCATCTTCTGATACGTGAATCAGACTTACATAAATATCACGATCCAACTCAGCGACAGAAGAACTTTGTTGAGCTAACGCTCCAGGATTTCCGAAGATTTTACCGTCTTTCTCGATCCAACCAAATCCGTGGTGAATATGACCGGCAATCGTGACATCAGCCTTTGTATCTTTGTAAACTTTATCAATTGGCAACCAGTTAATTTCTGGACCCAAAGTTGTGTTATAGAGCGCTTCGTGTACCAAGAAGATATCGGTATCGCCCTTTTTCTCTTGTAGAATAAAATTCTTCTCATCCTTCAACAGATTTAGATCATAAGGTAATCCTGAAATTGCGATAGTTCTACCACCTGGAGTTTTTACAGTAAATACGTTTTCTTTATCAACAAGATTAACGAAACCAATAGATGATAAGAATCCTAACGTGGTTTTAGGCAAGGTTTTAAGAGATCCACCAAAAATTTCGTGGTTTCCTACCGTACCAACAATCGGGATATAATCCAAAATAGCTTCTGTCATCTCATCTTTGGAAAGGATACCAGCTTCGTAATCTTCACGAGCTTTTTTGTACGCAGAAAAACCCCACTCTTCAAGAATAGCTTCTACAAAGTTATTAGGTAAAGTCGGTTTATCTAACAAATCTCCGGGTTGTAAAATAACACGAACGTTGTGTTCTTTCGCAATTTTTCTAACTTGTTTAACCTTGTTTTTTTCTGTTTCCGAAAAATCATCTGTACGATTGGCTGGTTTTTTAAATTGGTAGTGTTTGTCACCAAAATAAAGGAAATTAACACCAGATGTAAGGTAATTTTCAGGGAATTTCTTTGATAATTTAAGCAAAAAATACTCCTTTCTGATTTTATTTCAGTACCTAGATAATATTATTTTATCAAAAAATATAGAATAAGTCAACAATATAATAAAAAAATAAAAGCACCGAGCGATTCCGGTGCTTAACTCATTCAAATATTATTAATATTCGATTGTTGGGCCTCCATCAGAATTTTGTTTTTCTGTGTATTTGATACCAACCTTGTCTAGCAATTGTTTGAGAATTGTGTTGTATTCTTCGTCGTATGCTTTGTCGCCTGAGTTCCATTCGTTATAAATTGAAATTGCGTCAGCTGAGTTATCGACATTGTATGCCTTGTTTAAATATTCACGTTGATTATTCAAAGCATTGATAACCAAATTGTTCAACTCATTATCATCACTCTTGATCTTCTCGATGTAAGAAGTACGCTCTTCGTTAACTTGATTAAGAGTTTCCTTAAAGACGTTTAAATCTTGAGTCTTGCTATATTCGACAGTTGCAGCTCGCCATTTCTTAGAAATATTACCCTTAGCTTCTTGGGCATTTACTGCCGTTTGAATACTAGCCTTGAAAAGAGCTCTTGAATCATTGTTCTGTGTTTGAACTTGTGATTGTGTGCTGTTATTATTAGCAACTTTTTTATTGTGTGACAGTAAGAAGAATGATAGCAAAATCAATACAAGAATAACGCCACCAATACTGAGATACGTCAAGATCTTTTTTTTATCATCAGGGATAAAACTATTAAGTTTACCACTCAAACCTCCACCACCCTGCTTAACAGGTTTGTTTTGATTCGGATTATAACCTCCGCCTTCGTTTTTCATTTTTTCTAATTCTGCGGTAATATCATACCCGCCAACACCTGAATTTTCTTCTGGCGTGTTGTTGAAACTTGTTTCCACTAAGAAAACCTCCTATCATTATTTGTCTTTTTCAAAAATTATAACATTAGACTGGTTTGTAAAGTTCAATATTCAAATTTTCCGGTCGATCAAGCTTTAGTTGAATATCATCAGATTTAAACAAAACTGAATTTTTATTAAATGAGACATCCAAATTATCACAATCAGAAAAGATTGATTCGATGATTTTTGCATTAACTTTATCAACAAGGAACTTATCACCAGAGGGATCTCCGTCGGAAACTTTTGTTACTTTAACGTCAAAGTTATCCAATCGACGAACTTCACCATTCTGAACATCTACGAATAAAAATTCAGTTTCTGGAGAAAAACCTTTTTTTAATTCTTTTTTTGAACCTGAGATAACGTCAATTGTATTAGACCAATCTTCTCTATTATAAGTTACAGCTGTTTCTGGAATGAAAATCCGATCATCCTCTAATACTTTTGTATCAAACAGAGGTAATCCATTAAACCAAAATACATTGTGTTCCTTGACGTATGACAAGTCTAAAGCTTCACGCTTCTGAAGAAGTCCTAGCACTGATACTAATTCAGGTAATGAAAAACGAACTGCATTTACTTCAGATAAAGATTCACCCACTGAAATATTCACAGAAGAGAATGTTAGTTTGTTGTCATAAAAACCAATATCCAATCGTTGTGGTTTGGACAGTTTTAGTTCGCAAAATCCGGAACGAGTCGCAACTTTTCCAACCCCGTCAAAAATTTGTTTGAGTTCTGAAATAATATTTTTATTTGTTAAATCAGTCAAAGTGTCACCAACTTTCTATTTTTTTATTCATCATCTTCCGGATCGTAATTAGGGATTTTTTCAGGATCCGCAAGGCTCAATCGATTAGTCAATGCGATGATAATAACTCGATGTGTCAAAAAATCAACATAATCATCGACTGTTAGTTCCCAGTCTGGATTTTCTTTCAGTTTTTGCGTCACATAAACAATAGTTTCAAGAGAGGCTTTCAATTCAGTTAATGAATCAGTCCAACCACGCAATAGATCTGCAAGAGACTCCTCGACTCGCAATTTAAACTTCTTGTTGTCTCCGTTTTTCAAAACAGCATTTTTAGCCGTTGTGAACCATTTTGTTTCAGGAATATCGGTTTCACCCCAAACATTGCTATTATAAGTGTGATCAGTGATTGCACGCAAATCACGAATTGTTTGAACATCATTTAGCAATTTATCAGCTTCACCACGTGAAAGGTTTTTGTTGTTAATTTGTTCTTCTTTGTTTGCCATTCAGTAAAGTAAGACTCCTTTTTTTTAAAATAAACAAGACCTTGTGCGGAAAAAATATCAAGGTCTAAGATACGTTGTATATAAGTTTATCACACTCTCGTACCAATGTCAATCGTTTTTTATTATTTTTTTAAAAAACCACTTGACAAAGAGAAAAAATCGTGATAGAGTGTTGTATAATAAAAACGAACAGACGAAAAAATAATAACGAGAAAATGAGCGAAAACTAATAAATACACGAACGAACATTGAAAATTAAATACTCAATTATTGATTTAAATACATAATGGTTGTATTTGGTTGACAGGTTTGCTTACACAAACCTGTGCGAATTATCTTCGATAATTCGCAAGTGTAAAATTTTACGCTAGAATGTACATATCAGACGTTCTTAAAAATAAAATAAAACGACCTATCAACCAACGTGTTAGAAAAGATAACACAACTATCGAAAGTTGCGAAGCTTTTTGTAGAATATAGAGCCGAAGGCGACTTCCAACAAGGCGAAGCCCATCTCTGAAACTTACAAGCCTAACATTTTTGTATTTCTAGAGCGAAGCGACATTTTCGAGAATCTTTGATTCGAGAAAATAAATGCTACAACTCTTTAATAATTACAGTATATAATATTCTTTAATAGTTATAGTATATATAATATATATCTTTAATAGTTATAGTATATATTGTATATATATTATTTATTATATAATATATATAATAAATAGTTAAACTATTTATATATTTAGTTTACCTATTTGTAACAAAATATTGTTGTGATATTGTTTTTATGTTGTTATGAATTTATTGACTTTGTGTGCATTATGTGGTATACTTATCAAGTAAGCAATTAACAGAAATAAGGGGGTCTTTGACTATGTATTCAAAATTAAACGGAAAATTTGAAGTTGAAAATACAGAAGGTGTTGTTTTTCGTAACGGAAAAGTTTTTTCAACTTCTGGAAAAGAGCTTACTTGTGAAGAAAGTGTAATTGAAAGTATGAGAGAAGGTCTTGTTTATCCAACAAAACCTGTTTTAGATGGCTCAAAACTTATCCGTTTTGTGGAGTTGCGTGGTAAGAGCGAGTATTCTATGGGACACTCAATCGCTAAGATCTCTGATATCATTAAAAATGCAGAGCATTCACTTGCATTGACAGATCCCGAAGTTGGCTTTGGAATCTACTCTTTTAACCAAGGGATGATTTCTGCTGGTAAAAAGCCAATAAATGGTACCGAGCTATCATTCTCGACAAAAACTTCAACTATGAATCTTGTATTGCTGGCTAAAAACCACAACGCTTATAAAGTTTTATGTCGTATTCTAACAACGATCTCTAGTTTGAGACAAAAAGGAAAAAGTGTAAGTCTAAAGGTTTTAGAAGATTTTGATTTATCAGGTTTCGTTTTTATTTCAGACGCAGATTCTAATAACACACTCTTCAAAAATCTCTTGAAATTAAACATCGACAAGAATGACTTGTATCTAACAACCGAATTACAGGATGATTTAAGTGATGAACGAAATAGACGTGTAGAGCTTTTAGCTAAAAAGAATGATATCAAGGTCGTTTTGACAAACGATTATCGTCAAATTAAAAGCGAAGACTCAGAAGGTTTTCGAGTAATCCAATCACTGAAACAGAAAAAGGTTGTGACATCAGCCAAATTAGTTTCAGGAGATAATCATTATATCCACACAAGCGATGAAGTTGAAAACTGGGGAGTCCCAGTTGAGTGGTTGGATAATACAATCGAAATTTTAAACAAAATTGAAATTTACGATTTGAGCGTGAAAGATAATTTCAATCCGATCTTCAATATTCCTAAAGGATTCGATAGCGAGAAAGAATATTTCTGGCACTTAGCTAAGGTTGGCTTGCAACGTCGCTTCGCTGACAAAGAAGTACCAAAGGAATATTGGGAACGACTTGATTACGAACTTGGAATTATTGATAGTATGGGGTTCAACGGGTATTTTCTTATCGTTGCCGATTTCATCAATTACGGTAAACGAAATTATGCTTCATACGATGATGAAACTGTTGCACGCTGGAAAGATTTTATTAAACGAAGTGGTTATTCTGAAAACCCTATCAACTTTGGCCCAGGACGTGGTTCTGCGGCTGGTAGTTTAGTGGCCTATGCTACAGCTATTACAGACGTTGATCCATTAAAATACGGATTGCTGTTCGAGCGGTTTTTGAATCCAGAGCGTGTTTCAATGCCGGATATCGACACGGATATCCCAGATATGCACCGAAAAGAGATTATCGAATATACACGAGATTTTTATAACGTTTCGACAGATATTACGGAGTCTCGTGTAGCTGGGATTTCAGCATTTGGGACTTACCAGCTGAAAGCACTTCTGAAAGCAATTCCTCGTGCATATTACCAATCAAAAACCGCAATTTCACTAGGTGAAAAACTTGCAGGACTAGTTCGTGATGAAAAGGGATTTGGTATCAAAGAGTTTTGTGAGTTACCAGAAGTTATTGCTCTTTCTGAAGAGGACAAACGTGTTGCACGTGTCCTTGAAGTGGCACCGTTGTTGAGTGGTATGGTATCTAACTTGACACAACACGCCGCTGGTTATGTTATCGCTCCTGAAGCAGTTACAGAATATTTACCAACTGTATTTGTGGAGGGTGAGCAACTAACTGCTTACACAGATGTTGAGTCTTGTGGTTTGCTAAAGATGGACTTCTTAGGTCTTAAAGCTGTCACAATTATCCAATCAACACTTGATAAAATTCAGGAAAAAACTGGAAAAACTTTAACAGTTACAGAAATTCTGGAAACTGCAACCACAGATCTTGATGTTTTCAAAACAATTGCTTCTGGAGGAACTAAAAACCTATTCCAACTTAGCAGTCCCGGAATGACAGACGTTGTTGTAAAATGTCTTGCCGATATCGATGAACCTGGCAGTGAAGAACGTGCGAAGTCGGGAGACTATTTTGGTCGTGTAGTTGCGGCTATCTCTATGTACCGACCAGGGCCTTTAGCTTTTATCCCTCAATTTATCGAAAATGCCCTACACCCTGAAAAGATTGAATATGTTGTTCCTGAAATGGCTGATATTCTATCAACATCATACGGATTGATGATTTATCAAGAGTCAATTATGAGTCTACTTCAGGTAGTTGGTGGGTTCACACTTGGTGGAGCTGACTTAGCCCGTCGTGCGATTGGTAAGAAAAAATTTGAAGTTTTGCAATCTTTAAAACAAACGTTTATTTACGGTGATGAAAAAACTGGAGTTCTTGGTGGTATCAAGAAAACAGGACGTAGTGCTGAAGAATTGGAAGATCTTTGGTCTGACGTTGAGGCTTTCGCTTCTTATGGATTCAATAAATCTCACGCAGCCGCATACTCTATGGTTACAATTATCGAGGCTTGGTTATTTACGAATTACCCTGAGTATTTTGCCTCTGCTGATTTAAATAAAGTTGGTGGAAATCAAAAAACTAGTGAACGTGAAGCACTACACGAAATGATTGAATTTTACAAATCTCGTGGTTTGGATATTAGACCAGTAGATATCAATATTTCTGAAGACGAATTTGTTGCTGATAATGGTGCGGTATATTTTGGTTTGAACAAAGTATCCAACGTTGCAAGCGCTGCTGAAAGAATCAGTAATGAACGCAAGACTCGTGGAGAATTTAAAAACCTTTATGATTTTTTGAGTCGTATGCAAAGAAACTACGAAAAGGGTGTTAATAAATCAGTTCTAAAATCTTTAATTGTTTCAGGAGGTTTTGATAATTTCGCTGGAACACGTAAAGATAAATTAGAAAAACTTGAGGATTTATCAAACCTTGGAAAAATCCTAAAAGCCAACGAAAATATTATCTTTGATAAATACGGAGAAAGCTATTTCGATACGTGGATGGATTACAAGAATGAGGAGATGGATATCCAAACACTTCTAGCTGAAGAAAAACGTGTTACAAGTTTTTATATTAGTGGACACCCAACAGAAAAATATTTGAGTGTAGCTCAAAAAGAATCTGATTATCAACCAATTGGAAACCTAGACGGTCTTTCATCTGGAACTTCTGTTTACCTACTTGGTATCGTTAACAGTGTTAGACAAATCACTACCAAAACTGGTCAGTTGATGGCTTTTGTATCAATTGAGGATACAAGTGGGCATTGTGATTTAGTTGTATTCGCTGATTCTTATAAAATGTTCGGTAGATATCTTGATGTTGGTGAAGTATTGAACGTATTTGCCACTAAACAGGTTAATGCACGTGGTACTTCTTATATCGTAAACTCTATTAAGAGAGCCGGCGATATCAAGATTTTCACTACAACAGATCACATTCAAATTAAACTTTCAAAGGACAACGATGTTGCCCAAAAAGAACTTGTTAAAATTCTTAACGAAGCTAACAATCCAATTCACGAGTACAGTCCTTTTATAAAAATGTCTTATATTTTTGGTGGAAAAGAACTCTTCAGAACCAAAGCAAAAAGTTCTCTAGAAATTCCTTTTGATTTGACTATGGTTAACTATGTCAAAAATATTCTTGGTACTTCTGGTATCAAAATTATTTGGAAATCTGACTACGAAAAAGAATTAAAGGATGTAACTTTAGAAGAATTATTGGAAGATGATAGCTTCGAATTGAAAATTTAAAAACGTTAAGACCGGATTTATTTCCGGTCTATCGTTGTTTAACACTATATAACTTTAAAAATAACAAAAATTAAAAAGGTGGTACGCATTGAATACAAAAAAAGTGTTGATTATAAGAGATCCGAACATCTATTTGAAGTTTGTTAGCAGAATATATATTCTACTTGAAATTTTAAATAAATTGTTCTTCGGACTATCATTCTTAGCTTTAATTGTTTCAGTTGGAATTTACTTTTTATACGGAATGGAGAATCGGGTTTTATTAGCAATTTCGATAGTTGTTGCTTTCCTATTGTTTGTATTCGGAATACTCTTATACGTTATGAGAGACAATATTTCTCCAGAAAATGAAATTGAGAAACAAGGAGTGATCCTTGCCAATCAAATAAAAAACGTAGAATCAGAAGTGGAAGTTTCCAAGTTGAGCGGAAAAGTTGTTAAGGTATCCAGAAGTTTCGGATATTACAACATTAAAATTAGAATGGAAAATGGAAAAAATTTAAAAATACGAGTTTCCGGTGACACAAGAGATCGGTTTGTTCACGATCATACCTTGTTGTCTAAATCAGAGTTTGAAAACTTAGACGGTTTACCTGTTATCGTGAGACAATCATCTATTAAAGTTAAAAAATATGGATGGTTGAGGGATCACGCAACAGTATCTGTTTTGGAGGACAATGGGCGAACTGCATTTAAATTTGAAACGTTCGCACCAACCGGAGATTTATTTGAAGGTAGGAAGATTTTTGGTTAGAAAAAAGAAAAAGGGCGGGGGTGATATAGTTATCGCCCCTTCTGAAAAAGTTAAATTTCACGAACAATTCAAAGATGATTATATCGAGTTTGGAACTTATGTAGCTGAACAAAGAGCTCTGCCAGATATAAAGGACGGTCTTAAGCCGGTAACTAGGCGAACTCTATATTTGATGAAGAGAAATGGCTATACAAGTGATAAACCTCACAAAAAATCAGCACGTATTGTTGGTATTGTTATGGGGGAACTTCACCCACACGGTGACGTTTCTATTTATGAAGCTATGGTTAATATGGCTAAACCGTGGATGAACCCACTATTATTTGTTGATTTTAAAGGAAATCGTGGTAATAGGCGAGGAGATGGGCCTGCGGCGCAAAGATACACAGAGGCAAGAATGTCGTTATTGTGCGAGCAATTATTAACCAGACTAAATCAATCAAGTGTTCCTTTCGTTCCAAATTATTCGGATGAGTTCTTAGAACCTGTTGTTTTACCGTTCGAAATTCCGAATTTGTTGATTAATGGGAACGCCAGTATTGCTGTTGGATTTATCAGTCGCATTCCATCTCACAATCCATTGGAGGTTATTGAGGCTTTCAAGTTATTTATTAAAAGAAAACGTGTTACCGTTGACGATTTATTAAAGGTAATGCCTGGGCCAGACTTTACAACTGGTGGTGAGGTTTTTGCAATTAAGGATTTATACAATTTCTATAAAACCGGCGAAGATACCAAAATGATGGTTCGTGGAAAAACAAAAATCGACGGCAATTCTGTTATTATTACAGAGCTGCCTTATATGATTGTACCGAATATTGATAAATATTTTGAAAGTTTAGTTGATTCAGTCCTTGATGGTGTTATTACAAATGCTGAGAGCTGCAAAAACAGATCAACACACAAAGGTGTTGAAATTGTAGTAAATGTAAAGGACGGGTGTGATCCAAAAGATCTCGAAGCAGAGTTGTATGCGAAAACACAACTTCAAGGAACTAAACCTCTGCGCTTTAATGTGCTAAGGAACGGTATCCCAACAAGAACTGACCTTCTCGAATACTTTTCTGAGGTTAAAGATTTTGCTCTTGAAACTATCAAGAACGACTCATCTCACCAGTTTGAAAAAATTTCAAGAAGTATACGACTAAAAACCGGTTTACTGTCTGCACTTGAACAGATAGATATTATTGTTGAATTGATTAGAAATTCTTCAAAAAAATCAGAAATCATTGACGGTTTGACAAAAGGAAAAGTATCCGAAAATCAATTTAAAACTAAAAAGAATTTCCTGCAAGCTAAAAAATTAAACTTCACGGAAGAGCAAGCGGAAGAGATTATTCGTATCCCTCTAGGGAGATTATCTTCTCTTTCAAAAATTCAGATGGAAGATGAGCTGAAAAAATTACAGGCTGAAGCTGAAAAATTGGAAAAAATTGTCTCTGATAAAGAAGAGCAAAAGAAAGTGCTTTTGCAGGATATTGCAAAAATTGAAAAGTTTTTAGTTTCTATGGGTGGTTTTGAGCGAAAAACTACACTGAGTGACGGTGAAGCTATCATTTACAAAGATAAGGAGATTGTATCTTTATCTGTTGTTTCGGTAGATAAATTCGGGTATCTCAGAAACTTATCTGTAAATTCAGGTGAAGCAAATCAGGAAATTTTCAGAAAAGAAGCAAAATCAAATCAAGATATTTTTGTATTTACAAACAAGGGTAATCTTGGAAGAATTAAGATTTCTGATTTGGGAACTCAAACACTTAAAAACAAAGGTCAAACCTTATCCGCACATCTAAAATTGCAACCGTCCGAGTATCCGTTGCTTTCGGAAGATTCAATACTGGTTGCTTCAAGAACCGAAGAATTAGAAGGTTTCCATCTCTTTGTTTCTAGTGACGGACTTATCAAGCGTGTGCCAACGGAAGAGATTCCGGCTATTAAACATCTGTCAAAAGGTACAAGTCTGAGAAACAATGCAGAATTGGTTTTTGCTGGATCAATTCAAGAAGAAAAAACTAAAGCTGTTCTTGTGACAGAAGGTGGGTTGGTTAAGACTGTAGGTATTGCAGACATTCCAATTTTAGATAAGAAAAAAATCGGTGTTAAAGTTGGTAAACTAGATGATGATAAGATCGTATCCGTTAAAATGATTGATAACACTGAAGTATTGGAATTGTTTGGTAAAAAAGTTCCGAGTAAATCGTTGAAGGTTGAAAAATTTACAACAAAATTTAAAAAAATGAAATAGTAAAACAGCGCAGTTTCTTGACTGCACTGTTTTTTTGTGATAAAATAAAACATATAAAAGAGTCGGAGGTTTTTATTTGAAAAACAAATTATTCTATTTTATGATCTTTGTTGTAGCTTTAATTTTTATTTCCGATTTTCCTTTAAATAATGCAGGAAATGCTCTGATAAATTCTACAGATTCAATGTATAAAAATGTCAATGTTGTAGAAAATGCAAGTTTTGAAGAGCAATTAGAATCAGGGATCATTCAAAGCCACGTTGTTAAAAATTCTGGTGCAGTTACTATAAAATTTATGGATTTTGATAACAATAAAACAATTGAGGCTGATAAAGTTGTGGATTTTCGTGATGGCGATGTATCTAGGGATGTTTCGTATTCGATTATTCATACAAAATCAACTGATGGGGTTTCAATCAAGAAAGTTATCGTTTTACACAATAAAATTTTAGGAAACGGTGATAGGGATAAAGCTATGACTCGAGATCACGAAATACTTAAAAACATCTAGTTTTTTGTCGGCATAGCCAAGCGTGTTAAGGCTACGGGCTGCAACCCCGTGATCCCCGGTTCGAATCCGGGTGCCGACTTAAGTTTTGAAAGGTTAATATATTAAATGTTACAAACAACAAAAAAACTATCTGATAACAGATTTTATAGGGCATTAAAAGAGCTTACTAAAATTTCTTTAGATGATAATCTAGCAAGAAATTCTTACGATTTTTTAGTAAATATGACCGTAGGGGATGAAAAAACCATACAAACTTATTTCAATGTTTCCACGTTAGAATTTTCTAATAGGCCAATAATAAACGATACGCTCTTTCTTTTTAGTTTTTTCAAAATGGGTTTTGAAAAGTTTAAGGTTAAATTAGAAAAAAGAGTTAACGAATTGATTGCCTCAACAAATATAAATTCTGATAATAGTAGAATCCTTTTATCTAGTGGTGATTTTGTTCTTGAACAATTCTCTGAAAACATTGCGATAGAAATCATAAAATCTGAACTTTCCTTAGCTTCGTTTTTCGGAGAAGCGGAATTTTTGTCTAAAAATATAGTATTTGAAACTGATGAAACAAGAGGAAAAGATGTTCTGTATTTATTTAAGTATGATTCTGAAAATGTTTTTATAAAAAAAGAAATTCTAAATTTATTTAAAGGAAGAGAAGTTTTTATACTTGATATATACAGAAGTATATTTGAAGAAGCGAGAGCATACAGAGAAGAATGTCGCTTAAACTAAATATTCAATAATAAAAAGGTGATTTAAAATAATTTTATTAACTTTTTAATTGAATATTTAGTATAATTTTAAAAATTAATTTATCACCCAGTAAATGGGTTAGAAAGAAGGTATGTGATGAAATCATTATTTTATCTAACCAAAGAAGAACTCGCTGAACGTGGGCTAACGAAAGATGAGGCTGAGAAATTAGCCAATTTTATTTCGGACGCCAAGAAAGGCGTGTTGAATTTCTCGTATAAGAAAAAAGACGGATCGTTACGTCAAGCAATTGGAACAATCAACGTTTCAGTAATCAAAAAACACCCTAACGTGCTTATTGATGAATTTGAGCTTGAATACTTAGAGGATATATTTGAAACTGAAGATATTCCAGAGGGTACAGTTCCTTTTGATACAAATTTAGTACAAGATCTGAAAATCTTGTATTACGATATTGAGCAACGCTCAATTCGTTCTTTCACATCAGGAAATCTTATTTCTTGGGAGTTGGAGGTTGATGAAGATGAGTAAAATTTCACTTCGTCGAATTGCTAAAGAGTATGATTTACCAATCAAATTCTTAAAAGATCTTCACAAAACTGGTCGACTAACATTTTCCGGTTTTCCTCGGAAGATTAATCAAGAAGATTGGGATTTGTACCTAAAGGAAATCGGCGGTTTGGAACAGCGCCGTGAAAATATCTGGGATCGATTCGGATAAGGAGGTTTTCCTCCTTATTTTTATAGAAAGGAGTTCAGCTTGGTTATTTCGGTAGAATTAGAATCAAGAAAATCAAATGATAGATTGTATAAAGGTTGTCTGGATTGCTTGAAAGTTGTTCATTCAGACGAGTTCGAAGAAATATACGAAAATCTATCCTGTGATGTCCTAGCTAGAGACTTGTTATATTACAACTTAAAAACAGGTAAAATAAGCGGAGATTTAGTTGCAAATGAAACTATTTCTATTGGGGTGTTTTTCCCAGACGCAATAAACGTACTTGTTTCAAACATTGACAAAAGGATTTCTGAGTTACTTATCAAACCTATAAAATCTAAATTGGGTAAGGATGATATCGATGATATAATCGGTGGCCGCTCTGTTTTTGAAGAATATGACGACGATTCTGTTGCCGCATACTTGGAGGATTTCCTTATGAGTTTTTCGTTTTCTGATGAAAAATACAAAGGAAAGTTTCTCCCTTGGTTTGTTGATCGATCTTCGTCAGGACTTTTATTATCTGATACAATAACAGAATCTGTCCGTTCAAAATTATCAGATAAGTTTTGGAAGAAACTTAAAGATCCTTACAATTAAATAACTAAATAACAAAAAATGACGATAGAAACTCGTCATTTTTTATTTTTCTAGAATAACCTCTCTCATCAACAAGAGTAATCTGTCGATTTGAGAAAGATCCTTTGTATTTGAAATCACTTCATCAATTGAAGAAAAGTTAAACTTATATTTGTACGATAAATCAAAGAGAGTGGATTTGATTTCATTATCGGTCAATAGAGATAATGGTACTATTTTGTAAGTTACGTCATCAAGGGTGTAATCGGACACCAACAACTCTCGAACTTTATCCTCGATTGATTTTTTTAATAGATCAACAAGCAAATTATCGAACTTTTTACTGTTATTGTTCCAGATTACATTCGAAAATTCAATGCAAAGTTTATCGAAGATATTGTAAGATGAACTGTTGTATTTTTTATTAGACAAAGAAATTCTGATTGTTTTGTCTTGATTTTTGTTTACAGGGGAGAACTCTCCAGAGTCATAATCAAAATACAATAAGTACTTCCAGTTCGTTACGTTCAATAAAAGTTTGTTGTTTATCATCTTAAATTTATCAAAAAATTCTTCAAAAATAAGCTTACATAATACTTCACGTGAGTTACCTTCACGTATCCGATAATGTCCGCTGATTGGATTCTTTAAAATAAATCCTTCTAAAAATTCGATTAGACTTTCAATGAAATTTTCAAATTCCGAAATGCTCATTCCGCACTTTTCAGCAATTTTTTGGCAACGTTTAAGACCACGCTTTTTTGTCGAGATCTTTATATCTTCAACAACAAGTTTATTACTGTCATCAATATTAGAACCAGATGTATAGAACCTAACTTCATCATCATCTAACTTAAATATATTTGAAAATTTATTATAGATGAAAAAAGCAATTTTTGGGTATCTCGTTAGGTGAGTTAACCAACTTTTAATTTCATCATACTCTTGGTAACTTTGATTTTCTAAGACAGTGATTTGTTCTTCTAATCGCCTTTTCAGAAACTCTTGCAGCTCTGAAATTGAGTTAATTTCGTCTTTTTTGATAAACAAATTTTTGTTTAAGGGTAGGCTTTTAATTGTGAAATCCTTCAACAGGGAAACAACCTCTTCTTTTGGAAATTCCTTCAAGTAATTGGTTAACTTATTTGTTGCAATTAATCGCTCACAGGATCCTGGTTTTAATACCACTTCACCTTTTGTAACGATATCTTTTGTTGTTTTCATAAAAATCCTTTCTACTGAAATAAATTCAGGGCGACTATTCTAATCTTGTTTCAGAATAGATTATGTGATATTTTCTAAGTTTTCTATCATCACATCTTTTAGTAGTAATGTTAATCGAACCAACTGATCTTTTCTTTTAATCTTGGTTTTTGTTTTTGAGAATAGGAATGATGGCGGTTCGTCAAAACCTCTCAAGCCTTCAATAATTTCTAAATCTGTTAGAAAAGAGATTGGTATTCTATCAATCATCACATCTTCCAAATTGAAATTTTTCTCCACTAAACACTTAATCGCAAATTCAATAGATATTTTTAAAGATTCAAACGTTTTGTTTTTTAAATCTTCCTCTTCTGTGTTCCAAAAATCAAATCCTGTTATTATATTCTCTTGTAAGACACCGATCCCAATATAATCATTGGAGTCAAAATCATTTTCAATTAGGATACAATCTTTAGTATCGAAATAGATAATTCCGTGCAATAAGGACGAGCTTAAAAAACAAGAATCAAAAAGCAACTCTAGTTTGATTTCAATAAAATACTCAACTTGTTCGAAAACTTTATTTCTAGAGCGAAATGAATTGTATGAGGAAGCTTTAAAGGTATTCTTTCTTACTAAAGATGAAATAAACTTCAAAAATTGTTCTAAACAATAGTTCATCTCGTCATTAGATACCCCAGTTTCTTCCAATAGTGATAATAATATTTTAAATTCTCTACTATCACGATCGACTTTTAAGTGTAATGTGTTAACCTTTAAAGTATCAAACGTTTCATTCTCTTCTCTATATATTTTATATTGTAAGGAGTTCGGGTTGATAAGAATGATGTCATCCCAATTTTTAAAGAAAAAACTTGAAAATGATTCGTGCTTAATAAAGAAACTAATCATCTCCGTTAATTCATCAATATCACCATCTTCACAATAAGTTTTTAAATAAAGCTTCAAATTTTCATTCAACTTATTTCTAATTTCAGATAAATAATCATTAGAAGTTGGTTCGATTTTCATATTCCGCAGAATGCTTTTATAGAAAATATCAGCGGCTTCATCTACGGTAAGATTCTTATAAATATTTTTCAAACCTTCAATAGACTGAATTTTTTCACAGACACCGGATTCTACTGTAACAACTTTAGAACTTCGGCGTTCTTTACTATTCTTCATTTTGACCTTCTTTCTACTGGATTAACTCCAGAAATATTTTATTTCTCAAATTATAAAAGAAAAGGGAGTTTTACCTCCCCTTAATTAAATCCAGCCTTTAGTTTGTTTTCCAATGCTTTAATAAGTCTGTTAATTTGCTTTTCATCCTGTGTATTTCCAATTACTTTCGCAAGATCCTTTAGAATTGTCCCTGTTTTCAATGAATTGTTTATTTGATCATCAGTTAATAGAATCAATGGAACTTTTCCATCACGAACTTGTAACAAATTAAACTTGTAATCAAAGAGTTTTACGATTTTATTTTTCAGTGCAGATAAAATTTGTTTATATAAGTATTTTACTAACTTATCTTCATTCCTAGACCAAAGAGCCTCGTGAACCATTTTATCCAATGGTTTGAAATTCATATTGCTGATAATCAATTGATCTTGCTTATCTCCTTTTTTTAAGGAGATTTTATTCTTTGTAAATGAATAATATACGCCAGAAGAATTAGTTATATGATAGGATAGTTGCTTGGAAATATTTTTGAAAAAATCAGAAACAACGCCATTTACTCCAAATTCAATTCCTGAAGAGACGTCCTTATCTTTTAAGTTCTTTGTGTTGTAATTAGTACAATAGACACGATCTTGCAAGGTGCTACCAATTAGTAATTGATTGCCAACATTTTCAATGAGGGAAATATACTTTTCCAAACCTTTGTTATTGAGATAATTTAAAATTCTTTGGTTATTAATGTGAAAATCAATATCATCTATCGTCAAATCCAGGCGATGAAACGTATTTTTACTTGATGGGCTGGTTCTATATTTAACTTTTAAAATTTTTACATAGTTTTTTGATAGAGAACTTTGGTCCAAAACAGACAAATCTCTAATAAATTTTGCAAATTCGTAATTGTTGATAATATCCTCTACAAATTCAGAAAAATCAACTCCGAATTTTTCTAGACCATCCTTGATAATTTTTCGTTTTTTCTCGAACAAACTTTCACATTTATCTTTAAAGGTGATAACACTGCGATTTTCATCATAAAAGAAGTTGTTTTCAATTTCTTTTCGTAATTCAGTATCATCATCCAATAATCTTGAATAATAATCACGTAGTTGCTTGAACCCGTCGGTAATTTGTGTTGATCCAACCTCGATAGAGAACAAGGATGAAATCTCAGACTTCTTTTCTTTTGAAATTATTACCATTATAAAACCTACCTTCTTAATTTATTAAAGTTACTTTGTTATTTCACCTTTTATTATAACAGAAAATGCTTGATTTTGCAATAAATAAAGAAAAAGAGTGATAAAATATCACTCCTTAAATTTTGGCCAAAATTTTCATAAATCGTGCAAACTGCTCATCCGATGTTATTTTCTTAATATTTTCAATCGTTGAGAAATCATAAGATTTTTTGTGCTTTTGAATTTGAAGCAGGATTTGAACGTCAGTGAACAAATCAATTGGTACGTTACCAAGTTCAAGATTTATAAGACTGAAGATGGGTGAGTTAATATCCACAATAGATTCAATTCGTGAGTCGATTGCAACTTTGATTTTATCTACAAAAACTTCAGTAAGTTTTTCTTTGGATAGGTTGTCGTCCAATAAAAATTTATTAAAATAAAATAAATCTTCTTCCTTGTCACGTTCTTCAAAAAAGTCACAAATATACAGCTTATCTCCACGGGTAGACAAATCATCTTCAGTTGTGGGAATTTTCAATTCATTTTTATCAAATACAAAATAGAGCTCTTTTTTGTGTAGAGATTTGATAAAGAAAAGCTCGCTAATGTCTTTTACCAAATCGCTGAAAAACTCCATAGCATAAAATTCGTGTGGCAAACCTTCAAAAGTATAATAGTTAGATTTCTTTTTGTGGGTTTCCAAATAAAGTTTGGCAAGCATACTCAACAACTCGTTTTTCAAATCTTCACTTAATGAAGAACCAAAATCCCCTTTCAGTTTATAAGTCAAGTTGATATCATTCATCGATACAAACCGATCTGGTTCAATTTTAACATCAAGAACATCCTGTTCCGAATATAAATATTCAGACATTGCTTCAGAAAAATTAAAGAATGCCTTGTAATCTTTCCGGATCAGGTCAAATAGTTTGCTAAAGTCGCAACGGTTTTCTGAACGTTTTTTGTTAAGAAATTTTGTTCGTCTTTTGCTTAAAGCCTTTTTTCTCGAATCAACATCAATGATAGTATTAAAAATACCAACAATAGGAGTATCATCTTTCTCCAAAGACATACGACACTCTTTCAGCTGTGCAAACATAGAGTTAAACTTGTCACGATTTTCTTGAACTTTTGTGTATTTCATTTATTTTTCCTTCTTTCTTCTGGAATTATTCCAGGGTAATTAAATTTCTTAAATTATAACAGATTTTTGAATATTAAATAAAAAGAGCAACATTAACGTTGCTCTTAAATCTGAGAGAAAAGATTCATAAATCGTTCGAACTGTTCTTTTGATGTCATTTTTTTCACTATTTAAGTATTATGGTTTATCTGCGCCTGTATTTGGAATTTTGAAGCTTCTGTCATCGGATATTCCAAATAGTCTTCTAGTTCTTGCTCTGTTATTAGATAAATTTCATCCACTTCAAAACCTGTGTCTTTTCCACACAGATTTAGTTCTTCGAAAGCAACGTCTAACTTAACACTACATAATGCAACAGGTTGTAATTTTACAGGCCCAATATAAATCCCATCTAAGTTTATATTCTTTACACTCACAAGAATACCTAACTCTTCTTTAAGTTCTCTTTTTACGCTTTCAAATATAGGATTTTCATATAAAATATCAAGATAGTCTACAGCTCCAGTAACAGCAACACTTAAAAGAGAATTACCAATTACCACTTTTGAACTTCGTTTAACTATCATCTTCTTAGAGAATTTGTCCTCGATCATTACACTTATGGCTAAATTATTTGAAAAATTTTCTTTTGAGAGAACATTAAAATCGCTAACATCCTGATTTTTCAAACATTTCACTTTACTATCTATTATTTTATTATCAACCGTAATTTCTTTACTATACAAAATATTACTTGTTAATAACGAGTAAAAATCTGTTTTAGACAGATTTATAGTGACAAAATTTGAAGTGTCATCGAACTCAACATTTTCTAATCGTAGCGAAGAAGAATTAAAAGAATTTTCATAGTACTTATCAACCAAATACTTGGTTTCATTTTCAGTAAAGATTGAAATAAAATTAGTATCAACCAAATTAAATCTGATATTTTTTTTATTAAAATCTAAAAACATTTAAATTAATACCCCTTCTAATACACTGGCGTCATCTTTCTTTCCATATATTATATCAATTTGATTATTATAAATAATACTTCTTGAATTTTCATTTAAAGACTTGGAAGAGTTGTATGAATTAAAATAACCATCAGTCATAAGCATAAAAGTCTCAACTTCATTTATAGATAAACTTCCTTTTTTAGCGTAACCTATACTTTTGGGGTTCATTGAACCAATAGGATAGCCATTATCTTGATTGGCTTTTAATCTTGTTTCTCTAAAAATAGTGAGCCTATCCTTTGAATCTATATTAGTATTAACTGAAAGTGAATTTAATAGTTTTAATTTATTATTTTTAGAAAATTCAGTGATTCTTTTGTCAGTAATTGTTTTTCCATTCAAAATAAGATAACAATCACCAAGAATCAAATATTCAAATTTATAACCAAGTTGTCTGCAAATTACAAAAGAAAAGGTAGGTAGTTTTGCAAAAAAATCATCTGAGAAATCTATAGATTTTAAATATTTATAAGTAACATTGGATATAGCTTGAGTCATAATTACATCTAAGTTTTTTTGATTATTACAAAGTAAATGCAATTCATTTGAAACTTCATTTACATACTTAGAGACCGTAATTCCAATCTGACTTTTCGAATCAAAAAGATCTGTTGCACCATCAATAATCCAACAATAATTATCGTTAAATGACACAACATCTTCGTTTTCTTTTGATGTCCCTTTTATAGATTCGATGTATTTTATATTAATCATATTTCATTACCTCCTTAATAATATTATAACATATAAGCAAATAAACAGTTTTAAACAAGAAATAACATTAAAGATAAGTCTTTCGTTACTTTGATTTCCTTTTATGAGTTTTATAAATAAAGTAAAAAGAGCAACATTACCGCTGCTCTTAAATCTGAGACAAAAGATTCATAAATCGTTCGAACTGTTCTTTTGATGTCATTTTCTTGATAGATTTAATTGTTGAAAAGGAATAGGTATTTTCACCCTCTTTAATACAATTAAGAATTTGACTATCGGTAAACATAAATAATGGAACAAATCCAGATTCAACTTTTTCTAATTTGAATTTAGTAATTCGTCAAATTTTTTCTTTATTTGTTTTGATAAGAAGGATAATAGCTCATCCTCCCTAACCTTCTCAAAAAACAGACATTTTGCAATTATAATATCAAAAGATTCTTTTTCGTTACTTTCTATAAGATCGTTAATGTAAATAGCGTTTCCATTAAAATCTTTATATTCGAAAATATTAAACTTAAAATCATCAAAAGAGAAGGAAAACTTGAAGTTTTGGATTCTAGTTCTAAATAGAAGAATATGAATATCAGTAATAATATTACAAATACACCCAATTCTATTTTTATCGACCTCCTCTTCGGAAAAGATACTCTCAACAAAAAAGCTATTCAATATATAACTTACATATTCAATTACTTCATTTTCAGTATTTTTATCCATCAATCCGGAAAGAACATTTTTGATTTCTAATTTAGAAGTTGACGAGTCCCAAATAAGATCGTTTAAAAAAACTTCGAAATATGAAGACGCAACAGTTTTTGAGAAAATATAAAAAGATTTAACATCATCTTCAATGACTTGTAAAAATTTTTCAGATTTCTTCGTAAAATCAGAGAATGTTTCTTCTTTCCCGTAATAATTATCATTAAAAAATTCTGCTTTATCCCTTTCAAATTTTTGTCTTATCTCTTGGATATTGATATTTTCTTTAATAAAAGAAAGCAAAATTCTCTCGTCGTCCTCAATCTGACTTCTATAAGATTTCAACGCATTGTTTGCCCAAGAAAAGTTACGATCATACCCATTATTTCCTTTTTGTTTTAAATCTTTACTATTTAAAACCATTTACAACCTTCTTTCTAAAACTATAAAAGTTTGTACTTTTTCTTAAATTATAAAAGGGGGAATCCTATCTCCCCCTAAAATTTATTTATTAAAAGAATAATTCTATTCCACTGCTCAAGAGAGACTTTGGATTTGAATTGCCACAACTCCCCGAGGTTTCTATTGTAATGAAAATATCGTTTGATTTGTTCATCAGATAACATTTCAGCCGGGATCTTTCCAGATTCCACTTTCGCCATCGTCAAATACTTATCGTCAGAGATCATTTTTGAAAGGATCGACTCAATTTGTTTTACAGTTTTTGCGTAGATTTTATTTAGCAATTGGTTGCGTCTTTCTTTGGTTCTGTTGAATCCGATAATGTCCGACTGTCCGGTTTTAGTATCTAAGATCTTTTCAAAACAAACAATTTTTTCTTCCACACCAGAGAGTTTAGTCGCTAGATGAAAGTGTTTATCTTCCAAGGAATAGTAGATGAAAAACCCATCGAACTGCTTATTTTTAACTAAAGATGAATACGGCTTTGTAAACAGAATCTTATTTTCTTTATTAATATCAGTATCGTAGATTTTCCAACAAACAATAGAATTACTGTTATTTTCTTTAATTGTTTTATAACTTTCTTTATCGATAAGTTTGAGTACATCTTGAGGATCACTATCCTTCAATTGTTTCAGAGATTCTTTTATTTCTTTAAAAATTGAAGTGAAATCATCACTACCAACGGTCAATTCAACAACAGATGTTTTGTCTTTTTTGTCAACCTTTGATATAACCATCAACTACCTTCTTTCTACTGGAGTAATCCCAGATATTTTATTTTCTTAAATTATAACAGAAAAAGTGAGAGGTTTATCTCACTTTTATTTTATTGAATTTAAATAACCGTCAATAACATTCAAAACACGAGCCCATTGTTTTTCGTCCGTGATACTATCTTTGATTAGAGCAATATCAAACAAGGATTGTGTTGATCGCAGAGATTCTAGAATTTGCTGATCACTTAAAAGGTTTACCGGAATGTTCTTCTTTACAACTTCAGAAAGAGACATCATTTTCTTACTTGTTAAAGTTTTACTAATTTTATTCTCCGCTATTTTAATAAAATCGTTGTAAAGTTTGTCGGAAAAATTTTTCATCTCAACTTCATCAAATAAAGCATTTACAAATTGTGCCTTGTGTCGTTCGTGATTTCCGATGTGGCCAAAGAACATCCTGTTCTTGTAATTTTTTGTATTATCAGAATCTAAGATTTTAAATCCCTTATCATCAAAATCGTAGATAACACTAATCATTTTAGTTTGAAATTTCGTGCTTTGATGAAGGATGTCGTTAACCAAATATTCAATTTCTTGTGCTGTACAATTAAATACCTTTTCACTGTTAATCTTATCGATATTCTCTAATAAAACATCGTCATCAGACTCAATTTTTCTCATCAAGTAGTGGTGAATATTGTAATTTTTTAGGTAATTAATTAACAATTTATAAAACTTTTCAAGTAGATCCTCGGGAATATTTTTTTCAAACTCAGAATCAAATTTAACACTTTTTACGTCAACCTTAAAATAAACTGATTCAAAATATATTGTTTTGGAATGTCCATCTTTATCCTTAACATACGAATGATTGTTAGTACATCCAATTGTTTTTGTTATATGGAAATCTGATATTTCAAGATTTTCAATACTACTGTCCACAAAACCATTTTTCTTACTTGTTATTTTGTAGTTTTTTCCAAAAAAATCGTAGATAGAATAAATATCATCCTTATATCCCTTCAACTTTTTATTGAAAAACTCTTCTGAAGATTTCTCTAATTCATCAAGAAAACTTTTTCTGAAATTTTCAAAATGTACCCCCTCTAATAATTGGAGAAATTTATCTTTGTTCTGTTTTATTTCCAGAAGAGAGTTTCTCATTTCTCTAAAACCATCAGAGAAGTTATCTGTACCAATTACAGTTAATACTTCCTTATCTTTCTTATCTAGTTTTGAAATAACCATTTTTTACCTTCTTTCTATTTTTTATTTTCTATTGATATTATAACATTTTTGCAATAAAAAATCAAAAAGAGACTGTTAAAGTCTCTTTTTTATAGGTTTTCTTCTATCAAGTTCATCAGTCTTGAAAATTGTTTTGGATCGTGACAGTTATCCTTGATCTTTTTTAAATAATTAAGATTAATATTTGCGAACCCTCCGAGAGGAGATGTCATTGATTCTGCAATCTGGAAATCACTAAGAATACTCAAGGGAACTTCTTTATTTAGAACATTATCAAGACTATAATCAGATTCTAAAATTTTACCCAGAAGCTCCTCAAAGTCTGAAGCTATTTTTTTGATAAAGAAATCCTTTAGAGATTCAATATCCTTACCTTTCCAAATATAATCAGCTAAAACCTTGCGGTACTCTGGTGATAGTTTATCAATCTTAGAAATCAATATATAATCATCATCAGTGCCAATTTCGGTGGTCAATTTTTTCTGATTTAATCCAAGATAAATTTTCAAAGAGTCCAAGTTATTCTTGTGAAATTTTTCCAAATTTTTGTAAAACTGCCACAAAAAGATTCCAA
>ERZ772795.13-NODE-13-length-68071-cov-35.0042_pt1 | contig 68071 bp, 80 predicted proteins | sample MGYA00511346_ERZ772795 | MGnify/ENA primary metagenome ERZ772795 (study PRJEB29015, sample SAMEA2738032) | human oral metagenome | biome: human oral; feature: human-associated habitat; material: saliva | place: China | collected 2245 ... | reverse complement strand
CTGACACTCGAGGACGAGCCCGTACCCCAAGGGCGCAGTGTACTTACCCTTGGCGCACTCGAGCTGAAGGTTGTAGCCGCTTGGCGGCGTGTAGCGGACGGGTGTGGCCATCCGCGGATTATACCGGGCGCGGCACCGCCTTCACACGGTCGTAGATGACCGCGTTCTGACCGCCATCGAGGGGGTAGGAGACGACCACGTACTCCTTCCCAGGCACAAGCCCGTCGACCTTGTAGGCCCCGTCCACCCCTGATTGGAAGGAACCCACCAAGCGGTGGTTGTCACCGTCGAGGATCTCCACTAGTCGACGTGTCGGCACCCCGTTACAGAGCGTCGTGCCGAAGATCACGCCCCCTACCTCTGAGCCACCCCCGCACAGGATTGGCGCTACCACCATCGGCCGCGGCGGTTGCGGCGAGGTGTAGGGGAAGAGCATCGGGGACACGATCGGCGCCGCCAGCATCACTGGAAGCTCCAGCGGTGGCTTGGTCATGTCGAACACGAACGACTCTTCCTCTGTCCTGGCCGGCACATCCATGAAGTAGAGCGGTCGCAGCTCCGCAAGCTCCGGCCCACCCCAGATCTCCAGTCGCGCCAGTTGATCACCCCGGTTCCGCCGCCGACCCCGCAGCTCAGCGAAGCCGCGGGCGGTCGGAAACTCCACCCAGGCCACGCCTGCATCTGCGCCGCCAGGATAGAAGTATCCCTGCTGTCCGGACCACTGCGTAGGCTGCGTAGCCGCAGCTCCGCCGGCGGTGTGGGCGAACACGAGATCGAATAGGCGCAGGATGTTGTCACCCCGCAGTACCCACACCCGCTTCTCTGTCAGCGCCATGGGCCGGTGATGTCAAAGAACCAGCGGTGAGCCCCGTAGGAACCCGTCGCGACGGGGAGGAAGGCGTGCCCGTCCATCCCCGGGACGCCTGTCACCACCTGCCCGGCCGGGTAGCGCGACCCGCGATACAGCCCTGGCCATTGACCCCACAAGCTACCGGACGAACTCACATATGTCGGGGAGATGACGAACCCATTCTGAACTGCAAGCGGGAAGTCAACGTCACCGCTTGATGGCTCCGCACCCCAAATCTCAACCCCCAGACCGTTGAGCAGGAAGGATCCTCTAGCATCCCGCGATCCAACCGCCGTAGGAGAATTCACGTACTTCCCGAGGAGCAATCCGAAATCCAGCTTGTTGGTCCAACCGCTATGGGCGACATAAGTGGTTCGGGAAAACACCGAATGCCCTGGATTCGCTGGGTTTGTCGCGAGGAACTTACCGAAAGCGCCGAGGTAGAAATCGTAGTTCGAGAACGCGGTGTCCCGCGGGTGCAGCGAAACACCCCCAGTACCGTGCAGGGTGTAGAACAGCTGGTCGTCCCCGATCACCGCCCAAGCCGAGGAAGCATAGCCGAGCCCACCCCACCAGCTCTCCGACTGCGTCGAAGAGATCGACCTGTACCACTCGTTCACCGGCTGCCCGTTGCCCCACCCCTCAGCCCCACGGATCTCGATCAGTCGATCGCCCCGCTTCAGGAACTGGAAGTAGTACTGCCCGCCGGGCGCCTTGGAGTGGAGCACCAGAATCGTCTCGCTCTCGTGGGCGATCTCCCACCCGACCGGCGCCTGCTTCACCTTCATCGTGCCCGTCGTGGTGGGCGGCAGCCTGTTGTCCACGCTGCACGTCACCTCTTGCCCTCTCACTCGCAGCACGCGCATGTCCACATTGAACCGCGCGTCTGCGGCGCCGGACAGGGAGAGCACCTGCCACTGCTCGAAGCCGTGGTTGTCCGGAAGCGTGAGCGTCAGTTCCCCAGTCTGATGGGCCACGCGGGTGACGTTCACCTCGTTGAAACCATTGATGAAGACACCCTTGATCCATGCGACAAAGGTGGCCCAATCGCTCGGGGCAGGGGGTACCCCCTTGTCCGAGCTGCGGATGAACTTGACGCTCGCGCTGATCACAGTTTGAAGATCTTGTTGTTGCCGTTGTCCCAGGTGACGATGATGTCGCCGCCGTTCGGCACGATGGGCAGGCCCGTCGCCGTGTCGATCCACGCGATCAGGTTGCCGTTGGTCTCCGGCACACCCTGCTTGTAGATCAGCAGCGCCTCGACGGAGTCGCCCGACACAGACTGGAACGTCACGTCGTCCGCGTCAGCGGCACCGCCGTCGGTCTTCTTGTTCGTCAGTTGGACCGGCGAACCCACGACGGCAGCCTGGTACGTGCCGTACTGGGTGTGCGCGGCCAGGTTGACCGAGATCTTGCCCGCATCAATCAGTGCGACGTAAATCGGGTCGGTTTTCCAGTTCAGACCGCCTTCCAGAAACAGCTGGCGGGCAGAGTCAAACAGTGCATTTGCCATTTAAGGCTCCTCTATTGAATCGGGTGATCCCTCGCCCACCCATTGGCGAATTCTATCAATCTTTCGGGCGCATTGGCGAAGCGCCGTGCGCTGCGCGTGGAGTGCCTCAACCAGGTCTCGATTGACCACCACCGGGTTGACCCGCGGCACCTCGCACGGCTGGATCAGACTTTCCGGTGGCAGCACCCTTATTTGCCTGATCTCGACCCGCGGCGGCTCGTGCAGCGCACGACCCGTCGAGCAGGCAGCCAAGCTCAGGAGGCACAGGCTGGTCGAGATAACTACGAACTGCGACATTTTTTCTCTCCAGCTCCTTCAGCTTGCGTTGGGTTGATCGGTCAAGTTTGGCGAGCTGCTCGAAGTCCTTGATGAGCCCGGCTGTCGCCGCCGCGTCTCTCAGACGGGCCTCGGACAGCTCCGCGATGGTCTGTGTCTGGGCAGCGTTCGTGGCCTCGTTCTGCGTGATCCTGTACCGCAGATCGTTCAGCATCTGCTTCTGGGCCTTGGTCTCCATCCACAGCGTGACACAGCTCGCCACCGCCGCCACCAGCAGCGCCAAGAGCACGTACTCGACGAACAGGCGCGCTTTGCCAGTGATGAAGCGGATCGAAGTACCCAGTACGGGGTACTTGGACAGGGTTGCGATCATTCGTTCTCCTCGTTGCGGGGGGACTTTCTGATGCCAAGCTTGTCGTAGACGAACTGTTCCAGCACGCTCACGCTCGCATTGGCGCCAAGCCACCCTGCCAGCCCAACGATAACCCCCGTCCACTGATCCGAGAGGTGCATCTCCTCGCAGACCAGCTTGAACAGGAGCCCCACGAAGCCCGCAGCGCAGACTTCCAACATTGTGCGCCACGCGGTGGGACGAGCCCCCTCATTCGCGGTGCGCAGCATGTATCCGATCCCGCCCGCCACGGCGGACACGCTGACGTAGGCCAGCGTCTTGCCCCACCATGTCGCCCAGAAGAAGTCGACCCACGTCATCACCAGACCTCGGTGCAGGCATGCAGCCTGCCTTCCTGCAGCTTCGCTGCGACGCGATGCGTCGCCTCAGCCTTCGTGACGATGCCATCGCGGTTCAGGTCCAGACCTTGGTTCTGGCTGTAGGCGATGCCGTGATCGAAGAGCGCTGCAGCATCGGGAGCGTCGATCATCCGTGGCAGCAGGATCGCCATGTACATGTCCGACAGGCTGCGGATGCGCTTGGCGAAGGGGCGGAAGTACTTCTCGACCCACACGAGCTGCTCCTCAGCCGTCATGGCGGCGAGCGCAGTGTCGGTGGTGCCGAGAGCTGTCGCGGTGGCAGGCATGAACTGGATCAGGCCCACCGCTTTGCTGCCCGCTGCATTGCGGACGTTCGGACGGAAGGTGCCGCCAGACTCAAACGCCATGCAGGCCATGAGCCACGAGGCGTGCTCGTGGGTCCAGCCGAAGCGCTTGCACATGTCGACGACGCGGGTACGGAATTCGGGGCTGACTTTGTTGCCCCAGGTCAGCAGGATCTTCATAGGCCTCCATAGGCGACGGTGCGAGGTTTGTGCTCCCGGCGCCCCTGCTCGGTGCGGACCCTGTCGCAGTAGGCGGCGAAGGCGGCCTGGAACTCTTCCGCCTTGCCCTTGTCGTAGGTTTCCGCGTCTTGCTTGGAGTAGGCCAGGGCCTTCATCCAATCAAGCAGGTGGAGATGGTGCTGCCTGTCGATCTCGAGCGTGGACTCGGGGCCGGTCACTTCCTCCAGAGGGAGGCGCAGCACGTGCAGGTTCAGCTCCCCATCCTCGCGCGGGATGTCCCGCAGGAACATGGAGTACTGGTCATCACCGATCACCACGGCGTGGACCTCGCCTTCACGGGGCGTGGGGCGCCGGGTGCCGAACTGGATGTCTTCGTCGTTCACAATCTCGACCGGGCAACGATCGTCCCGGGTGACGCGCCGCAGCTTCAGGATGCGGCGGTCGTAATCGACGAAGGCATCCCCCGCATCGTACTCGACGGTGCAGAGGTCGGAAGTGGAGTCGGGGATGCCCCCAGTCAGCCGGCAGAACTGCTCCTGCGCGTCGTTCATGTAGGCCCACACCTCCACCTCAGACCACAGGTAGGGGTAGGCCTCATCACGGACGTGCGCGCGGAACAGGTCGTGCAGCTGCTGGGGAGTCATCTCACTCGGCCTTCTTCGATTTCTTCGCAGCCGCCTCCGGCTCTGCCGGGGGCTCTGCATCGACGCAGCCGACGGCGCGGCATTCGCGCTCAGCTACATCCGGGACATGGACGGGCACGTCCGGTTCAAACGTGCCGCTCCAGCCGAAGATCGTGTTGACAACGACGTTGCCAGGGTGCGAGAGCCAGGCCATCATACACCCCCGAGGTTGTAGTCCGCACGGTCACGGACTGCAAATTGCAGACTGACAATAATCTGACCAGCGGTGATCTTCTGCGCGCCCAGGGTCAGCTGCACCGGGGTGTCCTCGAAGAACACACCGCTGCCGGCGATCGGCCGGTTGCCGGCGGACTTGATGTCGTCGCCGTTGAAGATAGCCGTGTTGGTCTTCGGCTCGGACAGCTTGAGCGTGACCTTGGCACCCGTGTCGGTGATGGCATTCAGCGTGACCACGCCGCCACCGAGGATGCGGGCGCCGCGCGGCAGCTTGACCAGAGGGATGCCGGTCGTCGGGGTGCCTTCAGCGATGGGCTTCTGGACGCCGGTGGTGGGGTCGGTGTAGGTGTCTTTCGTCAGATCGATGGGGATCTCGACGGTCAGCACCTCTTGTGCGGTACGCACGGAAGCGATGTTCGCCATGATGACTCTCTCGAGTTGCTCAGCCCCGGGTGGGAGCTGCGGTTGAGAAGCCAGCCGGATCGAGGCGTAATTGCCAAAAGAGGTGCGGCTGGGGATGCTGGATGTTACCACGTAGGGCGAATAAGGCGCCAACCCGTAGGCCACGGCAGATCCGAAAGTGTTCGCGGAATCAATGCCTTGCACGCCAAGGGCGCGAGGCCCGGCCTTGCCCTGAGTGAGTTTGAGGCGCCCGATCTCGAGGCGCGGGGCGATGCCGAGCGGGGAGATCGTCTTCGGAACAGGACGGCGGCCAGTGACGGCAGGGCTGCCGACCATGACGACCGAGGTGATGCCGCTGACGCCGATGACGGCTCCGCTCGAAGAGACCGCCGGGGGACCGACCTCGAAGGTCGGCGCGATGCCGGTAGGGACGAGGGTCACAGCGCCGGCACTCAGCCGTGCAGTTCCGAAGCTTGGATCGTTGGCAGCACCGGCGGGGGCCACGACGGCGCCACCGGTGGTCAGGATAGGCCTGCCCAGGTCGCCGCCGCCGAAGCCGACCACGCCGATTGCAACACTGCCGACACCCAGCCGGGCGGTGCCAAAGTCGATCGTCGGGGCCAGACCTGCCGGGGTGATGACCACACTGCCGGCGCCCAGCCGGGGGGCACCCACAGCACTGTCGGGAGCGCGCCCGCCGGGGCTCACTGCCACCGCGCCTGCCTTCAGCCGGGCAGCGCCGAAGTCCGCGGTCGAGGCACGGCTGTCGGGGCGGATCGTCTGTGCCTGGGCCTGCGGCAGGGGTTCAGTCTGCAGCAGCTCGATGACATACCCGCCTTCAGGCGCCCAGCGGAGGTCACGCGGGTTGTCGACCGTCATGAAGAGCTGCACCGTGCGGGTGTGCCCGGCGCGCCATGACGGCATCAGGATTGTCTCTTCCGCCTGGGTGAACGTGGCAGTGCCAATCTCAGTCAGGCGGGTGTCTTCTGCGCGCACCACGTTGTTGAGGTACTCCCCAACGTAGAAGCGCAAGGTAATCGGGGTGGTGCTGACGCGCGGGGGCGTCCGGATGCGGATGTGCTCGTTGGTCTGGAGGAAGCCTCCAGCCACGTAGCCGATGCGCACAGCGAAGCCACCCATCTCCAACAGCTGCCAGAGAGGGGCGGCGGGGGTGTCCTGGGAGCCAGACCACGGCTCCCCTAGATTGATCGCGTTTGGTACGAGCGACATGCGCGGTAGACCCCCTCACCTCGTTGGATTCAAGATGAGGGGTAGTCTATCACTGGGCCGTGTACACCGAGATCACACCGAAGTCCTGCTTGGTGTTGTTGCTGTACATCGAGTTGAACTGCGGCTTCAGGAAGCCCAGGATCTTCGCCGTGGCGATGCCGATCTGGTTGTCGTAGTCGAACTCTTTCTCGGTCCAGTCCGGGTTGCCCAGGTCAGCCATGGCCAGCGCTTGGGCGCCGCAGAACAGGATCTGGCAGCCGTCCACGTTGCCAGTAGCGCCCCACTTCTGACCAGCAGCAGCGCCGGCAGTGTTGTAGACGTTGCGGTACTCGTGGAAGATGATGCCGTCGATCATCACGCTCGAGCCAGTGAACAGCGGGTTGCTGCCACTGCGGACCTGAGCGGAGCGGACGTTCTGCATGAACAGCGGGTCCAGCTTCAGGCGCATCATGGCCTGCGGGGTCAGGAAGGCGTGGTACGTCTCCTCGCCACCGTTGCCCTTCAGGCCGCGCATGTACTGGTCCTTGGCGTAGGCCTTCAGCTGCACGAACAGGTCCCACGTCGGGGTGTCGGCTGCCATCACCTGCGAGGAGGTGCCGCCCACGACCAGCCGCTTGTTGGCGGCGTCGTAGCGGGCACGACGGGCGTCAGTCGGAGCAGCCACGTCGGCAGCGAACTCCAGCTGGGGCAGATCCGAACGACCGCGCGGGGCGCCGTTGTTCTTCATGTTGTAGGACACGCCGGACATGGTCAGGAACGCCATCTGGTCCATGCGCTCGGCCAGCCAGTAAGCCAGCTGGTCGCGGGCGTTCTGGCGGAAGTTCACGATGGACTTCTGGTCAGCCATGCGGCCTTCCAGGCGGACAGCATGACGCAGCTGGTCGATGCGGATCACCTGGTCGAAGGAGCGCATGGCTTCTTCGTTGCCTTCCAGGTTGCGGTCGCCAGCAACGCCGTCACCTTCCAGGTCGGTGAGCAGGGTGATCACCGCGCGGGCGCCCTTCTCGTTTTTCTTCAGCTCGTCGATCTTCTGGATCATGGAGTTGGAACCCGTGCCCAGGAACTTGCCGATGAACGACACGTTCCGGGCGGTCTTCCACATGTCCATCGACCAGATGGTTTTTTGCTCGTCGGTCAGCAGACCAAAGTTGGTAAGAGCCATTTGTGGCCTCTCTCAGGGAAGTTGAACAATCACCGGGAACGCCCCGGTCGGCGGACAGGTGGCTCTATCGCTGCCACGAAGCGAATAGGCGAAGCCTATCAAAGACTTACAGGTGGGGCAAGAAGAAGTCACGACGACAACTCTTGCTCCAGCCGGGATTTGTCAAGTACCGGGGGCCGGTAGACCTCGACGATCTTGGTGGGGGCAGGGTCGACCAGCTCGGCCGAGAGCACGACCTCACGGACGCGCCCCCATGTCTCGGGCCCGGCCACGTTGATGCCGGACTCCACCAGGCCCTTCAGCCACATGATCGCCAGATTAGCGTCCACCGATGGCCCCCATCAGGAGCCCGTCCAGGCCAGGGGAGAGCACGCGCTGGGTCGGCGGCTTCTCCCGGACAGGCTCGTCCGGGCGGAACTCGTTGTTGAAGAGCCGGAACCGCTGCCCATTCACGTCGAGGCAGATGCGACCCGTCTCGTCGCGCAGGAGCCGGCTCTCCACCGGCTTGCCTGCGGCGAGCAGGTCACTGAGGAGTGACCCGAACTCTTGCATCACAGATCATCCCCGCGCAGCCGCGCAATGGTGGCCTCGTCGAGGCGGTCAAACTGGGACTGGGTCAGCTTGCCCGGGCTGCCGTCACGCAGGCCGCCCTGATCCGACGGCTTGCCGACCGCGGCGGTGGCCGGGGGCTGGCGCTTGTCAGCGTCGGCGGCACGCTGACGGGCCTCGACGGCCCGGGCCGGGGCCGTGGGCTTCTCGACGGGGGCGCCGACCACGTACTTGACGGCCTGGGCGAGCGCCTGGGCACGGTTCTTACCCTTGGCGATCAGTGCGTCCATCAGGTCAGCCACCTCGTTGGCCTTGGCAGCGTCGAATTCAGGGGCATCCGGGTTCAGGACGGGGTGCTTGCGCTCCACTTCGTCCAGCGCCCGCTCGTAGGAGAGGGTGTCCAGGGTCTGCTTGCGCACGGCCTGGGTCTTGACGGCCACGGAGGCGTCGTTGAACTGGTCACGCAGGGCATCCAGCTCACGGCGGACCTTGCGGGCCTCCTCCTTCATGCCCTCCATGATCAGGTCTTCGTACTTGTCCGACAGCTCCTCGATCTTGGAGCGCATGGCGCCCAGGTCTGCACCGTACTGACGCTCCTGCTGGGCGCCCTGGAGGCGCTCAATCTCGGCCTGCAGCGCCCGTTCCCGCTCCCGGGCCTTCGTCATGGCCTCGTCGAAGCGGGCTTTCGGGATCCGGATGCGCTTTTTGGCCTCGGCGGCGGCCTCTTCGGCCTCCCGCTGGGCCTTTTCCTCGGCAGTTTCCTCACCTTCCTTGTCAAGGTCAGCCTCGGCCTCGCTCAGGCTGTCCTTGACGGGCTCCTTTTCGGGCTCGAAATGGTCCCCGCGGTCCTGTTCAGTACTCGGTACTGGGTTCTCAGCTTGCACTTCTTGGTTCTGCTCACTCATTTGGATTGCTCCTTGTCAGACCGGGGTTGGGCCGGGGCGGCCGGCTTGCCGGAGGGGGACTGGGCGTTGTCCCGGGGTTGCGCCCGTTGATGCACTGCCGCGATTCTATCCGATTTGGCTTTTTCTATGGCCTGGTGCTGGGCGATAGCCTGCTGATTCCGGCTCTCCTCGGCCTTGAGCTGGCTGTTCATGGCCAGTTCCTCGCGCTTGAGGGCCATCTCCTGGGCCATCTTCTCGCGCTGGAGGGCGATCTCCATCTCCAGCTGCTTGAACTTCAGCTCCATCTCGGCCTGCAGCTTCTGCAGCTCAACCATGGTGGTGTCCTGCTCGGCAGGTTCACCCATGGCCTCAGTCTGGGCCAGCACCTGCTCGCGCTGGGCGCGGGCCTGGGACAGCTGACTGTCAGCCTGAGCCTTGGCCACGTCGGCTTCCTTCTGGGCCACCTCGGCTTCCTGCATCCGCTGCTGCAGCTCAGCCTGCTTCTGGGCCTCGGGGCTGTTCGGGTCGCCTTCCATCTCGGTGATGATGTCGGACTTGTCACGCAGGCGGGAGGCCTGGATGATGAACTTGTCCGGGATCTGGATGCCCACCTCGGTCCGCAGCCGGACGGCCTGGTCGAACTGGCTGTCCTCGAACGTGTCGCGCTCGGGCTCGTTGGTCACGACGATGGCGTACTCGCCCAGGGTCAGGTCGTTCAGGATCGTGCCCTCGGGCGTGACCTGGTTGACGACCATCTCCTCGGTGGTGCCCAGCATCTTGTCGGCCGTGATGCGAACGAGACGCTCTTCGGTGTAGTACTCCTGGACCAGCGCGAGCACGGCGCGGGCCAGCAGGTGGTCCGTCCGGTTCATGTTGTCCATGACCTTGGCCATGTTGGCCTGGCCGGACTTCTGGTTGGCCACGACCGACTTGGCGGCCACGTCCTCCCGGGCGAAGCCCTGCATGTAGTCAGACACGCCGGAGATGGCCTTGATGTGCTCCTCAGCCTTGTAGCTGATGCGGTCCAGGCCGGACGGCGTCTGGTTCGGCTGGATCTTGGTGACGTTGTTGACATCGTCCACCTCCAGCACCAGACCCGTCTGGGCGCCGCGCTGCTCCAGCTCGGCCACCGACATGTTGACCAGGCTGTTGCGGCGCACCAGCCAGCCACTGTTGGCCGACGTGTTGACCACGTGCAGCTCCTGGGAGCTGACCTTGTTCAGCAGCTCCTGGGGACCCAGCAGGTTCTCGACGATGCCCACGGTCTGGCCGCGGCGGAAGTACGGGAAATACGGCACCACCGTGAAGTGCCGGTACGGCGACCAGTCGTCATGCAGCAGCACGTTGCCGGCGATGACGGTCCAGCGGATGCGCTGCACCAGCTTGCGGGTCGTGGCGATGTTCGGGTTGCGGGTCAGGTAGTCCTGGATCTTGGCGTCGTCCCAGTCGTTGGGGACCAGCCGGCTGTCGCCGTTGGTCAGGTCCACGAAGTGGGTGGCCTTGTGGAGCGTCCGGTACTGGCGCTCGATCACCCGGATGTTGCGGCGGATGCGCTCCTGCTCCTCGCCCAGCCCGGTGTGGCCCACGACCGACGGCCCGCCGAAGCGGTCACGGTTGAAGTCGGCGGCGTCGTAGTCCCAGTCGTTGGCGGCACCCGTCTGGATGCGCAGCAGCTCGGCGTTGGACTTGCCGTAGAGCATCTCGATCTGGTCGATGGTCATCCACGACGTGGTGATCACGTCCTGCCAGTCGTCCGGATCGTAGGAGTCGGCGTCGCTGTCGATCAGGACGTTCTTCGGGTTGAGCTGGGTGATCCGCACCTCGCCCCGCAGGTTGTCGCTGAAGTCCAGGCGCACGTCGAAGAACCCGCGGCTCTGAATCACGCCGTCGCAGAACACGTCGGAGCGGACCCAGGGCAGCTGGTTGTTGTCGCTGATCTGCTTGAACACCTTGGTCAGGGCGTCCGCCACCTCGGAGGTGGCCCCGGAGTTGCGCGGGCGGAACGCGATGTCGGTGCGGTTGAAGATCTGCTCGCCCAGCACGTTGGCGATGGTCGAGATGATCTTGTTGATGGTCAGGGCGGGGCGCCGGGCCTGGTTCAGCGCGGCCAGGTCGGCGGAGTCCCACTGGAGGCCCTGGAAGAACTTGTCGCAGCGGTCGGCCTTCTGGATGAACTTCAGGTGGCCATGGTCTCGCAGGTACACGTACCGGTTCCAGACCTCGGAGGTCTTCTCTGTATTGACAGGCATTTCAGGCACTCATGTGGGTTCCAGAGAACGACGGGAGCAGTCGGTCCCGCCAGCTCGGAGGTTTGGGAGGCTCTATTATACGAGGAGGTTCCATAGCCAAAGCCAAATGGGTGGCCCAGGCCATCGAGTCGACCACGTCGTCGTGGACGCCGGCGGGGAAGCGCAGCAGCTCCTGCTCCACCTGGGGGAACCACGTGGCGTTCTTGGGGAACCACAGCTTGCCCTGCTGCATGCGGCCCTGCAGCGGTCGGGCCCGGACCATCTTGTCGGTCAGAGGCTTCATGACCTCGATGGGCAGGAACAGCCGACGCTCCCGCATCCGGCGGTCGAGGAACGGCTTGAGGGTCAGCCAGATCTGGCCGTTCTCCACGCCGAGAGTGTACCCGACGGTCGGGTCCGCCCCAAAGCGCCCTGCCACGTTGAGCATGGCCTCGACGATCTCGAGCGCATCACCCTTCATGCGGTGCACGTCGAGCACGAACAAGTCGTCGTCGGGCGTCAACGCCATGGTGGTGCCCACCGTCCAGTCGTTGACCTGCTTCGTCCCGATGGCGAAGTCCCAGGCCGTGAAGATGCGAACGTTGTCCAGCGCAGGCTGATCCGCGAACCGGAAGAACTCCTTCCTGAAGTACAGGCCCTCGTCCGGCACCGGGTTCTGCTGGTACAGCGCCGACCAGATCCGCGGCTGCATGTTGGCACGCACCCGCTTCAACGCCTCGGTCGAGTACCGGGCCTCGTGCAGGCAGAAGTCGATCGGCCGCAGGAGCGTCAGCCCGGCGTTGTCAGGGAGGCTCAGGTCCAGCGCAGTGGGCGACCGGATGATCGGCCCCGGCACGTCAGGGTTGGAGTCGTCGCGGTACTCCCACTGCTCGGAGATCGCCGGGTACTTCACGATCTCGAACTGGTCGAACTCCGCCCCCTTCCTCATGGCCTGCTGCAGGCGCCCCGCCAGGTCGTCGTCCGACCAGCAGGTCTGGATGACCAGCACGCCACCGCCGGGAGCCAGACGGGTGTAGGCCGTGGACTGGTACCAGTCCCACAGCTTGTCGCGCACCAGCGCCGAGTCCGCCTCCTCCTGGTTCTTGATCGGGTCGTCGATGATCAGCAGGTGGGCACCCTTACCCGTGATACCCCCGCCCACGCCGGCCGCCGTGAAGCCGCCGCCGCTCGTGGTCAGCCAGGCCTCGGCCGACTGCGACTGGGGGTCCAGGGCCGTCCCCGGGAAGACCCCGGCGTACACCGGGTCCTGGATCAGCCCGCGCACCTTCCTCGAGAAGCCCGTCGGCAGCTCGAGGTTGTACCCCACGTTGATGATCTCGTGGTTGGGGGCATGGCCCAGGTGCCACGCCGGGAAGCGGATGGACGCCAGCTCGCTCTTGCCCGTCCGCGGCGGGCACATGATCATGAGCCGCGGGCTCTTCTTCTGCCGTACCTGCTCGCTGAAGACCTCGAGCCGCCGGCACATGTCGTGGTGGACCCACCCCGGCTCATACGACGGGTGGGTCATCTTGGTGAAGTGGATCAGCCGCCGGCGCGCCAGCACGCGGTCGGCGAGCAGCTTCTTGGCTGACGCCGACTTGGACAGCTCCTTGACCTGCTCCTCACTCATCGGCCGCCTCGATCACGTCAGCGTCCACAGCGTCCTCGCTCGCCAGGCGCAGCAGCTCCTCGTCGGACATGGCCGTCATCTTCTGCAGCATGACCTGGCCGTTGACGCTCACCTCGATCTGCGTCTTCGTGGGCTCGTAGTGGCCGCACAGCCGCCCGATCTCCTTCCACCCCGCCACCATGACGGCCGGGTCAGCCTTGAGCTTGGCCGCCTCGATGGCCTCGAGCATGCCGTCCACCACCCGTTTCTTGGACACGCGTGACGCCGCGGCATACTCCTCCCGCCGCAGCTCGACAGCCCGGCGCACCGCTGCGCCCTTCATCACCATCGTGCCGTTGGAAAACCCCGCCTTGCGGGCGGCGCCCGACAGGCTCATGCCGTCGTCGACGTAGTACCGCACGAACGACTCCTGCTGGGCGGTCAGCGGCTTGGTCGGCAGCATCTCGTCGAACAGGATCAGGTCGTCAGTCTTCTCTGCCGCCTGCGCCACCTCCTCCTTGAGGCTCGTGAGCAGCGACACACCTTTGCGAGCCATGGTGGCCCCTCCTAAAAGTCCCTAAGTCTACCACCGCAAACGCCATGGTGCCTACGAGCCGATGGTGGGCGGCGGAGCCCGAGAGGAGGCTTCGTGACGATCTAAACGACCCCGATGAGAGAGGGGGTCCTCGGCATCTGGGGCGAAGCCAACGCGATCTTCTTCGTACTCGGTACTAAGTTCTTGGATCTGCACGGGGGCTGAGGGGGCCTGGCGGGCATGGGCGGGCATGGTCAGCCCTGACAGGCCGCCAAGTGGGTCGGGCAGGGGTGGTCAGGGGTGTGCCCGGCACCGCCGAGGTGCATGCAGGCGTCGGCGCCCTGACTGACCCGGCCGCTCGCGGCGGCATGACAGGCTGCGCCAGGGGCGCACGCCCCCGAGGGGTAACACCTGCTCCATTTCCAAAATTTGCAGAATTTTTCCGGACAGACGGTACTGTCACGAGGCCGGGGGGCGGTTCGGATTTGATCCTGGTACCTCGTACTAAGTGCTGGGTACTTGGAAGAGAAGAGAGTGGCGATGCCGGGCGACGGGCAGACTGGCGCCGGCGCGCTGTCGGGGCTCGCCCGTCAGGGCGGCTCCACTAAGGAACACTCAGTACGAGTCCATTTCGTCCGTTTCGAGCCGGCGCGATCCGGGGGCTCCCCGACTTCAAAATCCCCACCCCCCACTTCGGTTTCGCTTCGCTCAACCTCGTAGTACCCAGTACTTCGTACTGGGTACTGAGATATTGTGCTCGCTGCGCTCGCATGCAGCTCGGCGCCTGCGGCGCCTCGCACCAAGTACCTAGTACTGCGTACTAGGTACTGAGTGCTTAGACGCGTTTTGCACGTTGAAAACAGCTAAAGACCGCTTCGCGGCCTTAGTATGTGCTCACTAACGTTCGCGCTTGATGCTCGCGCAAGCGCTCGCCTCTTTTCTCGTGTGTTCATCACCACACTCCTTCGGAGAACACCATGAAAGCAATGACTGTCGTCCAATTCGCCAACTGGCTCAACGTGATCAGCTCCGACATGACGGAGGCAAAGGGCGGCTTCAGCGCTGATGAGGACTGCACGCTGAACGTGCGCCTCTACAAACTCGCCATGTGGGTGCTCGAGCAGGCAGAGAAGCGCGACGCGCTCGACATGCGCATCCGCGACTTCATGGCACGCTGCCCTGCGGCCGTGCGCGACGCTGCGCGCGCGCTCGTGCGCGAGTCACAAGAGCAGCTGAAAGCGCTGCGTGCCGCCGACGCGAAGCCGGCCGCGGCCAAGGCCGCGCGCATCCAGCGCGAAGAATGACCCCTTCGCGGGCCCGGCATGCCGGGCCCTTTTTCTCTCGCTGGTCACTCACTCACTCAACTGGAGCAACACCATGGACACGAACAATCCCGTCTTCGTTCTGCTGACCGAGAAAGCCACTGACACTGAAACCCTTGGGCCGGTTGGCAGCGCCCTCGCCGTGGCTGCGCTGATGGGCGCCGGCTACATCTTCGGCAAGATGGCCGAAGACCCGGTGCGCGACGCACTGGCAGAGCTGCGGGCTCTGCGCGAAGCGCGCAAAGCTGAGGCAGCGCGTCACCTCACTGAGGCTGACGCACGTCGTGACTCTGCCGACTCGGCAGCTCTGTGAGGAGGGTGCGACATGGTCACGGCCCGCACCTTCGCTGACGCGCGTGAGCTGCGCAGCGAACAGGGCTACGAAATCGAGCAACTGCAACTCTGCTACGCGCTGTAACCCCAATGGGCCCGGCATGCCGGGCCCTCTCTTCCTCTACTGAACTGGAGCACTGACATGGAAATCATCAACTACGCCATCGCTGCACTGATCGCTGTCTTCGTCATCGGATTCCTTCGTCGCCTGATGACGGCCAAACCCGCCCCTCGCGCGCCGCGGGCACGCCCCCACGTGGAAGAGCGCGCTGGACAACGTCGCGCTGCTGAGCAGGCTTGGCGCGACGCGCTGTGAACACCTTCAACTCACTGAACTGGAGCATCGCCATGAATGAACTGCATCTCCCCGCCTTCGAGCGCCAGGCCAAGGTCTTGGGCCGCATCCGCATCGAGCACCTGCGCTCCATCCTGCGCGGCTTCGAGGCATTGACCTCGGGCCCGCTGCACGAAGAGTGCTGCCGGCTTCTGCGCGCGCTGGACAACGCGATGTACGACACGCCGGCGGTGCAGGCGCTCGAGACGCGCAGCATCAGGCTGAGCGAGGATCTCTGCCGTGCAATGCGTGCTGTGCAACGCATCGGCTGCTGAAACCGAATAATGCCCCGGATTAATAATTCGGGGCGCTTGATTATAAATTCACTGAACTGGAGCATCACAATGGATAATCGGAAATTCCCCCAGAGCGGTCACTTCGTCGACAACCTCGTGATCGATTTCGTGATGGAGCACCGCACTTTGCCCCGTAATTACAGGCCGATTCTGGAACGGCTTGTGATGCAGGGCAAACTCGAGGAGCGCGAGGCAGCACGCAGCATCGGCCTGCCCCGCTTCTGGGTTGCGAAGCGCTGAGCGGAGGCTGACATGAACGACACTCTGCTCGAAACCGGCTACGAACAGTGGCAGCTGGACGCCCTCTGCAGCGACTGCACCGAGTCGCCCGAGGACATCCTGATCAGGCTGGAGACAGCACTGATCGACGGCAGCATGACCGAGGATGAGGTCCGCTGCTACCTGCAGGATCTGATGAGCTGACGCATCGAGCCCCTTCGCCAGAGGGGGCTCCGTGAGGCAGCTCGCCTCAACACCAAACCTCAATACACAGGAGTTTCACCATGATCTCGAACGCCGTCTCCTTCGCCCTGTCCCAGAACGACACCACCACCCAGATCGCCATCCTGAAGGCTCTGGCCAACACCGCTCTCTTCCGCGGTGTGAACGCCGCACGCGGCGCGCTGGCTCTGGAGCGTCGCCTGGAGCGCACCGCCGGTGGCACGCTGGATCAGCGCAACCACTTCGATGAGACCTCCCGCTCGGATGAGCAGCTGGACAACGACAGCGACGCTTCGCGCGCTCGTCAGGCTCACCTGCGCGCTGAGCAGTTCTTCGACCTGCACAAAGCCCTGGCCGGCATGGCTCTGCTGAACGGCCTGTCGAGCTTCGACCGCGCTGACACGATCGACAGCACGCTGGCTCGCATGCAGAAGAACAGCCTGAAGGTCGATGAGGCCGCCCTGGCGATGGTCGCTGAGGCGCTGTCGATGCCGCTGGAGCTGGTGATGGAGCACCGCACCAAGCAGCTGCTGAGCGAGGCTGATCAGCTGAAGGCTGACGCCCCCTCGATCAAGGCAGAGTACGACGCCGCTCCCGAGACGAGCGATCCGGAGGACGTGTTCGAGGACTTCGACGTGCTCACCAAGTACTCCACCTGGGTCGCTACCTACGCCAGCGTGAAGCGCCAGGCGGACTACGCCGCTGAGCGCGCCTGCCGCTTCGTCAACCTGAACGCCCTCGCGGACGCGAAGCTGCTGAAGGCCGCCGCTGAAGCACTGTACGAAGCGGCCAAGGCCTTCGAAGAAGCCCACTTCGAGGAACTGATGGCGGCGCGCGACGAAGGTCGCAGCTTCCGCACGCTCGACGACGCTCGCCGCGGCCGCTGATGAGCAGGGTGGGGCCCCTCCGGGGGCTCCGCCCTGTTTTTCTGACCTTGGGAGGCACGTGGGCATCCCGTCCCTTGAAGTCGCTGGAGCCTTGAATGCCCTTGAGAGCCTCTAAAAGGCCCTAGGAGCGTTTCTGAGCCTGGGATAAGGGAATCACCCTAGCCCGACCCAAAAACGCTGCTATGGGCCTTCTGGAGGCTCCTAGGGGCATCCCCACCCAAACAGAGAGGTGCCACGGTCATGCTTGCGTCAGGTTTCATCGTTTTCTTGGGAATCTTTCTCATCTTCCTCAAACTCCCGAGGAAGACAGCCCTGCAGTGGCTTGGCAAGCCCCTTGCCCTGGACATCGCCGCCACCGCACTGACAGCAGCGATGCACTGGGGCACCTTCTCCGGAATGATGGCCGCGGCAGTAGCTGGTCTGCTCTGCAGCGCCTTCTCAGGCATGGCTCGGTTCGCTTTCGGCTGGATTGAGTCAGGCGTCTACCACCCTGGTCGGATCTTCGACCTCACACGCAGTCTGTAAAGGAAAACACACATGTACTACGACACCCTCAAAGGCAGCGGCCTCAAGGCCGTCCTCCGCTCCACCTGCGGCACCGCCATGGCCAAGTTCATCGGCAACGCCACGGTCGTCCTGGACCAAGGCGAACGCGCAGAACAGGCTCAGGAAGCCTTGGTCGATCACAAAACCATGTATCACAAGGCCTACACCGAGCTGCTGAAGCACACCCCGAGCGAGTTCGACATGCCGAACACGTTCGAGGAAACCATCGACTTCATGATCCGCGGCAAAGAGATCAAGCAGGCGGACATTGACCGGTTGGTCAATGCCGGTGTCAGCGAGGACGAGGCGCGACGTGTGTTGGGGCAAGGTTCGACCACCAACGTCAAGCTGCAGGGCTTGCGTGAGCAGATCGTCGAGCTGTGGAACATCACTGAGCTTGCCGAAGAGCCCTCCTTGTCGGTCCGCGTCTACTACGACTACGCCGTGCGGGCAGCTCGTGCGCTGTCCCAGGTCCGCGAGCGTGTCATCCGGATGATCGGGCTGAAGAAGCGCGTCCCTGCACAGGTGCTGCCTGACATCCTGGCTTCGACCACCGCCCTCATCGACTGGGCGCAAGAGTTCGAGCAGGACGAGGAGGTCCGGCAATGGATGGAAGAGCAAGACGGGCGCGGCTACCCGGTGGAGCGGGTGGCTGACCAGTTCCTGAGTTGACCCTAGCCTGCCCGGATGGGCTGTAGCAGTTCCATCCGGGCGTTCTCAAACATCTGCAGGTCGAATCGCCCGGAGACTGGCTGTTGTCGTTGAACTGCTACATCGACCATCGCCTATATGAAGGGACGGGTTTTTTGAGTTCGACTAGATGCGAATGACTCTCATCCCAATTGTGTCGAACGGTGAACTGGCCGTTTCTCTATGTTGAACTTCTCGATTTACTGCTACACTGCTACAAATTATCAGATGTAATAAATAACCGATAGGTTATAAGAGGGGGTTAAGGGTAAAAGCCGAATGAAATCAAGGACTTAGCGCGGTAGCAGCTCAACCGCCAAAATTGGAGGGCTAGCTGCTACCGAGCTGCTACACGGCTACTCATGAGAGGCCTCGGTGCTACACTTCACCCCTTCGTAAGACTTTTCCGATATCATTCGTCCGCTGTGTAGTAAGGCGACATTTTCTAGATCGTTAAAAACTGTTACGCCGAACTTCCGCGTAGTCCGAACCCCCACCAAACCATTCTGAGTCTACATTTCGAAAGGTTGTAGCAGCTGAGCTTTACAAACGTCGAGTTTGTAGCAGCTGTAGCACTCGAGCTGCTACACGTCAAAACCTGAAAGCTTTCCTAGGAGATCACAATGCTTTCATCCGATTACGCCACCCTGGCCTGGGGCATGCTGTACCGAAACCTGACCCGATGGACCACCATCGACTGGCGGTACATCAGCCAGTTCGAACGCCTGACCCCTGCCCAACAGACATCCTTGGCCCTCCGTGTCGAGGCAGCCTGGCGAGGACGAGGAGCTGACCGCACCCGCCTGTCAAACCTGTTCGTGGAACGCCTGACTGACCACCTGCCCAACGCACAACGCTGCCAGGCTGAGGGGCATCTGTATGCCATCTATGGACCAGACGCCATCCCGCTGCTCCTGGACATCAGCGACAATGCCCTCCGCAATCTGGATCAGTTTGTCCTGAGCGGCAAGTTCACGCCGACCTGGGCGGAGATCGAGCGCTGGTGCGATACCAACGGCGTGCTCATCCCGCAGCAACAGGCTTCAGCAAAATCGATGATCGGGAAAGAATAATCCCCCGACCGCCCCTGGATTATTAATTGGATTAATAATTCGATTAATAATTCGATTAATAATTCGGGGGCCGCATGCAATTCTTAGCACCCAGTACAGAGTTCAAAGTACATGGGGCGTCCGCCCCCACCCACGCCTGACAACCCCACGAGGCCCCGCCATGACCATCGAAGACCTGGACTTGTACGACCACTACCCGCGCCTGAAGGCAGCGAAAGCCATGGAAACGCCCAAGGCTGTGCCCACTCTGCCCACCGAGACGCCCACGCCGGGGGAGGCGAGGAGCGTTGAGGCCTTGCGGGCGGTCGTGACGACGCTGGCGCAGGCGCTCACGGCCTCGGCGGGTGCCGGCCCTGCCTCCACCATGGCGTACCGCGTGGAGCGGCGCCGACTGATCGACGCGGCTGTGTCAATGTTGCAGGTGCTGAGGGGGCAGTCATGAGCGCCTCGCCGGAGGTCCTCAACGACCTGATCGGGAACTTGATCTACGCGCGCTGGCGAGGCTGCCCCCGTACAAGGAGACGGTGCCGCTGAGCGAGAGCGAGGTCAAGGCGAGGATGCGCAGCTCTGCAAGGACCAGCGCACGTGGCTGACCAGGAGCTTGATCGAGGTCATCGACGGTGAGCATCAGAGGGACTTGTGGAAATGGTTCAACGTCTTGGACTTCATGCGTGCAACCCACGCACCTAGAACCTAGAACCTAGTACTGAGTACGGAGTACATGATGAGCAATCACCAGATGTACGACTTTCCCGACACGCCTGCAGGCGCGAGCGCGTCGCGCGGCATCGTGCTCGAGACGGTGATCGAGGGCCTGCAGCGCGTGCTGCGGGGCGAGCACAGCCACGACGAGCAGGAGCGCATCATCAAGAATGCAGCCATGCTGCTGAAGGAAATGGTGGAATGGGCCTGACCCTGCATGAGACCCTGGCGGTCGAGGTACTCGAGGCCCGCAGCGGCGACAGCACCTGGGCCACCGCGGCGTGGTTGAACGGGCCGCCGGCGTGGGCGATGGACCTGTCCACCATCGGCGCGCTGGCGCGCCTGCCTGAGCCGCACGGGCAGCGGAGGATGGACACCCTCCGGCGCCGGGCTCAACAGCTGCTCGAGCAGCAGGGCGATCGCGGCTGGTCGGAGCTGATGGAGGTGCTGAGCGACCCGCACCACTACCCGAGCGGTAGCTACTGGCTGCGGAAGCAGCGGGGCACGTGGCCCAAGCGCCTGCTCAGATGGCCCGAGGAGCGCATACGCGCCATGGCGTTCGCGCTGCGCCTGCGTCAGGTGAGGAGCATCTCCGACGCTGTGGCGCGGTTCGAGTACATCGAGTCACGCGAGGAGCTGACGCTCGCGCGCTGGCTGACTGGGCGCACCTGGGCCAAGGGGTCAAGCGTGGTCGAGGTGATGAAGGACGCCGGGCTGTCCATGGAGCACACACTGTGGAACACCACTGACTTGTGGCACACCCTGGTGAAGGACAAGAAGGCCTGGCTCACACAGGACGACATCGCCAAGATCGACTGCGACTGCGCGCGTGACCCATGGGCGTGGCCCGCAACGCTGGAGCGCAAGCGCTGTCGAAGAACCTAGCACTCAGCACCAAGTACGAGGTACACAGATGAGCGAGGACTCACACCCCCTCCACATGCGGCAGTGGCCCGAGCAGACCATCCGCGCGATGACGCTGATCATGCAGCTGCAGGGGCCCCAGACCTCATGTCTCATGCGCCTCGACGTCAAGCCGTGGGAGATGGGTCACTTCCGGCATCGCTACACCAACGGCGTCGAGACGCCGGACCTGATCAACCTGCGTGCGCTCACCCGGCTGGGCGCCGTGAAGAACGAGGCAGACCTGCTGGCATGGAGTCTAAAAAACGATGGGGTCGATGGGGACCCTACATGAGCCCACGCATCGCGGCGGACGACAACATGGCGAAGACCTTCATCGCCACGTTCCGCCTCGATGGCCCATACCGTGACATCGTCCATCCGGACCCTCGCCAGATCAAGATCGGCGAGATCATCCTGCGCATGGACGAGATCGACCTGTACAACATCAAGCCGCTCCGGCGCGAGCTGTTCTACCCCATGTCCATGGAGCGGATCGACGAGCTGCACGCCCTCGTGATGCTCGGCGCGTTCTCCAACCTTGACAGGATGCTCCGATGGATCTCAGCCTCCGCCTCGAGAACCTCACAATCGCCGCCTACAACGGGCGCATCGCCCGAGCAGGCGACGCCTACCCCCTCTCCAAAGACCCCTGCTACCCCACCTACTGGCACTTCCTCGGTGCGCTGATCCGAGTGCCGGTGCAGCCAAGCAGCGAGGATGGCTTCGCCCAGATCAAAAACCTGGCGCGCAAGATCTGGGAGCGCTACGGCGACCGAGGATGGGCGGACCTCGTCGAGTACTCGCTGGCTGACAGCAAGAACGAGGCGTACTTCCCCATGCGCTCGTGGCTCCTGCACCAGCGCCAAAACTGGCCTGGCACCATCGTGCAGTGGTCTGAGCAGACCATCCGCGACGCCATCGCCATGCACCGGATGCTGGGCTTGCCTCACACCATCCACGACTGCCTCTACGCCGTCTGGCCGCTGCTGCGGAAGGACGAGAAAGAGGTGGCGGCCATGCTCGGCGGCAAGCCGGACGATTCTGTGTACTCGGTACTGAGTAACTGGGGTCAGTTCCCCTACACGTTGCCGCCCTCGACGGCGGGCAACCTGTGGGTGGAGTTCATGAAGGCGTACCGGCGCAAACGCCGGCCTCTCACCCACAACCCTGTGTTCTTGATTGGCAAGGACCCGTACATCGTCGCCATGCGGCTGGAGCAAGGGAGGTTCTGACATGACTGAGATGGATTTGCTGGCCGACCTGCTCTACTACCGCGTGAAGGACTACGAGGTCCAGAAGCGGCGGGACCCGGGGAACTTCGTCGTGCCGCACGGCCGCACGACCATGGAGTTCCTGGGTGCCATCGCCCGGGTGGCGCGGCGCAAGCAGACCATTCACGATGTCTACGGCCAGGCTGAGTTCATCCTGCGCTGCTACGGCGACCGCGGCTGGTCGCGGTTCCTTGTGGATCCTGAGTTCGGGGCGTTCTTCCAGACCCAGTTCTACTGGCCCTTCTACCTCGACCAGTGGCCTGAGCCGGACATCGCCGAGACCATCGCACTGGCCAAGCTCGAGGGCATGACGGCGGAGCCGCATGCTTACTTCCGCATGACCGACAAGGCGTTCAACGACGATGAGCGCCGGGTGCTGGGGTGGTTGGGTGCGAGCGAGAAATCGATGAAGCTCTACGCGCTGGCCGACTGGTGGAAAGGCAACAGGGTGCCGTTCAACCCCCAGGGCACGAGCCACTTCCTGTACGCATGGAACGTGCTCATGGGCTTCCCTGAGAAGACGGACCCAGACGTGTTCAGGACGATCCGTCACCTCGACATCGAGGGCCTGCAGGACTATCGCATGTCGCTCATCAATGGCAGCCGGAGGACTCTGGCTGGCAACTAGGAGAAATCCCAATGGCAGTGACACAAGAGATGCTCGAGAAGCTGCTGACCTGCGTGCGCGAGCCCGAACGAACGCTGGTGCGCAAGGAGTTCAAGAGCTATGCACATGGGTGGACGGGCATCATCCTGGCGTGGTCGATGTCCGACTACCCCATCGAGTATCAGCACTTCCGCAGGCTCTGCAGCTCGAACTTCTTCGAGCAGCGCCCGAGCGACGAGGACTTCTGCGAGATCCTCGCCCGCGCCATGGCGCTCGATGCCAACTTCACCTCCATCAGCAATCTGGCCAAATCCGGCGCCGGTCTCAATGACGACCGCGTCCGGTACACCCTCGGCCTGCTCAAATTGCAGGCATTTCTCACCCGCTCGCACCTGAAGCGCTTCATGGAGAAGGAGCATGAGCATCAACTTGCTGAGGCGCGCGCTCAGTTGAAGGACTAGTCCGGCAACCCTGTGCTACTATCCCGCTCCCAAGACTGACGAACATGCTCACTCGAAAACAGATGAATCTGCTCCTGCAGCAGGCCATCCACTCCCAGGCCTACCAATTCTGGATCCAGGCCAAGAAGGAAGGCGCCACGTGGCAGGACGCGCGAGTTGCCCGCCTCGTGGTGGCGTGCTTCAAGAAGCCGACCAACGTCTGGACGTCTGGCTTTCGAGACATCGTCGATCAGGTCTCCAAAGGGCCGACCCCCCGGGACACCCGGCTCATGCCCACGCTTGAGCTGCTCTGGGACTCCCTCGCGAGCGGCAAGGTGGCAGTCCATCGCTCGCGGCAGGCCGTGCGCATCATGATGGACCAGCCGCCGAGCCTGCATGACGACATGTGCAAGCTGGCAAAGCTGACAAACCTCAACATCGTTCAGGTGGCAGACAAATGCTCCGACTTCGCATTAACACAGCTCTCATCCGCCAGCTCCGACTTGAAACAGGTCTGTCGAGGGTCAAGGCGGTCGAGCAATCAGGTATCCGTTACGAGACCCTGAAGCAGCTCGAAGAGAAGCGCGACTACCAAGCTACACTCAACACCCTCACCCGCATCGCCCACTTCTACAAGGTCGAGCCGATCGACCTTCTGATCCAGCACGAGGACTGACATGCACATCTGGACCGTCGCTGCCTCTGACGGCACGCCCTTCGCCAAGAAGTACTGGCTCTCCCCGACGGGCAGCCTGAAGAACGAGCAGTACCCGCACGTGCTCCAGATGAGCAGCCAGAAGCACACCGTCAACACCTTGGCGGACCTGCACGGCCTGGTCACGTCCGTCGCCACCCAGGGCGCAGCCCTGGTCAAAGGTGAGCTGCTGCGCGATCTCGTGGACGAGAAGCGCGCCGGCGCAACCTCTCCTTCCACCCTCACGCAGTGGGTCTGTCTGGACTTCGACGGGTTCCTCGTTCAGGGCCAGACCCCCACCGTCGATCAGGCGCTGCAGCTGCTGGGCCTGGGCGATGTCTCCTACGTCCTCCAGTACAGCTCGAGCGCGAGCCTGCCGCAGTGCCCCGGCCTGCGCTGCCACGTGTTCATGCTGCTGGAGGGCGCCATCACCCCGTCGCAGCTGAAAGTCTGGCTCGAGCACTGCAACTACTCGGTGCCTGAGCTGGCCAACGACCTGGAGTTGGCTGGCAGTCGTGTGGCCCTGCGCTACCCGCTGGACATCACCACCTGCCAGAACGACAAGCTCCTCTACGTGGCGCCGCCGGTCCTGGCCTCCGGTCTGACTGACCCGTACCCGGGCACGGCCCGCGTGCAGCTGGTCACCCGCTCGCTGAACTGCATCCCGCTCTCCCGCGTGCTGGCTGACGCACAGCTGGTCATGGAGACCCGGCGCAAGACGATCGACGAGCTGCGCAAGAAGCTGGGCTTCGGCAAGGTGAAGGGGACCATCCAGTATCTGCCCTCCGGGGACGAGATGCTGACTGGCATCCCCGCGGGCACCATGACCATCACCGGGCTGAAGTCCGAGCGCGGCTTCACCTACATGAACCTGAACGGCGGCGACAGCTGGGGGTACTTCCACCCGGACGACGACTTCAAGTTCCTCTACAACTTCAAGGGTGAGCCGGTCTACTCCATCAAGGACGCGCTGCCCTCCTACTACGCCGAGAAGCAGGCGCAGCTGGAGCAGGCCTCGATCGAGATGGGCGAGCCCGTTCCCTTCGTGGTCGCTGATGGCGCCGGCAAGTATGTCTACGGCCGCTACCACCCGGACATCGGCGTGGTCGGCCAGTGGAACACCGCCACATCGCTCCGGATGGTTGAGGACTACTTCACCGCTCTGGAGGTGGATCCGCCCGAGGTCATCCGAACCTGCCGGCCGGTCTACGACCCGACCACCCACTCGGTCATCGACTACGAGGCTGAGACGCTGAACAAGTTCGTGCCCTCACCTTTCATGAAGATGACGGGCACGGAGACACGGACTCATCAGGAAGGAGCCCAGTACCTAGTACAGAGTACCTCGTTGCAGTGGATCGGCCGGCTGATCAAGCACGCCATGTCGGACGACCAGACCGCCATCGAGTACTTTCTGAACTGGGTGGCGCACATCTTCAAGAACCGGACCAAGGCGGGCACCGCCTGGATCTTGACGGGTGTGCAGGGGTCCGGGAAGACGGTGCTCTACGAGCAGGTGTTGAAGCCCCTGCTCGGTGAGCAGAACGCGCTGCTCCTGTCGCTCGAGACGTTGGCCGAGAAGTTCAACTCCTACCAGTCGGAGAGTCTGCTGGTGGTGGTGGACGAGGTGAACGTGCGCGAGCACAAGGGCAGGGACCAGCTGAACAACAAGCTGAAGATGCTCGTGACGGGCGACACCGCTCCCGTGCGCTCCATGCGCAAGGAGGCGGTGCAGTCCCGCAGCTGGAACAGCTTCATCCTCATCTCCAACTCGAAGTACCCGATCGATGTCGAGCAGGGTGACCGGCGCTACAACATCCCGGCCTACCAGGCGACCAAGCTGGATCCCAGCTGGGTCGACACGAAGGCGATCGCAGCGGAGCTGCAGGCCTTCGCCAACCTGCTCATCTCGATCAAGGTGGACGAGGATCGGGTCCGCTTCCCGATGGCGTCGGCGCAGAAGGCGAGCGCGCAGCAGGTCAGCTTGACCGACCGCGAGCGTGTGGCCGACGTGCTGAAGTCCGGGGACCTGATGCCGCTGGCCAAGCTCATGCCCAACGCCGATGAGTCGCTGGACATGTTCGACCTGCAGCGGCTGAAGCTGGCGGCGCACATCTTCAAGCGGGTCTGTCTCGACGAAATCTCGCCGGACAAGATCAGCACCAACGAGATCCGAGTGCTGTACGAGTACCTGCTCGGCAAGCAGATGGCCAGCGAATTCAAGCGCGTGGCCTGGCTCGACGAGATGGGCCTGGAGGTCAAGAACGTGCGCATTGGCGACAAGGTGGTGCGCGGCTTGACGATCCCTTCCAAAACCCTGACTCCTGAGCAGAAGGATGAGGTCAGGGATCTGATCAAGGACTTCCTGTGAAGCATCTTCTCATCTCCTGCGCAGCCGAGTTGATTCGGCTGCGAACCACTAATCATCAACTGTTGGAGGCGATCAGTGTCGCGCTTCAAGACCAGCACGTCGCGGTACCCGAAGTTCCAGTGGCGGACCAGCCCGCACACCGTGATGAAGTACATCAAGGCGTTGCGTTCCTCATCGATCCTCGATGAGCACGTGCTTGGCATCAACCCGGCTCTGCTGATCCACCGCGAGGTGTTCGCAGACGAGCTGGAGCGGCAGTATCGCCACAACACGAAAGGCAACGAGCTGACGGTGGCTGTCTACACCGACGGCGTTGACGCTCCGCAAGGAGCACCCCACCCCGGCGTCATCATTCGACGCCAAGTCCACGAGGAAATTTCCCATGAGTGATACTTCCACCGGCGCCTTCCTGAAACAGGAATTCGAGCGCAAGCCCATCGACGAGCTGCTGCAGCTGCTGTACCGCGCCAACGAAGTCAACAACGACGAGGTGTTCGACCTCGTGCAGGACATCCTGCTGGAGCGCGGCGGCAAGGCGGTGAAGGCCAAGGTCGCCGCGAAGTACCTGACCGACCTGGCGACCGAGATCGCTGGCTTCCCGGTCGAGGAGTGATCATGGCAGCCGCTTCAATTAACTTGCAGCGGCTGCTCCAGGAGGCCTTCGAGGCCTCCTCCATCGAGCAGTTGCTGCGCGACCTGGCCGTTGCCGAAGGCAACATCGACCCCACCGAGTTCGTCATCAATGAGCTGCTGCGACGCGGAAACCAGCTGCTGTACGAAGAGCAGCGCGGGAAGTTCTGGAACAAATCCCTCGACGACATCCGAGAGGCCCGAAATGCCGCTGTATCTTCGGCACAGTGGCGGGCACTGCAGCGTGTTCTCGAGGAACGAGAGCGGGGCGAGCTGGGTCAGGCTGATCGAGGACCTGGCGCACGTCCTGCTGATGCTGGCCGCGACCGGCCTGAGTGTCCTGTTCATGACGAGGATTGCTGAATGGCTACCGTGAAAGTGAAATCGGGGCTGGTCACGCTGCCCCAGCAGTCGTCGGCCGGTGCCGCCGGCTATGACATCTTCGCTTCGAGCGAATCGACCGTCCCGCCGCGCGGGTCCGCCGTCGTGAAGACGGGCCTGCATGTGCAGATCCCGCCGCACACGGTGCTGCTGGTCTACAGCCGCAGCGGCCATGGCTTCAACCATGGCGTGCGTCTGTCCAACTGCACCGGGGTGATCGACTCAGACTACCGCGGCGAGATCCTGGTGAAGCTGCAGAACGACTCGGACGAGGCGTTCCATGTCGGGGTCGGCGACAAGGTGGCTCAGGCCATCCTGATGCCGTTCTTCCGGATGGACTTCGAGACCGTGGACGAGCTAGATGAAACCGACCGGGGCACTGGCGGGTTCGGGAGCACTGGAAAATGAAAGCGACGGACTGGGTATGGGTAGCGATCGCTGTCGGCGTGATGCTGCTGGGGACGCAAGGGGCGTTCGCTCATGGCTGCGAAGGCGACTTCGCGTGCGCGCAGAACCCGCAGCATCAGTGGCAGCAAGAGCAACAGCAGCAGACGCAAGGACAGGCGGCTACGGGCGGGGCAGCCTCGGTGATGAACGCATCGCGCAGTTGGTCAGTGAGGCCTGTGCAGCCGGTCGTGCCGCCGGCGATCACGCCGAGCGCCACCGTGAGCCGCTATGCGGACACGGAGTGTCAGCCGAGGATGAAGATCGTTCGCCGGAGCGTGAATGGTCTGAATAACCGGCCGATGGGCGCTCAGGAGTTCGAGGCCGGCACGGACATGTATGTCGTCTCTGATGAGGAGATGCCGTACAAGCGCGTCGAGCTGGCTCCCGGCCTGGTCCGCTTCTTTGGCCACCGCATGACCGAGACCACGGCCGTGACCACAGTGTCCACTGGCTGGGGCTTCGGGATCGGCGGCAATGGCAGCAACGGAGCCGGCGGCAGCATCGGCGCCGGTGCCAGTGGTGGGCTGCAACGCCTGATCACCACGATCCGTCTGATGGACTGCGTCGCGTATGAGCTGGACACGCGCACGCCGCCCAAGCCGGAGGTGGTGGAGAAGGTCAAATGGCGCACCCGGACGGTCGAGAAGGTCGTCCCGGTGATCCCCTGCATGACGTGCATGGAGAAAAAATGAACTCGAGAGCAATCGACCAAATGGTCGCCGACCAGATGCGGGCGGCGAACCTGGCCTCGGCGGTGTACTGCACCTCCTCGCGCCGCAAGATTCACGAGGCTGCACAGGACAAGGTGATCGCAGATCTGCGGCGCCGCGTCGCAGCCCTCGAGGACCACATCAGCAAGCTGGGTGAGGTGCTGATCGACATCGACACGAACCTGGACGTGATCATCAATGGCAAATCGTAAGCTGCTGGACAAGCTGTACAAGTCCCTCGAAGAAGTTCCTGACGACGCTGATGTCACCGCGGTGGTCGGCCTGATCGCCTACAAGGGCAAGCAGGATGATCAGCTGCCGACGGTGCAGGCCTACGGCGGTCGCGCGCACGACATCGCGTGCGTCGTCGCTGACCTCATCGCCTCGCTGAGCGCCGAGCTGCCTGAGTTCAATCAGCAGCTGGCTCACTACCTCGAGCAGCACGCCGAGGCCGTTCAGGCCGAGTCCTCCAACTCTCACACGCTTCACTGATGAAACCACGCAAGTACGGGGTCTCTGACGCACTGCAGTGCCGCCCCACTCACTGGTGTGCAAGCTGGGTCGAAGCTCTATGCTTGCGTGTCTCTCTGAATCAAGCAGCATCCACGTTCCGGTACTTCATCGTCCCCGGACCGGACCTCAAATCACTCAATAGGAAGGCATGACCATGCGTCCCCAACAAGCCGCGAAAGCTCTGGAACTCCTCATCAACGCCAAACAACCCGTCATGTTGCACGGCAGCCCGGGTGTTGGCAAATCCCAGATCGTGAAGCAGGTGGCCAAGAAGCTGGGCCTGGAACTGATCGACCTGCGCCTCTCGCAGCTGGACAGCGCTGACCTGCGTGGCATCCCTCTGGTGACTGGCACGGCTGCCTCCAAATCCCGCAAGACGGACTGGGCCACGCCCAAGTTCCTGCCCACCGAAGGTAAGGGCATCCTGTTCCTCGACGAGATCAACTCCGCGGCACAGGCCACGCAGGCTGCCGCTTACCAGCTGGTGCTGGACCGCAAGCTGGGCGACTACGAGCTGCCGGAAGGCTGGGTGGTAGTCGCCGCCGGCAACCGGATGCAGGACCGCGCGATCGTGAACCAGATGTCGAGCGCGCTGAAGAACCGCTTCAGCCACATCGACTTCGAGGTCCACTTCGAGGACTGGATCGACTGGGCCTTCGGCGCCAACATCGACGACACGATCATCGCCTTCCTGCGCTTCCGCAAGAACTTTCTGAACGAGTCCGAGTCCCACTCGGGCTCCACGAAGGAAGAGAAGCAGCGCCTGCAGAATCTGAAGGACGCCAAGGCCTTCGCTACGCCGCGCAGCTGGGAATTCTTCGACCGCATCCTGAAGCAGGAGCCGGACGAAGAGCTGCTGCCGATGCTGGCCGCCGGCACGGTCGGGGACGCCGCCTCGGTCGAGTACATGGCCTTCAAGAACCTGTACCGTGACCTGCCCACGGCTGAGGAGATCTTCGAGAAGCCCGAAGAGACCCGTCTGCCGAAGCAGCCGAGCGCCAACTACGCGGTCACGACCATGCTGGCTCGTCACACGACGACGAAGAACTGGCAACAGGCCATGAAGTACATCGAGCGGCTGCCGGGTGAGTACCAGGTGCTGTTCGCCCGCGACATCGTCCGCAACCCGGCCAACAGCAATCTCTGCTTCCAGCCGGAGTTCATGACATGGGTGCGCGAAAGCAAGCTGATCTGACCCCCGAGCAGTACGCGGTAGCTGACTCGCTCTACGATCTCCAGATCGAGCACTGGCGAGACATCTCCCTGGAGGCACGCGAAGCAGCAGCGCGTGCCTGCTACCCCACCGCGATCGTCGAGCAGATCGAGCAGCTTCCTGCGGAGCTGCGCGAGAACATGACCGGGACCGTCATGGTTGGCGGCGAGGCACCGCGCTACCTGCGGATCCCCGGCTGGCCGGAGCTGTACGACCACCCTCGGCTCTCCATCTTTCAGACACCTGACGAGATCCACAAGGCCTTGGCTGTCTGCAACGACTACATCAAGGCCGGCAACCATTACCGCATTCACCGCGATCTGGAGCACGTATGGAAGATCTTAAGCAGTTCGGCTCGCAGGTCTCTGCGCGATCGCCTGGAGCAGAGGATTTCCTCCGACGATTCATCGCCCTCGTGGTAGAGCGGTGGCTCTGGGATCTGGACAACGTCACTCAGCTCTGCATCGCAACCCTCCCCCCGGAGAGGGGGCAGGCGTTGGCGAAATTTATCTGGCATGCCGCGGAGAAAGACATACGCTTCGCTTCCTGCCACCAGACAACATGCCTCGGCCCCCTCAATTTTTTCTGGGAGCTGCCCGCCTACGTGCCGCCGAACACTCTGCCCGCCACGGTTGACTACAACCGCCTGCCCAAGGATCTGCGCGTCCGGATCGAATCGGTGCTGCACCTCGTTTCGGATCTGCCAATCCCCATCGAGAGCCGGGAGATCTTCACCAGTGCCCGCTTCAACGGACCTTGGGACAAGGACCTGCCTCCCAGCTTCAGCCAATGGCGCGCCCGCCTCAGCTTCATCGGAGATCAGCTGTGACCCTGTACGAGTTCCTGCGCGAGCTGGAAGTTTCCCCCTGGTTTCAGGAACGTCTCCAGATCGGTCTACTGGCGGCCGTCCATGAGCTGGTGCCGGCCGGGGCCATTGAGGCCTGGCATAACCGCCCGGCGGGCGTCTCTGAGCATCGGCCCCGTCGCATCGAGCTGCGCTACGGCCAGTATCAGCTGTACACGAAGACCCCCGATCTGCCCATGCAGATGGTGCCGTCGGAGTTCAATGTCGACTTTCTGCCGATGCACAAGCTGAAGAGCGAGCAGGCACGCACCTTCGTTATGGACATGCGAGCCATGGCCCAGCTCAACGCCTGGCAGCAAGGGTCGCTGGTCGGCAATGCCTACTGCACTCACTTCGCCCCCGAATCAGTCGAAGCTCTGCTCAACGAGGATGCCTCCCATGACCCCATATTCACTCATTCGCAAGGCCTCGCAAAGCTCTGGCGTCTTGCCCCGGCCGTCTCAGAACCTAGTACGGAGTACGCAGGAGTCCCTTTTTAGGGAGATCAGATGGGCCTGCGCTGACACGCCGCTCGCGGCAGCGATCCTCGAGCGAAGCCATGCCGTGCCGGAGGAGTACTCCGACTGGCTGCCTGTCTGGTCGAAGATGACGGTCACGGTTGATGGAGCCATCTTCAAGTACGACCAGCCGGGCTGCAGCTTCTACAACGAGATCGGCGAAGAAGATCTGCTCGAGCTGGCTCAGGTGGTCGATGGCTGGAAGGTGTTCCAAGCCGCTGCCAAGATCCGTAAAGGGATCGTGTTCGTGAATCAGCAGAAGGACCACTTCACCTACGAGCACATCCTTGAGCACTGGGGGTGGATGGCCGAGAGCGACATCCCCTGCATCAAACGAATCCTCAACACGAACAGCAGGATTGAAGCATGAAACTCGAAATCATCAACGGCAAGATCCGCGTCACCCCCGCCTTCGTCATGCACCGCTCGGAGGAGCGCCTGTACGAGATCAAGAAGCTGCGCCACCGCGCTGTGCAGTCGCGACTGAAGGAGGCGATGCAGGAGGTCAACCTGATCGGCTGGCCCAAGTATCGGGACCAGGCCGCCGCGCTGAAGAAGGATCCGGAGTGTCTGTTCCTGGCCCAGATGGGCTCGCAGGCGTTCAATCGGCTGGCCGAGCTGCGGGCAGTGGCGCGCAAGCACTGGCCGAAGAATGACGCCTTCCTGCTTCTGTCCATCGAGGACTACAGCCTGCTGACGGGGCGCTCGCAGTATGGCTACTGAGAAACACGACGTCTGGATGGCGGCGCAGATCCGGGCGTGTGACCGTGTCATGTCGGCGCATCGGGGTAACCCGGAGAGCGAGGAGTACCGCTTTGCCCGGGACACCTACGACCTGCTGATCAGCGCGAGCACTCATCTCTGCGTGGCTACGCTGAACCGCATCTCTGACGGCACTCAGACTGAGCTGAAGGGGTGCGGCAAGTACGAGCCCCTGCTGGACAATTTACGCATGCTGAGACTGATGCAATGAAACTCGACGACGACCTCATCGACCACTTCCGCGAGCAGATCGTGATGTGGCACAACGAAGAACATCCGGACACGCAGATCCTGCGGGACAACCTGTTCGGGACCATGGAAGAGTACGTGCCGTGCGACTACTTCGGTCACATCCTGGCCCACCCCCGGGAGAAGGCGCCGGGACGGATCATGTTCCGCGGCAAGCGGCAGTCGTACCTGCGCCGCGCAGCGTTCCTCGCAGATGTGGTTGTCACGCTTCAGGCCAACGGGCGTCCGGACTTCAGCTGGATGACCCGCAGGCAGATCGTTTTCTACCACCTCCTGCGGAGACACTATGACCGAACCGGTTCTCTTATCTGAGCTGGACCGCCTCGACCGGTGGCTGACCACAGCCAAGCTGCCGGACGCGAAGCGCATGGCGCTGCAGGCAGCGGTGCGCAATCTGCGCAGGCACGGCCCTGCGCTGAAGGACAAGTTGACCTGGTACACCGAGTGGGAACCGGCCCACCGCGCATACATCAAGACGGATGCCGGCACCACGAGCCTGATGCTGCTGGCGCAAGCCACCATCCTCGAGTACAAGTCCTACTGGAGCAAATGATGCTGTTACTTCCGAATCAGCTCACCGTCATCCCTTGGCACTACTTCACGGTGCGTATCATTTCAAAATGGAATGAGATGTATCCGGATCTGCGGCTCGCACCGAACGTGCATGAGTACAAGGCGTCCGCCATGGAGTTTGTGGCGGTGGGCGTCAGCTACGATGAGTTCAACCGGATGGTGGTCTGGGGCCTGCGTGACGGCTGCGAGGCAGGCTTCGAGGAAGAGTGTCAGAAGAGGGCGAAGGAAGAGCAGTGGATCCAGGCCTCGCGGGCGATCACTGAAGAGGACTACCCTGTCTTTCAAGCAGCCAAGGACTTCCTGCAGTTCGCCCGCTATCAAGACGTGACCCGCTGGCTGCGCGACAGGCGGTCGCTCGAGCGCAGCAAGTCCGAGTCGGCAGCAGAGCTTCGCAAACTGCTGCCAGATCTCGAGTTCCGAGAATCCATCCTGAACATGCTCAAATGAATATCGAATCGATTTCAGAAGCCCGGGCGATCGCCCGAGAGTTCCACGCGATACGCAACATCGTCGAATGGAACGCGATGTTCCCCCACATGCAGGTCAAGGAGGTGAAGAAGCCTCGAGCTGGGGTGTCTCATTTCGAGCTGAAAGCTTATGCCCCCAAGAGCGTCGTTCCTTGGATCTATTTTGTCACGCCGCTCGAGGGCATGGTAATCGATAAGGCTCTGTTCGATGAAGCTCGCCAGAGCGCCCAATGGAAGCGAGTCTCGCTGCCACTCGGTCTCGAAGATGGCGAGGTAATCGACGGGCTACGGGATCTGTCAATCTGCTGTCGAACTTCGGATCTGGAAAGATGGTTTACCAAACCCCTTGCTCTGAAGAAGAGCAAGTCACCCTACGCGGCAAAATTGCGGGACTTGTTGCCGCGCGTCAGACATATGGCGAGCTGCCTCTCCCTTCTGCGCTGAACGGCATCGCTTATCAGCTCCTCGAGCAGGCTTTGGCCGCCGAGTGGGATCTGTCCGGACGGCTGCCACTGAAGTTCGGCTCCGCCATTTCCCACCCACTCCGGGTGTGCATCGCGCTTCCAGGCCGTGAGGAGCCGGTGGAGATGACCATGTACCTGGATGAGCCGGCGTATGGGAACATGCTGTTCACCTCCACGCGGGTCGTCGAAGCCTGGCGCTTCTACCGGAAGGCTCGCGGGCTCTGCACCTTCTGGATGGTCAGCTCGCAGGAGAACAAGCGTCGCATCTTGGCCTGGTCCAAGGATCCACAGCGCTTCTACCGCGCCAAGTCGTACATGGCCCCACACTTCATCGACGCCTGGTACGACTACCTCCCGTACATCCCAATCCTCAAACTCATGAAGGCCTGATATGGCAACCGTCACCACCCCCGCAACCAAAGCCATGACCTGGATGCTGCTGAACTCGCAGCCCTTCTTCGCCTCGCTGGTCATGCGCATGGAAGTCCGCGAAGCCACCGACAAGGATCCTGAGTGCCCTGTCGCCTACACGGACGGCGCCCGGATCATCTACAACTCCGAGGTCTTCGCGGCCATGCCGGAGCCGGAGCGCGCTGGGGTGCTGGCCCACGAGGTGATGCACTGCGCGCTGCTGCACCACCTGCGCCGCGAGGGACGTGACCCCGAGCGCTGGAACATCGCCACGGACTACGCCATCAACATCGTCCTGCATGACGCCGGCATGAAGCTGCCGCAGGGCGGCCTGCTCGATGCCCAATATCGTGGCATGACAGCCGAAGAGATCTACAACAAGCTGCCGGAGCAGCCCTCCGACCAGCAGAAGCAGAAGTCCGCCGCCACCGGTACGGTCGGCGATGGTGAGAACGCCAACGGCACCGAGGGTGACAAGGACGCCGAGGAACGCCGCTGGCAGCAGACGCTGGCCGAGGCCGCTCAGGCCGCCAAGATGTCCGGTCATCTGCCGTCCGCACTCGAGATCTTCATCAACGGTCAGCTGGCTCCGAAGGTGCGCTGGGCTGAGGCGCTCTCGCGCTTCATGACCGAGCGCTCGCCTGACGACTACAGCTGGCAGCGCCCTAATCGCCGTTTCATCGGCGGAGGACTCTTCATGCCGTCACGTCAAAGCAGCGACACCCTCGGCGAGATCGTGGTCGCTATCGACACCTCCGGCTCCATGACCCAGGAGCTGCTCGAGCGCGTGGCCGCCGAGCTGAACGACATCAAGCAGGCTGCTCGCCCGACCAAGCTGCACGTGGTCTACTGCGACAGCAACATTCAGCACGTCGACACGTTCGGCATGCACGATGACATCGAGCTGGCGCTGCGCGGCGGCGGCGGCACCGACTTCCGACCGGTGTTCGACTGGATCGAGGAGAACGAGATCAACCCGCGCTGCCTGGTGTACTTCACCGACGGCTACGCTGATTTCCCCGAACAACCCCACTCGTACCCCGTCATGTGGGCTATCATCGACTCTTCCCAAACGCCGCCTTGGGGCGAGATCCTCCACATCGACGCATGATCTACAACGAGTCCCTCGCCTACTTCATCCTCGACAAGAAGAGGTGGGAGAAGCTCCCGGCCGACCACGTGCTCACGTGCGGCCGGGTCAAGTTCAGCGCCCGGCGCCACCTCGTCACGGAGAGGTGGGCGACGAAGCGTGAAGCGCTGCAGCGCATGTACCCAGGCAGTGTCTTAGTACTCGAAACTCGGTACAAAGACACCTGGCATTACCAGGCCATCAAGGAGCAGAAGTGAAACCTCCCATCACCACGTGGAGCTACTCGCGGCTGGCGCAGTTCGAAAGCTGCAAGCTGAAAGCGAAGCTCATGTTCGGCGACAAGATCCCCCAGCCCGAGCCCGAGCGGCAGCCGGGAGAGCTGGAGACAAAGCTCGAGCGCGGCATCCGCCTGCACTCCGCCGCGGAGAAGTTCGTGAAGGGGGAGGTGGAACTGGTCGAGGAGCTGAAGCCCTTCAAGAAGGAACTGACGCCACTGAAGGCCCTCTTCAAGAAGGGCAAGGTGAAGGTGGAGGATGAGTGGGCCATGAACGCCGAGTGGAAGCCGGTGGCGTGGACCTCGTCCGACAGCTGGCTGCGCCTGAAGTGCGACGCCGTTGCCCAGATCACTGACGACCACGTCCTGGTCATCGACTACAAGACGGGGCGCAAGTGGGGCAACGAGATCAAGCACGGTGAGCAGCTCATGCTCTACGCCATCGTCGTCATGATGCGGCAGCCTGCCGTGCAGAAGGTGACGTGCGAGATCTGGTACCTCGACAATGGTGAGGTCGTGAGCCGCGAGTTCAAGCGCGAGCAGCTGGATGAGCTGAAGACCAAGTTCAACGCCCGGGCGCTGGACCTGACCACCTGCACCGACTTCCCCGCCAACCCCAACATGTTCTCCTGCAAATACTGCCCGTATGGCCCGCGCGGCACCGGGCACTGTGACAAAGGTGTCTGAATGACGTTCCCGCTGTTCGACCATCAGAAGAAGTCCGTCGACTTCATGCGCACCCACGAGCGCGTGCTGGATGCCAGCGACCCTGGCACCGGCAAGACGCGCGTCCAGATTGAGCTGTTCGCCGAACGGCGGCGCAACGGCGGGGGCTGCGCCCTCGTCATCGCCCCCAAGTCGCTGCTGCGCTCGGCCTGGGAGAACGACTTCGCCAAGTTCGCCCCGCACATCACTGTGTCGGTGGCGCAGGCGAAGGGTCGGGCCCAGGCGTTCGCCCGCCCGGCGGACGTGTACGTGACCAATGTCGACGCCACGAAGTGGCTGATGGAGCAGCGGCCGGAGTTCTTCGCGCGCTTCGACACGCTCATCATGGATGAGCTGAGCGCGTTCAAGCATCACACCTCGCTGCGGTCGAAGGCTCTGAACAAGATCAAGAGCCACTTCAAGTACCGGTACGGCCTGACGGGCACGCCCAACTCCAACGGGATCACGGACATCTGGAACCAGATCTACATCCTGGATGACGGGCAGCGCCTCGGCAAGAGCTTCTACAAGTTCCGTAACATGACCCAGACGCCCTCCCAGGCTGGCCCCGCGGCCAACATGCTGAAGTGGGAGGACAAGCCCGGCGCCGAGCAGGCGGTGGGTGAGCTGATCAAGGACATGACCGTGCGGCACAAGTTCGAGGAGTGCCTCGACGTGCCTGAGAACTTCGAGACGGAAGTGCCCTTCTTCATGCCGCCGGGCCAGGCCACGGTCTACAAGACGTTCAAGCGCGACGCACTGCTGGCGCTGGAGAGTGGCGAGGTCATCAGCAGCGTCAACGCTGCCGGCGTCGCCAACAAGCTGCTGCAAATCGCCTCGGGCGCCACCTACACCGGGGACGCCAACAAGTACGCGGTGGTGGACCCCAGCCGGTATGAGATGATCGCGGACCTGGTCGAGGCCCGGCAGCACAGCGTGGTCTTCTTCCACTGGCGCCACCAGCGGGACCTCCTGATGGAGGAGTTCACCAAGCGCGGCATCACCTTCGCAGTGATCGACGGCAGCGTGAAGGAGCAGGACCGGATGGAAGCGGTGAAGGACTACCAGAACGGCTTCTACCGCGTGATGCTGGCCCACCCCGCCTCGGCGGCCCACGGCCTGACGCTCACCCGCGGCACGACGACGATCTGGGCGTCGCCCACCTACAACCTGGAGCACTGGTTGCAGGGGAACCGGCGGACGTACCGGGCCGGCCAGACGCAGCGCACCGAGACGATCAGCATCCTGGCGAAGGGCACCATCGAGGAACTGGTCTACCAACGCCTGGCCGACAAGAACGTGAAGCAGATCAACATCCTGGAGTTGCTCAACTCCGCATTCAAACAGGTCACCCCATGACGGATCGCAGCAAACTGGAAGTCGGCGGCAAGGTCTACGACATCATCACGATGGACGCGGAGACCGCCTTCGGCAAGGACTACACCCTCTCGAAGATGAGCACGTCGGACTACGTGCGCGACCCGCGCTTCCATGTCCACTGCTGGTCGGTGAAGATCGGCGAGGGCCAGACCAAGGTCTACTTCCGGGAGCAGATCACCGAGCTGTTCAACAGCATCGACTGGTCCAAGACGGCGGTGATCGGTCACAACCTGGCCTTCGACGGCTTCATCCTCCACGAGGTCTACGGCATCCACCCGGGCTTCTACATCGACACCCTGTCGATGGCCCGCGCGGTCCACGGTCATGCCGGGCGTCACAACCTGGACACCATCGCCAAGGCCCACGGCCTGGCTGGTAAGGTGAAGCAGGCGGCGCTGTACGACATCAAGGACAAGTGGGACCTGACCGAGGAAGAAGAGAAGGCCCTGGCGCTCTACGCCACGGACGACGTGGATGACACGTTCGAGATCTTCTGGGCGATGTACCCCTTCATGCCGGACAGCGAGCTGCGGCTGGTGGACATGACCATGCGCATGTTCTGCGACCCGGTGCTGGAAGTGGACATCCCGCTGGTCGAGGAAGAGTTGAAGGAAGAGCTGGGCCGCAAGATGGTCGCCATCGAGCAGGGCGGGGTCGACATCGACACGCTCATGTCGAACGAGAAGTTCGCCCAGGCCCTGCGCGACCGCGGCGTCGAGCCGCCGATGAAGGAGAGCGTGCGGACTGGCAAGCAGACGTATGCCTTCTCGAAGGCGGACCTCGAGTTCCAGGCGCTCGGCAATCACCCGAGCCGCGACGTGAAGAACCTCTACTTCGCCCGGCTGGCTGCCAAGAGCACCATCGGCGAGACCCGGGCGGGGCGCTTCATCGAGACGGGCAAGGATGGTCAGAAGCTGCCGGTGATGCTGCACTACAGCGGGGCTCACACGCACCGCTGGAGCGCCGGCAACAAGATGAACATGCAGAACCTGCCGAAGAAGGGCAAGCTGCGCCGCGCCGTGATCGCCCCGAAGGGCTACGCGCTGTGCGTGATGGACTCGGCACAGATCGAGGCCCGCGGCATCGCGTGGCTGGCCGGCGAGCAGCGGGTGCTGGACATGTTCCGCGACGGCACGGACCTGTACATCGACCTCGCCAACGACATCTTCGGCAAGCCTGAGGTGCCCTACGGCAAGTCGAGCCCGGAGCGGACGGTCGGCAAGGTTGGTCGGCTGGGCCTTGGCTTCGGGATGGGCTCGCTCAAGTTCAAGGACACGCTGGCCAAGGGCATGATGGGGCCGGCTGTGAACCTGACGGAGCTGGAGGCGGCGAAAGCCGTGTCCACGTTCCGCACTCGCAATCCGAAGATCGTGCAGTTCTGGGCGAAGATGGATGAGGCCATCACCGCCATGATCCTCGGGCGCGATCTGAAGGTCGGCGTGCTCGAGTTCGGCAAAGGCTTCTGCCGGCTGCCGAACGGGCTGTTCCTCCACTACGAGGACCTGCAGGGCACGCCGGTGTTCGACCACCAGGGAGGCGTCTCGTTCAAGGACGTGACCTACAAGGTCAAGGCTGGTCGAGCGAAGCTGTACGGTGGCCTGCTCGCGGAGAACGTGACGCAGGCCATCGCCCGCATCATCGTCGCCGAGCAGATGCTGAAGATGCAGGACGCCGGGCTGCGGGTCGTGATGATGACGCACGATGAGGTCGTCACCTGCGTGCCGGTGGAGAAGGCCGAAGAGACCTGCAAGATCATGCAGGAGATCATGTCGACGCCGCCGGACTGGGCCAAGGGCTACCCGCTGAACGCAGAGGGTGGCTGGGACATCTGCTACTCGAAATGAACTGGCGAGACCACTTCCTGAAGGAGATGAAGGGCCTCACGCCGGACGCCAGGAAGGAGTACTTCCGGCGGCAGGCGATGGTTCATCACCCCGACAGGGGTGGCGACCCGGAGGCCTTCGCCGCCCTGAAATGGGCGAGCAATCAAGCCTACTCCGGCCCCTGCACCATCTGCGGGGGCCAGGGTTGGTACCGTGAGAAACAGGGCCACTTCACCAAGAAGGTGATGTGCCCCGAGTGCTGGAAACCGAGAATATGAAGACGATTGGCGAATGGATCGAAGAGCTGGCTGCTCTGAAGCGTGAGAAGTCGGCGAAGGATGAGGAGCTGAAGGCCATCAACCTGCAGATCCTCAGCGTGGAGCGCGAGATCTTCGACGCTCTGGACGCGCAGGAGATCACGCGCAGCGAGGGTGCATCGGCGAGTGTCAGCATCGTCACGAGCACGAAGGCAGAGGTCATCGACCGCGAAGCCTTCGACGAGTACGTGCTGGAATCCCGTAACATCCACCTCTACGAGAAGCGCGTCAACTCGGCGGCATGCCGCGAGCTGTTCGAGCGCGGCGAGATGATCCCGGGCGTGCTGCCGAAGCAGTACCGTCGCCTCCATCTGAGGAACAAGTGATGGTCCTGCGATTCGGTGACACGTTCATCAATGGCACCAAGGAGAACATGCGTGCGCTCCTGGCTGCCTACCCAGGGCTGAAGAAGTCCAACAGCGCCGCTCTCGTGAGCGCCATCCGCAAACACGAGCGGCAGATCGAGTCGATGCGTTACACGACCATCGACGGCCTGGATGTGCGGATCAGCCGCATTCCATCAACCCACTGAAGACCCCCATGACCCGCACAACGTCGAACCTGCCAGCGACCTACCAAGCGCAGCTGCTGGCAGAAGCCCAGTCGATCCAGGGCAGGATCTCCTCGCCGGCCACCGGTAAGATCCGCTGGATCGGTAATCACACCATCGCTCTGCCTGACGGACAGGAAGGTGAGGAGCTGGAGGCCGTGATTATCGACTTCATCACCGTCAACAGCTACTTCGATCAGCAGTACTCGCCGAGCAACCCGGTGCCGCCCGCATGCGTGGCCATGGGTTACGACGTGTCCACGCTGGCTCCGCTGGAGCAGTCACCGGTGCCGCAATGCAGCAACTGTCTCATCTGCCCGCAGAACCAATTCGGCTCTGCTGGCCGCGGCAAGGCCTGCAAGAACACCCGCCTGATCGCCCTCACCAGCGTGGCCGACGAAGGTGAAGACCCGATCATGTGGACCGCCAGCATCCCGCCGGTGAGCCTCAAGCACTTCGATGCCTACGTGCAGAAGCTCACCACGAAGATGAAGACGATCCCCATCGGCGTTGTGACGAGGATCTTCCTGCGCGACGACGTGGCCTACCCCGAGCCCAAGTTCGAGGTGGTCAGGCCGCTGCGCGAGGACGAATTCGAGATCTACATGCGCCGCCGCGAGGAGGCCAAGGCCGTGCTCATGACACCCCCGGACCTGACAGGCTACCGCTCGCCCAACGGCGCACCGGTGCGCTTCCAGCCGAAGCCCGGCGCCGCCCCGGCTGCCGCCAAGCCCCGGAGGGTGCTGCGATGAGCCGCTCGATCCTCACCGAGGTTGACGAGGAGGATCTGAACCTGGCGGAGCTGCAGGCCCGCCGGGCCAAGATCCACAAGGAGGCGACCGCCCGGCTGGTCGCCCTCCAGAACAAGCAGAAGGCGGAGATGGCCGAGCTGCAGCGAGACATCGCCCGCACGCTCGAGCGCATCGACAGGGAGTGGGCGGCAGCCCATCCAAGCACTCAGAACTAAGTACGGAGTACTTCGATGGCAGCAGTGACGAATCGCGGCTCTGTCCTCTTCTGCGAGGGCGAAAGTATGGATGTGCAGCGGGTGGCGAGCGTGCTCGCGTGCCTGCTGGAGAAGCGCTTTGAGCAGGCTCGGCTGTGGATGCCTGCTCACTGGATGGTGCATCCCGACAAGGTTGAGGCCTTCGAGGTGCGCGCGGATGAACCCCTGACCGATCTGTTCGGTCGTCTCGTGGAGTTGAGCAGGAAATGAAGTACCCAGTGATCGGCATTGCCGGCAAGGCCCGGACGGGCAAGGACACAGCTGCGGCGATGCTGCTGGAGGAGTTCGGTGGCTACCGGTACGCCTTCGCTGACCCCATCCGGGGCATGCTGAAGGCCATCGGTGTGGACATGTCGCAGAAGCTCTGGCAGGACCTGAAGGAAGAGCCCATCGAGCTGCTCGGCGGCAAGTCGCCCCGCTACCTCATGCAGACGCTGGGGACGGAATGGGGCCGGCTGATGGTCGACAAGGACATCTGGCTGAACCTCGCCGGCCACTACCTCACCCACACTGGCCCCGGCATGATCATCAGCGACGTGCGCTTCGCCAATGAAGCCGAGTGGGTGCGCAAGCACGGCGGGCTGATCATCCACCTGGACCGGCCGACGGCCATCAAGGTGCGTGAGCACGAGTCCGAGAGCGGGGTGCCGGTTGAGAAGGGCGATGTCCAGATCCTCAACGAGAGCACCAAGGAACATCTGCGCAAGCAGCTGATCAAGGCAGTGACCCAGGAGTGACACGACATGAGCCGCAAACCTGAAACCGACTTCATCCAACGGCTGCATCGGAAGATGGGAGCGGTCAAGCCGTATCACATGAAGCTCAACAACCCGCTGACCGCTGGCATCCCGGACGTCTACTACAGCGGCAGCGGTGGTGAGCTGTGGGTCGAGTACAAGTACGACCCGAAGGCAGGGTTCGGCAAGAAGTTTGTCCTCCCTGCCCTCAGCCCTCTGCAGGTCGCCTGGATGAATGGGCGATACAAGGAGGGCAGGCAGGTGGCAGTGATCCTCGGCTGCATGCAGGGGGTCATGATCTACACGCACGGCAAATGGGCGGTGCCGATGGCGCCGTCTTTCTTCACTCAACACCTGGTCAGCGAGCAAGAGGCTGCTGACTGGATCAAATCAAGGACACTGAAGGATGTTGGCATTGGCATCACTGGCCATGAGCCTGCTGCTCAAACTGATTGAGGCAGCGGCTCGGACCAAGATCGGACTCTTCGGCATCGGCGGGTTTGTAGCGGCTGCTGGTGGGTTCGCAATCGGTTGGGCTGTCATGAAGCTCAAGGAGCTGTGGCACCTCAGCGAGCTGATGTGCGACTGCAAGCGGGACGGGTGGTTCCTCTTCAGCTGGTTTAAACCGTCGATGGTCGCGCGCAGTCATGAAGTGGTGATCAACTGGGTCAAGATGCAAGGCCCGGAAATTCAGAAGCAGTACCGCGACGCGCTGGTCGGTTGACCCGTGTCAGTATCGTGACGAGCTGGATAAGGCCAGCTGCTGGACAAAGTACCCTCTCACCCCATCGCCTGAATGGCAACCCAAGGAGTTCACCATGTACCGCCACGAATCTCAGCTCTACGCCGTCATCGCCATCGGCGCCGGCGTTCTCATCTGGAAGGTCATCGATGAGGTCGCAAAATTCTTCAGTAAGGACGAGCGAGCTGCAGCGCGGGAGCACGAGCTGAAGATGGCCGAGCTGAAGCTGAAGCAGCCTGCGCAAGAGGCAAATCCGGAGCCGCTCAACCCGGTGTCTCAGGACGCCATGGATGAACTGAAGAAGCTGCGCGAAGCCCGCGCCAAGGTCGAGGCGATGGCCCAGCCGAAGGTCGACACCACGACCGACAGGGTTCGTCCTTTCCCGACTCGTGCCTCCAGCATCGCCGACGCTCAGGCCTTTGAGCGCAACCCCGGTGCCTTCGTATTCAAGAGCGTCGCCTGACATGATCGAACTCGGCATTTTCATCGCCTGCGTCCTCACCTTCAACGTCATCGCCCTGATCATCGCATTGACAGTCACCCGGCGGTGGCGGGAGCACCGGCTCCCAGCGTGCATTCAGCGCCACATCCCGGTGTATGACCCGATGAGCTACTACCAGTCGAAGGCCACGGTTGGCGGTGTACTTCGGGTCATCTTCCTCGACATGGTGCCTGAGTACGCCGGCCTGCTCTTCGCATCGCTGACTTTCGGCGAGCTCGTAATCGCCGTTCTGGGCCTTCAGCTGGACTAGGTAAGGCAATCACCCCACCCCAGACGAAAAAAGGCGCCTGAGCGCCTCTAATCGATTCCTTGCGGGCTTCCCAGCCCGGTTCGGAAGACTTACCCCTGCCAGATACTATGCCTCGTCCGTCTCGTCAGTTTCGACAGGGACGTGGGCAACGCCCTCTTCGTCTGTTTCGCCTTGGTCGTGGGCAACGCGGTGGGCAACCTCGGCGGGCAGCCGGTCCGACTTGATCAGGTTGTCAGTGTCCGCCAGGACGGCCTGCATCTCCTCGTAGGTGGCGTTGTTGCGCAGCATGTTGGCACGGTGGCTGATCACCCGGACGTTGCCCTTCACGTAGCCCAGCAGCGGGTTGATGCGGTCAACCGACGGCACGCGCATGGGGGTGCCCAGCACCGGACAGATGGCAGGCACGACCAGGTCTTCCGGCAGGATGTCGAAGTCGCGCTTGCGCTTGATGGCACGGCGCTTCGCGTACTCGTACAGGCGCATGGCAGGGTCTTGGTCGGCGCGCTTCTGGCGCTGGCGGGCGGCGATGCAGGCCTTGCAGATCGTGCTGTAGCCAGTCTTCGTGTCCTTGCGGGGGCTGAAGTCCGAGATCATCTTGATCGTCAGACAGCCCTTGCACTTCATCGTCAGCAGGGTCGGGAGGATCGTGGCTTTGGCAAACTTGTCGCGGGACATCTTGGGGTTTTCTCAGAACTCAGTACGGAGTTCTTGGAGGAGGTTGATCAATGCGCGCATTTTATCGGAACTCTTGACACCTGTGTTGTAATTGATACAAGGATTCACAATCCAGAAACATTCGCGGTTGACAGGCGGTCGCGTCGGCACGAGTGCCGTGTAGTAGCTGTAGCAGATGTAGTACTGCACCACAACACTCTAAGTCGTTGATTCTTCAGGGGAAAGGTGTATTTGTTGCACTTCTCGCCGAAAAATTCCTGATTGGCTATATAGAGGGGGGAATGAGAAAGGCAATAGAGCTATCGCTCTCTCTATATGAATTTTTTAATTGTAGTACTACAAGTACTACAGTACTTGAAAGGCCTTTGGAATCAACGACTTAGCGGTGTAGCAGGTCTCGAGACCACCCAGCATTTGTATGGAGTTATCTGCTACACCGCCGCAAGCTCCCGGGTGGGTGGAGGCCCGGGAGCAGGTCGGTCACTTCGGCGCGTACTTGGCGAGCGGCACCGAGCGGTCCACGAGGTCCCTCGTGGAGGCAGACCCTGCCATCCAGTCGGCGATCGTGCCGGCGTGATCGGCGGCGGGGCCGACGAAGGAGGCAGCGGGGTTGTCACCGCGTGCCATGTCCTGCACTGCGTCCACGGCGTACTGACCGGTGCCCAGCAGCCCGCTGCGCTCCACCTCCTTGCCGAAGAACTGACCGAGGCTCATGTCGAGACCCTTGCCCAGCAGCATGGCCTTGGCGGCGTCCGCCGCTGCCATGAAGGGGATGTAGGTCAGCGCCACCTGAGCGGGCTTCGTGTTGCCCTGCTTCCACTCGTGCCAGACGCGCTTCATGATCACCTCCTGGAAGCTGTGGGTGAACTGCTTCAAGTGGAAGATCAGGGCGAAGCGCGGGTCACTGCCCCAGATCGGGCGGTGGGCAGCGTTGGGGCGCAGCACAGCGCTGTCGACGAACTTGAAGAGGGCGCGGCGCAGCCGGTAGGTCGTGTCGTCCTCCTTGGACTTCAGCAGCTCCTCCCGGTTGTTGGTGGCCCAGATGACCTCCACCGCCGGGTCGCCGGCGTGCAGCTGGCGACGGGTGAGTGACACGGCCTTGGTCTCGACCTTCTTCAGGTCTTCGGCCTTCAGGCCCATCTCGTCGAGGTAGCGCTTGGACTCAGCCTTGGCCTTGGGGTCGGCCTTCTCGTCGTTGACCGTGCGCAGGTGCTTCAGGATGAACTGGGAGCCGGCGATGGTCGCCTGCACCCGCATGGCCTTGTTCCAGCCCTCCATGCCGTTCCAGCGGAAGAAGGTCTCGTTGAGCTTCTTCAGGCCGCGGGACATGTAGTTGCCGCTGTAGGCGTCGCCATAGGCGTTCATCATGCTGTTCTCGTCCAGCACGCCCAGGTCACGCACCAGCAGCTCCAGCTCGGTCTCCTCCTGCTTGGCACCCGTGACCTTCGAGGTCAGGTCCTTGCGCAGCTGCTCCATGCCGCGCTTGAAGCCCTCCCAGGCGTCCTTGAAGCTGCCGGTGCGGATGGCGATGCCCAGCGGGTCGATGAGGCTCGCAAAGAGGCTCAGAGGCAGCAGGGCGAGGTTCTCGATGGCGATGATGTTGCCCTGGATGCCCGCCCACGTGCGGCTGATCTCGTTGGCCCCGAGCACGCCCGTCATGGCAGCTGTGCCCTTCATGATGGTCTCGAGGTCCTCCTGCGTGGCGCCCTCGCGGAAGAGGTCCTGCAGGATCTCGGTGAGCTTCTCGCCACCGTTGCCAAAGCGCCGGGCGTACTCGGCGCGGTGGACAGCCTTGTTGACATAGCTGGTCAGCACCGCGGTCAGATCCTGGATCTGGAACTCGACGAACTCATGGGCGTTCTTCACGTTGATGAAGTCGAAGACCCGGCGGTTGACGCTCTCGGCGCCCGGCGTGAAGCCGATCTGCTGGTCGTTGTCTGCCAGGTCCGTCATGCCGTCGCTCAGGCCGATCTTGTCGGCGGCCGTCCGTGCGGCTATTTCGCCCATGAATGGCTCGAGCGCCTCGGCGAACTTCTCCGGGTTCGCCCGGATGGCGGCCGAGTCCCAGTAGCGCGGGAAGTAGTTCGTCACCTTACCCATGTCGCCCCAGACCGGCTTGCCGTACTCGTCCGTGCCGATCTGGCGCTTCACGCCCGCCTCCTGCAGGTAGGCGTGCATCTCCTCCAGCAGGGCGCGGATGTTGTGCTCCAGGGTGCTCTTCGGGTGGCGCATGCTCTGCAGGTTGCGGAGCGCCACGGCGCGCTGCTGCGCAGTCGTGTCCTTCAGGATGTCGTTGAGCTTGGCAGTCCACACGCCCGTCTGCATGGCGCGCTCCTGCAGGAAGCCCAGACCTTGACCCTCGCGACCCACGTCCTGATGGAACAGGTCAGCCAGCTTGATGGCGGACGGCAGGCCGGTGGCGCGCATGCGCGTCGACGCGCTGCTCACCAGCTTCTCCATCAGCTCACCCATGGCCTTGCCGGCCTTCTCCGTGGCGGTCGGCACAAACTCAGGGTTCTGTCGCACCCATTCAGCCATCTTCAGACCACCGTTGGCGGTCTCGTCAGCGAAGCGCCCTTCGGCGAAGGCAGCGAAGACCTCCTGCGCGCGCTCGGGGCCGAAGTGGACACCGATCAGGCTGGCGAACCAGCGGAACAGGTCGCGGAAGAAGTTCCCCACGACGCCCAGGTCCGCCTTGGGCTCCAGGTTCAGCTTGCCCTCGACCCACAGCTGATAACCGTAGGCGATGCGCTCGTGCATGCCCACCTCGTCGGTACGACTGATCTGCGACCAGACCGGCGTGCCCTGGTAGTGCTTGGCGAGCGTGCGCATGACCTGGTCGTCGTGCGCCCAGGTCTGCAGCGCACGGCGCACCTTGGCCACCTCGGGGCGGAGGCGGTGTTCACCTTGACGCAGCATCTCGAAGAAGTCGTGCATGGCCTCGTGGTGAACCGTGCTCTTGTCGTAGGAGCCGTCGGCGCCCACGTTGATCTCGATGGTGCGGTTCAGCACGTCAGCGAAGCGCATCGTGCCCTTCACGCCGCCCTCGGGGTCCACCACCTTCGTGATCACGCTCGTGCCACGAAGCTTGGCCACCAGCGCCTTGATCTCCTTCTCAGCCTTGCGGCGGGCCTTCGGATCCGCCTCGACGGGCTTCTGCTCCGCAGGCTTCGCCCCGCCTTCCAGCTCTTCGCGGCGGCGGCGGGCCTCAGCCAGCACCTGCGGTGCGGACGACGGATCGTCAGTCAGCAGCTGCTCCAGCTGCTCGTCGGTCATGGCGCGGATGTCGTCAGCCAGCTCGCGGAACACCTTGGCCTTGGCATCAGGCGTCTTGGCGGTCTGCAGTCGCTCGTGCAGCATGTGCCGGATGGCTGCCTGGATGTGCGGGCCCCACTTCTGCTTCTGCTCAGGCTTCAGCTTGGACAGGATCTGGCCGTAGGCCTGCTTGACAGCAGCCGGCCACGGCGCGTAGCCGGTCGCCATGGCTGCCTTCTTCTGCTCCGGCGAGAGCGTGCGCACCAGCTCACGGATCCGATCGACGGTCGTCGAGGCGTCTTCTGAGTACTCAGTACTGGGTACGTGGCTGGGCTTCGCTGACGCGGTCTTGGCTGGAGCCTTGGTGGCGGGCTTCGCCTTGGCTGAATCGAAGGTGGATCCGACGATGTTGGCCAGGGCTTCCTGCTCCGCCGAGGACTGCATGAACAGGCGATCACCGAGCCCTTTGACCGTGTCCTTGATGGACCGACTCATGGTCTCGGGCGAGTTCCACCACGTGTAGAAGAAGTCAGCTTGGTCATCGGTTCCGAAGTTGACCTCCTGCAGCCGCTGCTCGACGAAGGCTTCCAGACGGCCGAAGGCGGCCATGTCCTTCTCGCTTGCGACGAGCTTTTCGGACAGAGCACGCGGGAAGGAACTGCGGCCAGCAACGCTGCGCGCGATGATGTCTGCAGCGGATTGCCCGGTCAGCATCATCTTTGCCGCTGCGAAGATCCGGCCTTTCTGCGTGGGTTCAGCTTCCACCGCAGCACGGTATGCCTCCGAGGCCTCCTTCGGCCAGATACCGGTGTCGATCTTGAAGCCCTCGTCGATCTGAGCCTTCGAGAGCAGCGGGGCGACCTGCAGCAGGTGGTCCTTGTAGATCTGACCTGTGATCTTGGGGTTGTTGAACTTCGGCAGCTTGGCCAGACGCTCGCGCTCCTCCTTGTTCTTGTAGCGCTGACCGCTGACCTGGGCGTCCATGAACGCCTCCATGTCATCCAGCGCCTTGGCCTGCGCGGCGGCGCGGACCACGCGCAGCGGGGCTCCTGCCTCGATGGCAGCGTCGAACGCAGCGCGCGAGGCCTGGTAGTCGCCGCTGGTGGCGATGGCGGCGTTGTTCAGACGGATGATGTCCGTCAGCATCTCCTGAGCCACCTCGGCGGCGTCAGCGTGGGTGAAGTGCCCGCGCTCCTGCTGAGCGGCGATGTCGAGGATGTCCTTGTCCTTGATCACGCGCTCGCGTTCAGCCTTCTGGCGCGAGAGGATCTCGATGCGGTCCGGAGCGACGGAGGTGGCGGCCTTCTTGGCGAGCATCTCTGCCACCAGCGCGCCGTCGTTCTCGTAGGCCTTCATGGCAGCCTTGTAGGCCTCGCGCGAGGCCTTGCGCTGCTCCTCGGTGGCGTACTTGTCGTCAGCCGTCGGGTTCGCCTTCGGCACCGGCTTGGCCATGGTGGCCTTCAGGTTGCTGTCACCGACGATCGACGGGGCGCGGGCAGCCTTCACGTTCTTGCCCGGGGCGTAGGCCGGCAGCTGCTCGCCGCTCTCCTCGTCGTAGACGCGAGGCATCTTCTGGCGGCGCGCCTCTTCCTTGGCGGCCTCGGCAGCGTTGTCGGTCATGCCCAGGTCGCCGCCGATCAGGTCCAGACCTGAGCCGTTCAGCTGCGCCTTCTCGAAGTCCTGCAGCGCCTTGTAGAAGGCATCCTGCACGTTGGCGGCCAGCCGGCTGATCTCGGCGTGGGCCACCTTGCCCTTGATGCCACCCATCTCCTTCTTGGCCTTGGAGCCCTCCACGCGGATGTCGCGCAGCATGCGCTCCATGTCGGCCTCGAATTGCTCGCGCTCGTCGCGCAGCTCGTCGCTGTCGCGGAACTCCTTCGTGTCGAGCGGCAGCGCGGCGATGCGGTCGGCCTTGGCCAGCGCGGCCTCAGCGGTGCCGGCTGCCTTCTTCACGAACTGGTTCGTGTTGACGTCCCAGTTGCCCAGCGCCTTGCGCTCCTCGGGCGACAGCTTGGCCGTCGGCAGGAACGACTGGGCGGCCATCATCGCGCCGTCGGCACCCTTCTTGGGCCGGTTCATCTTGACCTTGCTCAGGTCGGTCTTGATGCCCTTGATGTCGTCGCGCGCCAGCATGCCCGCCACGGCGTCGGCGAGCATCTTGCGCTGACCTTCCTCGGACATACCCTCGTGCCGACCGGTAGCCTTGGCCCAGTGCCGAATCATGGACTCGGCGGACAGGCGCAGCGGCTTGCCGTTGGTCATCTCGAAGGTGATGGCCGTGGTCCTGCCCTCCTTGTTGGACAGGTTCTCCTTGAACTTCTGCAGCAGCTCGTCGGGCACCACGGTGTCGCCTCGGGCTTCGCCCGCGCCGCTGGAGAGGACGGTCAGCCCACCCAGGGCTTTCTTCAGCTCCTCCTCATTGTCGCTGCGGTAGACCGACAGCTGCTTGAGCTTGCCCTCGAGGTCCTTGACGCGCTCATGGCGCTCGAACTTCTGCGCAGGCGACTCCTTGCCCTCTTGCAGCTTGCGACGATGCTCCTCGATCTGCTCCTTCAGGCCGGCCTCGAGGTTCAGCTTGGCGGAGCGCGGGCTGATACCGTTCTGCTCGAGGTACTCCAGGTAGGGGCGCTCCTCGATGTTGGCGCCCGGGTCCATCCGGCCGATCAGGTCGCGCTTACCCTTGCCCAGGTCGCGCTTGTTGAAGAACGGCTGCATGCGCACCGGGTCGTGGAAGTGGAAGTCCTCCTTGACCTCGCGCTCGTTGATCGAGCGGTCGGCGGCACCCTGCTCCACCACCTGGTCGCTGTCGAGCTGCTCAGCCTCACCCATGCCTTCGTTGGCGTCGTAGACCAGCTCCTCGTTCAGCAGGGGCTTGATCTCGGCGTTGTTGGCAGCGTAGTAGTCCAGCACCGTGCGGGTGGCCTCGGGCGAGCCGAAGATGCTCGTGAGCCCCTCCTCGATGGCCTTGGCCTTCTTGGAGCGACCGTGTGCTGCCAGCTCAACCGTGTGCATGTCCACGGCGCGGGCGATCTGCTGACGTTGCTGCTCCGTGATCTCGCCGTTCTTGGGGATCATGTTGGCGAGGAAGCTCTGCGGGCCTGCGGCCAGGTCAGCGCGAGCCTTGCTGAACGCACGCACGCGGTCGACCAGGCTCCCCTCCTGACCACCGGTCTGGCTGGCCATGAGCGACACCTCCTGCACCAGCCGCTCCGGGTCGTTGAAGAACTGGAGCGCGTCCGTCAGGCGGAACATGCTCTCCACGTCCTTCGTCGTGAGCTTCCCGGTCTTGCCGGCCAGACCCAGCATCATTCGGGACATCTGGTTGAAGTGCGGGGCCACCCGGCTCAGGTCACCGCCGAACGCCTCGGGGCGCACGTGCTGGGTCAGCAGCGCCAGCATGCTGGCCTGCTCCGGCACGCTCATCGTGTCCAGCTGGTTGAACACCTTGCCCTTCTGCTGTGCCTCCGCCGCCTCATTGCCACGCACCCAGTCGGCGAACTGCTGCGCGTTGTCACGGCTGGCCACACGGCCTGCCAGCCAACGCTGGTCAGCATCCGTGAAGTTGCCGTTCATCTGCGTGATGCGGGACTTCACCTCCGGGTCGACGTTGGGGTCGTTGACCAGGCTCTGGGCGTAGAGCTGGCTGCGCTGCGCCCGCTCCTGATCGTACCGGCTGATGTTGGCCTCGGTCTCCTCCGGGGTGGCGCCCGGCTGGATGGAGGCGTCACCTGCGAGGTCCGACATGGCGTACTCGCCCAGGCTCACACCCATGGCGAAGTCGCGCAGCTCCTTGCCCTGCAGGCCCATGGACAGGCCGACGGCGGCACGGTCACGGATGGCGTAGGCACCCTCGATGCCACGGCCTACAGCCTGCACCGGCGCCTCGATGGCGCGCGACAGCTTCTCTGCCATCTCGGGAGCCACCTGCCGCACCGCCTCGATGCCAGCCTCGACAGAGGGGCGACCGTATCGATCGTACAGGGCCCCCGTCAGGGCAGGCATCTGAGGCGTAGTACTCGGTACTGAGTACTCCGACTCGGCGGGTTGCCGCAGTTCGGCCAGCTTGTCCTGCGTCCAGTCGGCAGCGTCCTGCCCCGCCTGGTAGGCGGCGGGGGTGAGGATCCGGCCGGCAGCGCCGATCGTGTTGCCGGCGGCCGACATACCCGCGCCGCCCACGGCGCCAGCCGCGCCCGCCTCAGCGATCTTGATCGGATCGAACTGGCGAGTCGGGTCGAGCATCTGCTCGGCGTACTGGCCGACGCCTTCCTGCGCGGCTTCGGTCAGGCCTTCCTCGACAGCCTCCTTGCCGATCTGGTTGCCCAGGCCGCGTTTGAGCGGGGCGAAGGCGTTGTGACCAATGGCGCCAGGCACCAGCGCCTCCATGGCACCGCCCACGAGGCCCTTGAAGTCAGCGGCGCGACCACGCTCGGCAACAGACGCCTGGCTGAGGGTCGGGTCGTTGTACTGGTTGGCCAGCGCTTCGGCGCGCTCGTCGGCGACCGACTGGGTCATGGCGCCCAGCTGGGCACCGAGGCGGGCGGAGCCCAGGCCGCGACCCAGCAGCGCACCACCCACACCGGCGAGGGCAGAGGGGGCGCTGCTGTAGAGAGCGCCCGGCAGCACGCCGGCAGCCCAGTCGAAGGCGTCACCCTTGGTCTGGACATCGCGCAGGCTGCTCACGCGCGGGGCGTTGGCGGCAGCGGTCTGCTCGAACTGGGCCTGGAGCGCGGCCTGGCGCTCCATCTCCGCAGTGTTGCCGGCCCGTTCAGCAGCGAACCGGCGGGCGGCAGCAGCGTTGGCTTCGCCCTGGGCGATGGCCTGCTCGAGGCCTTTGGCGGCCTCGGAGCGAGGGGCGAACGCTTGATCGATGACTTCGGGGGTGGGGGCCTGATCGAAAGTCAGGCCGGTGCGCAGCGGAGAGGTGGCCATCACCAGATCCTATGAAAACGGATCTGGTGATTATACCGGCAGGATCTTCAGCTGGTTATGGTGTACGTACTGGCTTGGCTTCCGGCCAGGACTGAAGCCGTCCACGCCGACACCTTTGTCGTTGGTATATCCCAGGCACCAGTTCATCCGGTTGAGCGGGACGGTCATCCGCGCGTCGGTGAACTTCTTCGTGAACACCGTCGGCGTGGGGCAGATCACCGCGAACGTCCCCGGTTCATAGCCATTCACGGGATCAAGGTCCACTTGGATGTCGCGCACGGACAGGCTTGTACCGGCGTCGCTGCGCAGGAAGTTGTTCAGTTCCCCGTTGGTGCCTCCGTAGGTTCGGCTTTGCGGGGATTTGCTGTTGTCGATCCAGTCCGACTCGGCGACCGCGAGCCCGCGGGTGAACTGCTTCTTGTAAAACCCATGGACCACCAACTTGGTGGCGGACACGTCGGAGGCCACACCGCTGTAGATCGCGTAGAGCGAGGAGGTCTGCGAATGGGCATTGACGGTGCAGTCCAGGAACTGGATGCCGGGGCAGCGGACATACGCCTGCAGCAGTCCTTCGCCGTTGGACCGCCCTGTGTCGCCGTGGGTGAGGGCGTACCCGCAGTTCGTCGCGCCGTATGCGTTGTGGTGCATCGTGGACTTCGGATCGATCGTGTCGCACCCATAGGTCAGGAAGCTCGTCGTGGAGTCCTGAGCGCTGGTGCATCGCACCTGCCGATAAAGCCTGCACCCGCCCACCCAGATCCGTGCCGCGCCATAGGCAGCCACGCCATAATGTCCGCCAGAGATGTCGCACTCTGCCACGATGCAGATGGAGACGGGAGCAGTGATGACCGCAGTCGCGTTTCGAGCGAGCCAGGCCTCCCTCGCGCTGGACTGAGGGGCGAATGAGCGCCCTGACTCGAAGGTGATGGCCTCGCCGTCCTGCGTGTTCATGTGGATCTGCGTGCGCAGCACATGCACGTTGCAGCTCCCCGCTTCAGGGAAGGCGGGTTTTTTGATCGCGGCATAGGCAGTGGCGGCGGTGCTCAACGAACTCGCGGGGTAGGCCGCCGGTGCTGCGCGGGCGATGGCGGTCGTCCCGCGAACATAGATCGCCCGCCCCACTTTGACGCCGAGGATCTTGCACTCATCGATGAGCACGTGTCGACCATCCACGGCGTAGATGACGGCGGCCTGCGAGCTGTGCTGGTTGTGGATGAGGAAGGTTGCGCCGAGGATGAAGGTCATCTTGTCCTCGGCACGCTTCGCGTCGTTGCGCAGCAGGAGGCCTGCGCGCTGAGTCGAGCTGCTCACGACGAACGTCCCGCCCAGGATCCCTGGGTGGTCCTGCAGCGTGACCTGGTCGTCGATCGTGACGGTCATGCCCGTCATGTCGAGGACCGAGGAGGTCGCAGCCGTCTGATTCAGCAGGTTGCGCAGCTCCGCGATGGTCACAGTGCTGCCGGGGGCTCGCCCCAGCAGCGTGGCTGCTGACTTCGCGTTCTGCACGAATTGGTGGTTGCGGAGCTGCGCTGCGAACTCCGCGGCCTTTACATCAGCTGCCATCCATTACCTCCGGGTCTGCGCGACCAGTGCAGCCAGGTCGCCGTTGATCTTGTCGCCGTCGAAGAGCAGGTTGCCGGCCATGTGCGGGCGACCCATCGAGTCAACCATGACCTGGTGCTGACGCAGCGGGCTCACGTTGGACAGGATGTAGTCCGAGATGCCGGCGTCGCCGTGGACCACGTCACCCAGGCTGTAGCCGTTCTTCGAGCCGACGATGGGTGAGTAGGTGCTCGACTGCGTCCGGGCGCCGGCGTTCTGCCGTTGCATCAGGTCGAACATGTTGCGCGCCTGGGCCAGGTTCTGCAGGCGCTCCTGCGGCGTCATGTTGGTGAAAGACTTGCCGTCCACCTTCAGGTTCGACTGACCGAGGAACTGGCGGAAGGCCTGGGCCTGCTTGGCGTCAGCCTTGCCGTCGGCACCGATGAACATGCCGTCCACCGCCTTGTCGAACTGGCCAGCCTGCTTGTCAGCGCGCTCCTGGGCCATCGAGCTGCGTTTGAGGCTCAGCTCCTCCCGCTTCAGGTCGTTGTCCATCAGGGCCTTCATCATGGACGACCCAAGCTGACCCGCGTTGGCAGCCTGGCGCAGCCGCGACTGGACGGCGTTCTCGTTCTGCTCAGCGGCGCGCAGCTGGGCGGACGCATCAGCGGCCTGGGCCAGCTGGTCCTGACCGCGATTCTGCGTCAGGTTGCGCTGGTTCTCCAGCAGCAGTCCAGCGCGCTGCGCGTCCAGGCTCGCGCCGTGGCGCGCCCACCAGTCAGTGCCGCGCTCATGACGCATGCGGTCGAAGATCGCGTTGATGTTCTCCGCCTGATCCTTCGGCGCGCGCAGCCGTGACGGCGCGACGTTGGTGAAGCTGTTCAGCTTCCCATCGGCGCGGGTGCTGGTGCCCAGGATGTCAGGGCCGCCATAGCCGTAGTTACCGAGGTTCGTGTAGCCCGGCGGCGTTGCCACGGGTGCGGCTGCGGGGGCAGCGGGAACGGGATCGGCGGCGGGAACGGCGGCGGGACTGGCAGATGCACGGGGGGCCTCGGCGGGAGCGGCGGGGGTGGTAGGCGCGGGCTGGCGAGCGGCCTCGAACTGCTCGCGGTGGGTCGCGCGATTGAACCCGTCGCTGAAGCTTTCACCGCCGAGCATCGAGCTGATACCTTGCCCGAGGCGCGTGGCGTACCCGCCAGTGAGATTATCCCCTATTCCGCTCAGCACGCGGAGAGCACTTCCCCCAATTGCGTTCATGTCGTCCATGGACTCGTTGAACGCTTTGGCGTAGCCGGACTCCTGGTCACGCAACTCCTGCGCGCCCGCCTGCGCGCCGGCGGCGGCCACGGTCAGGCCGGTGGGAATCGCGTTGAAGGGCTTGTTGATCACCCCGCGCGCGGCCGCAGGTGCATTGCGCAGAGCTGAGCCCGCACGCTGCAGTACGTTCGGAGCCTTCGGCTGAGGCGTGACCGGAGCCGCCGGGGCGGTCGCCTGCGGGGTGCGATACTGCGGGTTCGCCTGGCCCGAGCCGACCGGCTTGTCGCCCAGCTCCGCGCGCACGCGGTCCATGGCCATCTGCCGACGCTCTGCCGGGTTGTAGGCGGCACGCTCGAACTGGTCCTTCAGCTGGGCGCCCGCCTCGGCGGCGGCCTGCTGCACCGTGGCAGCGTGCTTGCGCAGCGCGTCCGGGTTCAGGTTCGTCCGTGCGAAGTCTGCTGCCTGGGCGCCGACCTGCTTGCCGTAGGCCAACCCCTGCCGACCGTAGTCGACAGTCTGCTGCTGGAGCCCCGGCAGCTTCGATTTGGCGTAGTCGATCGCCTGGTTGCCATACTGCTGTGCGCCGGCCAGGGCTCGCTGACCCAGGGCCTTGCCTTTCTCCAGCCAATCCGGGGAGCCGCCGTCAGCGAGATGGTCAGCGGCTCCTTGCTGCTTTCGCAGGGCGGACTCCTTCCGGTCGTCCTTGAAGTCGTGCGTGTGCAGACGCAGCTGGTCCAGCACGTCCCGACCGATGGCATCAGCGGTGTCGGCCGGCAGCACGTACTCCTCGTCGCTCAGCATGACAGGGCCGACCTTGTCGTCGGTGCGCCCACCCTTGCCGGCGACGCGCCCGCCATCAGCGAAGCGGAACCCTGCCGGAGCCGGGCGGCTCGGCTGCTCCTCTTCCTCCTGCTGCTGCGGCTGCGGATACTGCGGCTGCTGAGGCGCCTGACCATTCGACATCGCATCGACAGCGTTGTCGATCTGGCGGGGCCGACCAGCCATGGCTTCGCCCGCGTTGCGCGCCGCTCCGGTGCCCAGCCAGCTCAGCGACGGCATCCACCAGGGCTTCTCCTCACGCAGAGGGCTGCCCACCGTGCCGCCATCAGCGAAGCGGAAGTCCGCCGGCACCTTGCGTTGGTCCTCCTCGCGCTCCTCGCGCTCGGCGGGGGCAGGCTGCGACGCCTGCTCGACGGCCGCGTCCACGCGGTCGCTGCGCCGGTACAGTTCCTCGCCGGCTTTGCGCGCCTGACCGGTGCCCAGCTTCGGCAGCTGAGCCTCCTGGAATTGGCGCAGACGGGACTTCAGCTCGAAGTCCTTCTTGGTGTCGCTCATACCTTGCCCTTGTCGTAGTTGAAGTTGTGGCTCTCGGAATAGCTGCTGCTGTTCGATACCGAGCCAGAACCGGAAATGGAACCGCTGCCAGAGAGCGACGCCGCCACGTGGACGCCTGCCATGGCACCCGCCGCCAGCGTCGAGGAGATCTGCCCTGCAGCCTTGAGCGAGTCAGAGATGATGCCCGCCCGCTTGATGACCGCCTCCATGTTGGCGCTGTAGGCCTGAATCTGTGCCTGGGAGTATGCCACAGCCGCCCTGATCTCGGCCTCTTTGGCCGCGATCTCAGCCTGCGCCTTCTGCCCCTCGGCAGCCGCCACTGCGCTGAAGCGCTGCGTGTCAGCGGTGTAGGCGCTGGCGTTCGTCTGAATGACACCGAGCTGCGCCTGCAGCCGGGTCTTCTCCGCCTCCAGGTTGCTCTGGTAGAGGCTCAGCAGGTTCTGGTTCTTCTTCAGCAGCGCGTCGATCTGCTTCATGCCCAGCTCGGCGTTGGCCGACTTGCCCTGGATCAGCGCGGCGAACGCCTTGGCCTCGGCGTCCACGATGCCAGCCTTGGCCGTCTCGCCCCGCACCTGCGCCTCATAGGCGTCGAACCGCACCTTCTGCGCGCCCACCTGGTCGCCGTAGGCCTGCACCTGCGCGCGGTACGCCTCGATGCGGGAGCGCTCCACCGCCGCCTCCGTCTCGGCACCCTTCATGCGCGCCACGAAGAGGCTCGTCTGCGCCTCCAGCGCGTTGATCTGCGCGCTGTACGCCTTCACCTTCTGCTCGTTGATCTGACCGCGGGCGATCTCGGCGTCCACCTCAGCCTTGAAGATCTGGATCTTGGACAGCGCAGCCTGCACCCGCGTGTTGTAGACGCTGGCCAGCGTCTGGTAGGCCTGCATCTTGGCGTTGAAGACGCTCACGTGCGCGTTGAACACGTTGAGCTGGGCCTCCACCTGAAACTTGGCCGCCTCGAAGAGACGCTTGGCCATGTTGTCGAAGGTGTTGACCAGCACCTGCTCGGCCGCCACCGCCTTCTCGACGGCCAGCCGCATGTTCTCGATCTGCCACTGCGCGATCTGAATGGTCAGGTCGCGGTTCAGGCTGCTCTTCTTGAGCGCCAGTTCCTCGCGCAGCTTGTCGGCCCGCGCCGCCTGCACGCCGCTCGGCATGGTGAACCCGCGCCCGGAGAACTCCTCCGCCACGCTCTCGATGGCCTGCAGGGCCGCCCGGTCCTCGCGCTCGGCAGCGCGGGCGAACATGGCTTTCTCCACCTCGGGCGGGAGCCCTGATCCACCGCCCCACATGCGGCGAATGACCGCCGTGATCTCCGGCATCAGCTCGGACTCATACCGCGGCTCCTGCCACTGCAGCGCCCCGGGCAGTGCCGTGCCCTCGAACTCCGGCGCCTGCGCGTCGAACGTCGGCAGCGTCAGCCCGTCGAAGGTCGGCACCGTGATCTCCGTGAGCGACGGGGCCGCCGGCATGACGATGTCAGGCGTGGTCGGGATCGTGACCTCGCGCATCGTCGGCGCATCCGGCGGGGCGTCGGGGGCCGTCCATGCAGGCGCCACTGGCACGTTGATCGCCCCCACACTCGAGCGGAAGTCCGGGATGTCGATGTCCGGCAGCTGCGGGATCTCCACGAGCGTGGGCTCGGGCGGCAGCTGGGACGTGACCTGACCGAAGCTCGTCGGCCCCACCTGCGGCAGGTCCAGGTTCAGGTTCAGGTGTGCATCGAACGCCCCTGGCACCGGGGCCGCACCCAGGTCGCCCAGCGAGAAGTTCGCCAGGTCGCCGATGGCGCGGTTCGCCGAGGCCGTCATGGCCTTGGTCATGTCGGTCATCTGTGTCAACCGATTGACCACCATGTCGTTGACGCCCGCGACGTGACTGTTGGCCGCCGCCAACTGCGCCTGCAGGTCGTTCGGCTTGTTGCTCGGTCGGAAGTCAAAGCCTGCCATCAAACTCTCCGTGTGGACACCGCGAGGTCAACCTCGGCGTCGTTGATCCAGAATGCGGCGCCGTCCTCGTTCTGTAGGCTCATGCGCCAGTACCGCCCCACCATGCCCTTGCCGGGCGTCACCCGCGTGGCGCGAGGCGTATCGGCAGGCCGTCGCTCGAGCGGGAATACGGCTGGCACTCCACCCGACTCCTGAACGGAGAGGGACAGCCGCAGCCGCCCTTCGGCGGAGTACCCGATGTACAGGTTGTCGATCCGCTTTGTCTGACTGATTCCAAAGCCCACGCTCGCAAAATCGACTCGAGCATTGATTGGGGTTCCGTCATCATCGTCCGCGTCCAGGATGTACAGCCCGTCAGGGCCAGTTGCCAGTACGTCCTCGCCCACCTGGGCCAGGCTCTCGAAGTCGCAGCCAGTCCACGTGGACACGGCAGTGCTCTCAGTACCTAGCACCAGGTGCTGAGTACTTGGATCCCTCATCAGCACTCTATCGCTCCATTGAGCGCGACTATCGACCGTGAGGGTTCCATTGAGAATGGTATCAGCCGACGAGCGCAGCGTGGCCAGGCTGACCAGAAGATCGTCCGGGCGTTGCGTGGAGAAGTCGTCGGAGGCAGTGATGAGCCCGCGCGAGGCCTCATCGACCAGAACCGTGCGCAGCACGAAGTCACTGTCGGTGGCCCGGAGGGTATCGGTGAGGGTGAGGTCCTTGAACACGAAGGCCGCGTCGCTGATGCGACGGGCCGATTCGTGGGACAAGCTGACAATGGCCTGCAGGACTTCCGACGCCGAGGCGCGAGCCCGGTCAGTGATGACCACCGCGGGCTGCTCCATGACGAGGGCGTCTGAAGCGCGGGCCTGCTCGACGGCGAGAACCGAGGAGCTGAAGAGGAAGGTGTCACGCACCCGAGCGCGCGATCCGGCCGTGACGATGCTGGCGACGGAGTGGTTTGCCGACGCCGCTATCCGCGCCATCGACACGATGACGGGACTGTCCGACACTGCAGCCTCGTCGCTCACGCGAGCACGATCGGAGGCATCCAGGACATAGCCCAGGATAACACGGTCGCCGAGCGTCGTCACGTCGACGGCCTGGGCCTCGTTGATCACGAAGGCCATGCTGATGATCCGGGCGGAGTTCTCCTGCACGGTGCATTGCTCGCTCATTCGATGACTCCGATGTAGGTGGGGATGCGGGCGCGCTGCGGGACGGCGAAGGGCGTGGCGCCCTCAGACCTGCCCTCCAGGAAGCCCATGCTGTAGGTGACGCGGTGGCCAAGCGTGGAGTATGCCCACTGCATGCCCTGGATGGTACCCAGCTCGCTGGGGGATGGCACCATGGCGTAGGTCATGTCGTTCCAGCCGATGGGCATGGACTGGATGCCTTGGACGGTGTCGAGCACGACGTTGACCGTGCCCTTGAAGTCGGTACCGCTGTCGGTCGTGCGCTGGTACTGCTCGACGCGGATGCGGTTGCCCTGCTGGTTGTAGCGGTCAACGCTCGCACACATGCCCGGCAGCGGCCCGCCCTCGGCGTAGCGGCTGCAGTCGTGCTCGCTGTAGTTGTCGACGATCTCGACGATCCGGCTGTCCGAGTGCTTGCCGCCGCACGTCATGACGGGGCCGGGGCGGTCGGGGTCCCACCGGGGCCACTGCCGCCACGTGATGCCGTACTTGGGCGAGTTCACGTTGGTCGCCGACGAGGACTCCATGGTGCGCTTACCGGCCTGCCACCAGTGACCTTGGTAGAAGCAGTAGCCGTTGCGCACGCCGTCTGGCACGATGAGCTGACTGCCGCGCGTCTCGAAGCCGCCGCTCGTCTCCTTGGTCACGCGCTGGAAGACCTTGGCGACGCTGATCGCGCCCCACGCGGGCTGCACTGGGTTGTGGCCGTGGCTGGGCGGATCCCAGCCGACAGGCTTGGCAGTCATGGTGCCCTCGACGAAGGACTCCTTGGCGACCTCGCGGAAGTCCAGGTCGTTGGTGTGGACCATGGGCGGCAGGCCGGTGCTGCCGGTGTAGCGCGCCCACGACCAGGTGCCGGAGAGGAAGCACTCCTCCCCCTCGCGCTCGTCGAAGCCCTCGGTCGTGGGCTTGCTGCGCTGGTCGTTGAAGAACCAGCCGATCTTGATGCCGTCGTTGATGAACGCGGCGAAGACGGGCGCGTTCATGCGCATCAGCGGCAGCGTGCCCATGCGCTGGGGAAGGGCGATGTGCGTCATCAGCCCATCGAGCGCCGGCTCGTGATACTTCACCGGGATGCCGCGCTTGTGACTGAATAGCCGCCCCTCGTACATCATGCGGATCGTCGCGCTGCCGTGAGCGATGGGCTCACCGGGCTGGCGCTCGCGCCGCAGGTTGCCGATGCGGATGCGGATCTGCCAGCACTGACTGCGCTGGTACGGGTGGTCATCGTCGTAGCGGTAGCCCACGTTGACCGCCATGTTGCCGCGGCTGTTGAAGCTCCAGCCGCAGTTCGAGCTGAAGCCGCTGAGCGCATAGAAGGGCGCCACCTGCTCGGGCGTGAGCAGCTGTAGGGCCGTGCCCTCGTCCACACGCCGGTCGATCTCCGCCTTGCTGGGCATGGGCTCGCCCGAGGGCACGCCGCCCAGCTCCTCGACGATCTTGGCCACGGCCTGGTACTTGCTGTTGCGGTACCGCTCCGCGAAGCCGTCAGCCGTGGTGCCGCGCACCATCGGCAGAGGGATGGCGACCAACCCTTTGCCGGAGCTGATCTCGAGCAGCCAGCGCGTGCCGTCGCCCGCCGTGTAGACGCCGTGCGTGCGGTTGAACTTGTAGTCGTAGTGGATCTGGACACCCTTGGCGGCGACCTTCTTCATGTAGTCGGAGGGCTTCTCCAGCTCGGCATCCGACTGAGCGAAGATGGCCGGGTCCACCCGGCCGAAGCCCAGAAGCGCCTGCACCACCTTGCCCATGGCGCCCGAGTAGAGGCTCGAGCGCGCCCGCTGGTACTGGGTCAGCACGATGCGCGACGGGGGCTTGGGCTTCCACTCCTCGAACCCGTCCGGCACCTCGACGGCCAGGCGCTCGCTGCGCTGCAGGCCGGGGCGCATCTGCACGTGCTCGGCGTACCGCTCCGTCGGCGACCACTCCACGAGGTAGCGGCGCTCCTTGCGCTCGCCGTTGGCGTCGGTGTACTCCTCCGACAGCAGACGCCCGTCCCAGACGGCGCCCGACATGATGTCCAGCTCTGGCTCGCCCTCGCTCGTCGTGGGCTTGTAGGGCGGCGGGGCTTCAGGTGTGCCGGCGCTGATGATCACGCCCTGCGTGCTGCCAGCCACAACCGCGTACAGGAAGTCGTCCGGGGTCGGGTTGGCGTGCGCGGAGAACGTCGGCACACCTGAAGTCTCGCAGAAGGCCCTTACACGAGAAAGGAGCTGCAGCGCTTGAGGCAGCAGCTCCTGTGCTCGGGTCACGTCCCCGTCCAGCCGGACGGAGACGTTTGACGCGGGGGAGTGGCTCACGCCGTCACCAGCTGCACCCGGTAGCCCATGCTCAGCACGTCACCGTTGTAGAGCGTGCGCGGCTGGTTGAACTTGGTTGCGGACATGATCTTGCCCGTCACCGCGCCCTTGGTGGGCTCGCTCACCATGGCCACGCCGTGGATCGTCACGGTGCTCTGGGTGGCGAAGGTGAACGTGGCCTTGTCCTGCAGGTTGTCGATCGACACACCCGTCACCGCGCCCGGCTTCCACTGGGGCCGCGTGCTCTCGGTGTAGCCCTCGGTGTTGGACACCAGCTCGCCGGCAGCAGCCACGAAGTTGGCCGCGGTCAGCGTGGCCGTCGGGGTGTAGTTGCTGGTGTACGGGGCCAGGTACCACTTGGTGATGGCGGTGCCGCCGGCCAGGCCGGTCAGCAGCAGGTAGGCCATGCCCTCGTCGGGCAGCAGGTTGTGGTCCACCACCTCGTCTTCACCGTTGACGCTGTGAAAGTAGGTGCCCTGCAGGAAGGCCTTGGCCTTGGGGAAGTACAGGCCGGAGCCCGTCTTCTCGAACTTGTTGGATTCGACGGCACGGACGAACTCGCGTGCATACTTTGCCAGTTCAGGCATGATCACCTCACGGAAGGAGTTGAGAGTCCTCGGCGGACCCTACCGCCGAAAGCCCTGATTTTACAAGAGAAACGACCTGCTTGACACCGTCGCGCATGACGAACGAGCTGCGCCCTGCACCGCGCGCGACCCGCAGCCGGTCGGCGTTGAGTGGCACCACGTCGCCACCAGCCTTGCCCGCCCGGTAGCCCTCGGCCGTCAGCCACACCACCACCGGGGTGTTGCTCTCGACGACCTGCATGTTGAACGCCGAGGCCTCCACCAGCACCCCGCTGCGCTCCATGGCCACCGCGCTGTTGACCAGCCGCGGCTGCAGCTGCCCGGCGTCGCGCCCGGACATGAACCACACACCCCGCTGGTCACCCACGTAGACCCCGTCATGCACCGCCATCAGCAACGTGATGCGCCCCGTCATCTCGATGTAGCCGTGGGCCAGTGAGTTGAGGTGCGGGCGCATGGCCTCGGAGAACCAGAGCGTGGAGCCGTCGGCCACGTAGAGACGGCCAGCATGGCCAGCCACCAGCTGCCCGCCCGGCATGGGGCGCAGCTGCCTCGTGTCAAGCTCGCCACCCTTGGCGCACTCGGCCACCGTGTAGATGGGTAAGCCTGCCGGCGCCTCGATGGCCTGGTGCAGGATCTCGCCGTTGGCGTCGGTGATGTAGACGCGCACGGTCGGCATGTCAGTCACGATGCCTTCGACACTAATGCCGCCCTGCGTCACCTCGATGAACGCGACAGGGCTGGCAGCACTCTCCTCACCCCGGTCGTCCACGGCAGTGACGCTCACCCCGTACCGGCCCGCCGGCATGGCGCCTGCTGATTCTCTAAGCACTTCGTACCAGGTACTGGGTACTCCGACTGCGCGCCCGTTGGAGCGGTCCGTCGGCAGCCAGCCGAGGCCCCGCCGGTGCGCCCAGTAGGTGGCGCCGTTGTACTCGCAGTAGGTGATGGGCTCGGAGGTGGGCAGCTGGGCGATGGGAAAGAGCTGGCGCCCGGCGCCAATCACGCACACCTCCGTGCCGCGGCAGGCGAAGACGATGCCCGTCACCGGGTTGCGCCAGAGTGAGTGGTAGTCGCCCGGCTCGAGCAGGCGGAAACCCGAGCGGCGCTTGAACGCCCCATCGGGGGTGATGTCCACGTTGTCGGCGCGCCGCACGGTACCCACCTTCATGCGGGTCTCGTGGGTCACGTTGTCGATGCCGAGCTTCGGCAGAGGGAAGGGTGTCGTTCGGCTCATCGCTGGATGACGCGCGGGGCGCCGATGTACTGAGGTGAGGGGAGCGTGACCGCCGGCAGCACCAGCAGGTCGCAGTTGAACGGGTTGCTGACCGCGTGGCTATCGGAGGCGAAGGCGCCGATGCCGGTGGGCTGCAGGTGCAGGGCGACGGCCGGACGACCGATGTGCTGCGTGAGCGCGCCAGCGGGGCGCACGCGCCGGGCCAGTGTAGCAGACGGCTCGGAGGTGGGCGGGATACCGATGGCCTGCGCCGTGCCGGGGATGACCTGGCGCACGTCGCCGAAGAGGGTGTCGCCAAAGCCCTGGGCGGCCAGGTAGATGCGGCCACGGACGGTGGGTGGAGGTGGTGGCATGCTGCCGATGCCGTAGGTACGGATGCCGCGGTCGATCGGATCCACCGACGGGAAGCCGAAGGCGCTGCTCTCTTGCCCCCAGGGGCGCAGGGCGTCAGCTGGTGGGTCGCGGCGCGTCACCTGCATCGGGCGGACGAAGTCGTCGAAGTTCTCGTCCTCGAGCGAGCAGCTGTTCCAGCCTTCAGGGTGCAGGTGGCGGATCCAGTTCTGGACGACATGACCGCCAATGGCGGCTGAGTCGAAGCCGCCGAAGTCGGTGAAGGTGCGGGGCCAACCGAGGGTCGGCGTGCCGAAGGGGTTGAGCGAGCCGGGGAGTTGTGGGTTACCGGTGTGACTGATACCGCGCGGGTAGATCGTGCGGTTCTGGTTCTCGACCCTGTGGCCGCCCACGCCGAGGCTGTCGAAGCCCTCCGGTGCGGCGCCGGGCTGCACCGGGGCTTCATGCTGCCAGACCTGGTGCTCGCCGAAGACCTGCTCGTTGGCGATGCCGTCGTGGTAGTCCCACTTCTCCAGCTCGACATAGTGGGTGCCGCCGCTGACTGTGGGGAAGCCCTCACGCCACGAGAAGAAGCCCTTCGGGGCGATCTCGCGCGCGGCGTTCTCGATGAAGTGGCGACCGAAGTAGTGCTTGTTGCCGACGCGCCCGAAGTCGTGGTGGAGGGGGTCTTCCGGGGTGCTGGCGCCAGCCAGGATGCGGCGGTGGCGGTGGGCCACGTCGGCAAGACCGAACCAGGGGAAGGAGGACCCACCGTCCCAGCCGCGGCCCGACGGGTCATCGGTCCAACGCTCAGGCGTGCCGCGGCCGATTGGAGAGCCGCGGTCTTCAGGCTCGCCGGCGAAGGGCCAGGCGTCACCGGTGGGGGCCCAGATGTAGAAGGGGGACAGGCGAGGCTTACCGAAGGGGGTTTTCTCGCGGGTGACCGGGCGAGGGAAGATCGTGCGCGCGCGGGTGAGCGACGGCACCCCGAAGGTGGAGTCCTCGGTGATGGTCTTCGGGAAGAGCTGGTTGGCAGTGACGCGGTGCCGACCGAAGCTCGGGGGGTCAATCGGCTCCGGGTGGAGGTACTGCGTGGGCAGCAGGGGGTGGCCCATGAGCAGGCTGTCCCAGCCGAAGCCGACCTGCTCGTACCCGCCGTCGGGCTTGCGCTTGAACAGGTCGATGTGCTGCAGGTGGGGCCCCAGCGGGGCGCGCTGCTGCACCGTCGTGAAGCGGTCGAACTTGAGCGAGTGCCAGCCCTTCGGGTTGACCCAGGTGCGGGAGTCACGCACCAGCGGCTCGAACCACAGCTCCTGTTGCCAGCCCTTCGGGTAGACGTAGCTGTCGCGCCGGCGGACCTTGTGCGCCCCCATCTCGTGCGACACCCAGCCCTCGGGGTCGGCGAAGCTGTCGCGCAGCCGGATGTGGGGGAAGCCGTAGGTCGAGCTGGCCGAGTGCTGGCGAGGAATGATCCGATCGCGGTGCAGGCGCAGCGATGGCGTGCCGGCCTCGCCGGTGCGGACCGGCTTGGGGGTGACCGGGTGCGGATTGAGGCGAACGTCCGTGTTCGGGCCGACGCGCACGAAGTCATCGATGGCCCGGTGGAACTGCACGACAGTTCGCACGCCATGGCTCACCCAGTGCTCCGGGATCTCAGGCGCGGCGATCGGCGGGATGAAGCGGATGTGCTGTGCTGCGTCCTTCACCTGATGCCGACCATACGCCGGATCCGTGAAGCCCTTCGGGGCGACGGTCCAGGCGAGGTTGCCGACCGAGGTCCAGCGGTTGAACTGATCCTGCTGTTGCCAGCCGGTGGGGTGCACGTAGCGCACACGGTGCCCCACATGCTGCTCGGGGAAGTCGAGGGAGTCCCAGCCGACGGGCTTGGTCTGGTCGCCGGTGCGTGTCAGGCGGTGGTAGCCCCAGCGCTCCGAGCGCCAACTGGCCGGGCGCAGGAGGAAGTTCTTCGGGTAGACACGGTGCTTGTCCGACACCACGCTCTCTTCCAGCGCATCCTGCTCGTGGTAGGGGGCGATCGTCTGGTTGCGCAGGCGCAGCGCGTGCTCGCCTACGAGCCCCATCTCGATGCCCTTGTAGTGAACATCGATGACCTGGAACTCATTGACGAGCCGTGGCTGGCCGTAGCGCGTACCGCTGAAGCTCTCCGGCTGCAGCAGCCGCCCAGGCCAGAAGCGTGGCTTGCCCACAGCGCTCGTCGGCTCCCAGACGGGGCGGATCTCGCGCGGTAGGTTGACGTGGTGGTCGCCGACGAGTGAGCCAGCGATGATCGGCACTGGTTGGATCGTGCCGGGGCGTTTCAGGGCGGGCTGGCCGAAGGCAAGCGTGACCTTGCCCTCGACGCGGATGTACTGCACGTCGTAAGCGATTGCAGGCTTACCGGCGACGCCGTCTCCCCACCCTTCAGGTTTGACCCACTGGTCGCGGTACTTGACCTCCGCACGCTTGCTGACGGACGGCTTGTTCTCGAACCCGGAAGCCCGCACGAAGGTGTGGAAGCGCCAGACGTGTGTGTGGAAGCCGTAGTCGCTCGCCCACCAGCTCGCCGGGCGGAGCCACTGCGTCTTCTGCGTGACCTGTTGCTCGTGGCCAAACGCTGTATGCGCCTCGCCCTCCACGGTGATGTACTGACGCCCCAGCCACACCCGCGCGTCCGGGCTCACATAGGAGCTGGCGTAACCGAGGCCGAAGTCCTTCAGCGTCTCTTGCCGGTTCCGGATCTTCGTCCGGTGCATGACCGGGGTGAGTGAGTCCCAACCTGCCGGCTGCAGGTATTGACGCGGCTGTTTGCCGTCGATCCTAGGCTCGCCATAGTCAGAGAAGACCGTGCCGGACGGGCCGAGCGTCTGCGTGCCCTCGATGCGCAGAGAGGGGCGCGGGATCGTCCAGGTGTTCCCCAGTGACACGAAGGTCAGGTGTTGCGGCGGCGCGCCGCGCTTCACCTCGTGCTCTCCTACCACCCCGGGCGGGATGGATTCCGTCGGGAACCATTGCCCGTTCAAGTGGAACCAAGGGAACCCGGCCTCACCCCCGAACGCAGGGAGCGGCCCGACCTTGTGCAGGCGCTTAACAGTATGAGCACCGACTTGCCCGGCCGGTACCGGATCAGGTTGAAGCTCGTTGGGTAGGCGGGGCCGCCTCCGCTTTAGCTCAGGGTCGCCGAACTTCCGCAGCCCAAGGTCGCCGCCGGTGAAGCCGATGATGTGCTGTAGCCAGTGCGTAAAGTGGTGATGCCCGAACTCGCGGTACTTAACAAGATTGCCGGAGCGCGGGTTGTCAGAGAACGGCCGGTACGTGCCGACGTCGGCGCCGACGGGGTACACGAACGAGTGCTTGTTGGCGATGATCGTCCGCGTGCCATACTCAGCGTTGTCCCACCCCTTCGGCGCAATGGTTTGCGCGACGTTGCGCACCTCGTGCTGACCGAAGTGCTGTTCGTTCTGCAGTGGGGACTGATAGACGAAGAACTTGCCCGGGACGACCTTGTGCCGGCCGACGACCTCAACTTGCCAGCCAAACGGGCGCACGTATGCAGAGCCGGAGCGCACGACAGGCCTGCCGTACTGTGTCTCCCGCACGATGGCCACACCCACGACGCGCGTCAACTCGGAGGTCTGACACTCGAGGACGAGCCCGTACCCCAAGGGCGCAGTGTACTTACCCTTGGCG
>ERZ772795.11-NODE-11-length-82688-cov-6.16435_pt1 | contig 82688 bp, 58 predicted proteins | sample MGYA00511346_ERZ772795 | MGnify/ENA primary metagenome ERZ772795 (study PRJEB29015, sample SAMEA2738032) | human oral metagenome | biome: human oral; feature: human-associated habitat; material: saliva | place: China | collected 2245 ... | reverse complement strand
TCAAATGCCCAATCACAATATGCTGAGCCAAAGCGTACTTCTCCGCATAGGCATACACCTCAGCCGAAGAAATATTAGAAGAATCCGCCAACGACCCGTACCACAGAACCGGGCGCGTAAAACCACACGACGCCGCAGCCGCCAACACGCGCGCATCATAATACCCGTACGGCGGGCGGAAATACGGCTTCGAAGACACCCCAAACAGATGCCTAATCTCCTCATCATTACGGGTCAACTCCTGAATAATCTGCTCATCCGTCAGGCTCGTCAACGCCGCATGACTATACGTATGGTTCGCAATCTGCAACTGACCGCTCTTCACCAGCGGCAACAACAGGTCACGATGCTGATTAAACGCCGGGTACTGACCATTAATAAAGAAAGTGAGGCGCGTGCCGGTACGGTGAGCAAACTCCGCGTAGGCGCGCACCACCTCCGGGTCGGCGCCGTCATCAACCGTCCACGCAATATACTTGCCCTCACCCGGTAGACCGGTCTGCGGGCCGGTCCAGGCGCGCGCTGCGGGAACCGGATTCGACGAGGTCGCAGTCGCAGAAGCGGTCTTAGATGCCGCGGCGGTCGGGGATGGGGTACCGGTTGCGGAGCCAGATGCGGAAGGGGGAGCCGCCGAGCTTGCCGAAGGAGCCGCCGAGGCAGACCCACTAGCCGTTGCCTCGTGGGTGCCTTCCGCCGCAGACGGAGTGCAACCGGTGAGGCCAAGACCCAGCACACCGAAGCTCACCGCGCCTAGACCAAAGGTACCAACGTGACGCAAGAGTTCCCGTCGTCCCATGGAGGCGCGGGCAGAGTCACCCGATATCGTCTGGTCAGTAGCGGGGTTGACGATAGCGGATTGACAAGGAGCAATAGGTGTTTCTGAGTGTGGAACAGTGTTCATATTACGAGTGTATGATGAGACCACTGTTAGCTATCGAAAAATTCAAAATATTACGTAATGATTAATAACGCCGCAATAAAAGAACCTTTACACGCATTCGTTCCACTCGCTCACCGAAGACCACGCTCAGCACACTAAGCTACCCGCACACCAGGCAATCCAAGTAATCCAACTACAGCGCAGGCGCAATTCTAAGTACAGCAAGACCCCTCCCCCAGAACGCGTTCACAACGCGCCCGGGAAAGGGGCCTCAATACATAAGTTCACGCAATCGTACGACCAAGTACGCGGGTACGACCACGTATGCGAAGAGAAACCTACTCGGAATCCGAAGCCACCGGCTGCTGCGCCTCAGCAGGATACTCTGCCTCAGCAGGCTCCAGCGCATTCAGCGCCTCCAGAGCCGCCGCCTCCGCAGCCTCTTCGGCGTCAGCCTCAGCCACACGCTCAGCGTCCGACTCAGCAGAAGTCACCGCCGCCGGATTCGTCAGAACCTTCACACCCATGCTGCGCAGCGCATCCGTGTTCGTGATCGTCTCGTCATTATCAATCAGGTACACCTTGTACCCGTCATTACGCAGGCGACGCATCAGCTCCAGGAGCATGCTCTGAGCGACCTCATCCACCGCGTACACGCGCGTCACATCCAGGGCGACCTTCGAACCCTCCATCGGGGATTCCACAATCTCACGGATCACACGCTCCACACCCGCAAAACGGATACGGCCCTGCAACTGAATCAGGCGCATCGACTCGTCCCCCGAACCGATCTGGTAGTTCGCGCGCAACGCCGAACGAGCCACCGTCGGAACGTTCATCACGTGCATGCCCATGTCATCAGAGAACTGCTCAAACAGCTCCACGCCGCGCACACTGTTACCGTGACCGTCCAGGCGCGGCGAGAACGTCGCCACACCCAGCTGACCGGGCACCGCACCAATAATGCCGCCGCCCACGCCGCTCTTCGCCGGAACACCCACCTGGGTCGCCCAGTCGCCCGCCGCGTTATACATACCGCACGTGAACATGACGCTCAGCACCTGACGCACCACCGTCTTAGGAACCACCTGCTCACCCGTCACCGGATGCACACCATAGTTCGCCAAAGTCGCCGCCATCAACGCCAAATCCTTGACCGTCACCATCAGCGAGCACTGGCGGGTGTAACCCTGCACCGCCACGGTCGGGTCACCGGTCAGGATGCCGTGGCCGCGCAGCATGTGCGCAATCGCGTAGTTGCGGTGCGCGTGCTCCAGCTCAGACTCGTACACGCGCTCGTTCACCGACAGGCGGCGGCCCGCAAACGCAGACAGACCAGAAATGACGCGCTCCATGCGCTCGCCCTGCGTCGCACCGGGAGGACCCACCAGCGAATGGGTGGTAATCGCGCCCGCGTTAATCATCGGGTTCAGCGGCTTACCGGAGCCGTCCTCCAGGGACAGCTCGTTGAACGGCTCACCGGAAGGCTCCACGCCCACCTTCGCAAGCACGTCATCATAGCCGCGGTCCGCGAGCGCCAGGGCGTACACGAACGGCTTAGAAATCGACTGGATCGTGAACTCCACATCGGAGTCACCGGCGGCGTACTGCTCACCATCAACCATGGCGATGGACGCGGCAAGCTTGTCCGGGTCCACGGCGGCAAGTTCCGGAATGTAGTTTGCCAACTCACCGGAGGTATCAGAAGCGACCGACTCGAGGGTCTCGGTCAGGTAAGTGGCAATAGGTGAATGCATAGTGTTCCGTATCTGCTGCTAATCGTGGTTGTTCTCGTCAAAAATTTCAGGATGCGCCCGCCCGCTGTTCCGTTTCAGCCCGGCTGAGGCGCTCATCGTTGCAGGCTACCGCGGCTACCAAGCTAAAGAGCCAGCCAGCGAGCCTGTCAAAGTGTGTGGGTGAGGAGCGTCTTTTGCTCCCTAAAGAGTGTATCTTTTGCGTGTTGAAGCCACCAAATATAACGGTCACTTCTCCCCCGCTATTTCAGGCTCTGGTACCTATTCTGGTTTGCCGTTTTCTGCCGTAATTTATCTGCCGTAATTTACCGCGGCGGGCAGAACCTCCGGCGAAGCCCGGGCAAAACCTACGGGCACAGCCTAGGGGTGGCGAATCGAAGCCGGCTCACGGCCACCCAACTCGGCAGTCTCCAGCTGGAACGTCGAATGCTCCACCGACACCTCAAAATGGCCCGCCACGCACGAACGGATACGGTCCAGAATTGCCACCGCAGAGCCGTCATGGAAGCACGAATCGGCAACCACCACGTGCGCGGTCACCACCGGCAGACCGGTCGCCACCATCGAAGCGTGCACGTCGTGCACCTCCACAACGCCCTCAACGCGCAGCATGTGCTCACGCATCGCGTCCAGGTCCAGGCCGTCCGGGGTGAACTCCATGAGTACCGCCGTCGTCTGCTTCATCAGACGCGCCGCACGCGGCACAATCAGCGCCGCAATCAGCAGACCCGCCAGGGCATCCGCCTGGTAGAAGCCGGTCAGCCAAATCACGATAGCCGCCACAATCACACCCACCGAACCCAGGGCGTCATTGAGCACCTCCAGGAACGCGGCGCGCATATTGAAGTTCGCGTTCCTCGCCGTAGCCAGCACCGCAATACCAATAGCGTTCGCCACCAGGCCAACCACACCAAAAATCAGCAGTTCGGTGCCGGGCACCTCCGGCGGGGCAAACAGGCGATGCACGCCCTCCACCGCCGTGTAGATACCCACTGCCAGCAGCAGCACCGATTGTCCGAGGGCGGCAAGCACCTCAATGCGGCGGAAACCCCACGTGCGGCGGGACGTTGCCGGACGCGTCATCAGCGAAGCCGCCGTGAGCGCCACCAGCAGGCCGGAGGCATCCGCCAGCGCGTGCGCCGTATCAGTCAGCAGCGCAAGACTTCCCGTGACCAACGAACCGATCGCCTGCGCCAACACAATAACGACCGCCAAGCTGAACGCAATCAGCAGACGCGGACGCATCGAGGCGGCGTCCTCCGGGCTCGGGGCATGCGAATGGTCGTGCCCATGGTGATGCCCATGGTGATGCCCGTGGTGGCCGTGATGTGCGTGCGCTCCCATGCGCTTCTCCTCAACTATGAACTGCGTTGTTGACTATCGAGAGTTATCAGTGGATAGCAAAATCGCCCGATTCACAAGAACCGGGCGACAAGCTCCTCAACCGAGGAAAACGTGGAGATAAGGGGACTCGAACCCCTGACCCCCTGCATGCCATGCAGGTGCGCTACCAGCTGCGCCATATCCCCATATTCTGTTAGTGACCTCAACGAGGCAACATGAATATATTACACACACCACGGACAGCGATGCAAACCAGCGCACCCAAAACTCCAAAAAAGTTCCCGGCGGGTAAGCAGGAAGGGTGGACCCTGCGGCACCATACGGCGCCAGCAGAGCCCACCCCTCAACAGCTAAAAATCAGGCAGAAGCTTACGCCTCATCCTGAGCGGGAATGATGCGTGCAGCATCTTCCTCAGTCTCACCCTCAATATCGAAGGGAGCCTCGTTCTCAACGCCCAGCTCAATACGCGGAGCCTCAGCCCACAGACGATCCAGAGCGTAGAACTCGCGGTCCTCCTCATGCTGAACATGCACGACAATATCGCCGAAGTCCAGCAGAATCCAACGACCCGAGGAACGACCCTCACGGCGAACCGGCTTCAGGTCAGCCTGCTCACGCAGAGCGTCCTCAACCTCATCCGCAACAGCGTTCACGAGGCGCTCATTGTGGGCAGAAACCACCAGGAAGCCATCAATCAGACCCATCGCGTCGGAAGCATCCACAGCGAACAGGTTAGTTCCCTGCTTCTCCTCCGCAGCGCGGGCGGCAATGCGCAGAGCCTCAATCGAGGACTGTGCAGCAGTCATATTTTCCTTCCTTGCCGGCAGAACACCCGCCAGCAACACCCGCAACAGGGGTGCATTGTTCACGGCCTACTTAGGGCCAAAAATCATAATCAGACCGACAACGACCAGGGCGAGCAGCAGCACAATCCACAGCCACGCCAGGGAGGGCTTCTGTGCAGGCTGCAGAACCTCTTCAGTCTTCTCAACAGCGCTCTCAGAAGCAGAGTCTTTCCCAGTTTTCTTCGACTCAGTTTCTTTCGACGATACTTCCTTCGAAGTCTCAGCAGAAGAAGCCGAAGCAGACTTCGACTCAGCCGGCTCAGACTTTTCAACCTCGGAGCCCTTGTCGGACTCTTCGGCAGTCTTCTCGACCAGTGCCTCTTCGGGATCCTGACGATCCACCATGCGCTGCAGCAACTCCTCAACCTCATCCGGGCTCAGAGCAACAGTCGGGTCGCCGTCCACCGAATCTACGGTATCCCCTGCGGAGGCGCTATCCAGCACGCTCAGGTCAAGACCCTGCGCGTTCACCGCACTCACGCGGGTGGGCATCTCATCAGCAGACTCTTCAACCTCAGCAACCTCAACGGCCTCTTCCTCAACGGAAACAACCTCGGTCTGCTCCGCCTCAACGTCAGAGCTGTCCAGCTCCTCAACCTTCGGCTCATCGCGCACCAGGTACTGGTGCAGCTCGGGTTCCGGCTTCTCCTCCTTGACCACGGCAATGACCGGGATCGAAGAAGTCATCGGGTTATCCACCGCGGAGGGGCTGGTCGCATCCACACGGTTCTGCGCGATCTCTTCGGGGCGCAGAACACGCAGGCTACTGGTCAGAGGAGCAGGCTCGTGCAGCTTCTCCTCATCGTTCGCCTCAGTGTCAATCTTGCCCTGAGCCGCCAGCGCCGCAAAACGACGCTGAACAGCCAGAACCTGCGGGTCAATAGCGTTCGTATAAATCACGGAGCCCATGTTCTCAACAGGCTTCGCGGGCTCACCGCGGCGGGCCGCACGCAGGTACTCGGCAACTTCTTCACGGTAACGGGCAAGACGGCGCGGACCCATCACCTTGGTAGGCGGCGGCACCTCAATGCCGTCCTCGGTCACGTACGTCTCGTAGAGGTACGCTTCGTCCTCGCTATAGGGCTTCGAACCCGTAGCTTCACTCATGTGTTCCCTCATTATTCGTCGATTGGGGTGCCTGCCCAGACTCATCCTTCACGCGGGGCAAGCCGTCACGGTACGCCGTCAAGGCGTCCTTCTTGTACAGGCCGTACTTAGCAATGTACTGCACCACGCCATCGGGCACCAGGTACCAGATGGGGGCGTCTTCAGCTGCGCGGCGACGAATATCGGTCGAAGAAATCGCCATCGCAGGAATCTTCAGGGTCGTAATATGACGACCCTCAGCCATCGGCGGATCCAGTTCATGATCGGGGCGGGTCACGCCCACAAAAGTCGCCAAATCCCACAGCTTATGGGCATTGCGCCAGGTCATAATCTGGCTGATCGCGTCCGCACCGGTAATGAAGAACAGGTCAGCATCCGGGCGCAGGGCACGCAGCTCGTTAAGCGTATCAAAGGTGTATGTGGCGCCGCCACGGTCAATATCAATACGGCTCACCGTAAAACGCGGGTTCGACGCGGTCGCAATCACCGTCATCAGGTAGCGATGCTCAGCGTCACTCACGTGCCGCTCCCCCACCTTCTGCCAGGGCTGACCGGTCGGAACGAACACGACCTCGTCCAGATCGAACACGGCGGCAACCTCACTAGCTGCCACCAGGTGTCCGTGGTGAATCGGGTCGAAAGTTCCACCCATCACGCCCAGGCGCACCCGACCGGGAATGCGCGGGGGAATCGATTCGGTGCTCGGAGCACCAAAATCAAGGTGAACAGGCTGGTCAGTCACAAATGCCGTCCTTGCTGGGGACAGAGACCGCGCCACGGCAGCTTAAGGAGCCACCACAGGTGCGGATGCGGGCAGGTACACAGAAGGTACGCAACACCGAAAACGGCCCGCGTACATTCCCCTCTATGCTACCTGTTTGCAGTCAAAAAAACCGAAATGACGGGGGTGAGCTAAGCCGCCAGTGGAATACCCAGCCAGCACGCCCGACCGCAGGTTCACCGCAGGCTCACCCGCATAATCGCCCGCATATTCCGACGCGCACATCCGGCGCGAAAGGTAACCGCAGAGCACATAAGAAAGCGCCGCGCACCGGAGCAAACCCCGGTGCGCGGCACCATTCACTGTCTAAGAAACAGCTAACGCGTCAGCTACTAGTCGTCGATGTTCGGCATGTCAATATTCTCGTCGACCTTGCCTTCCTTCAACTTCTTGCGGTACTCCACCGACTCGGTCCACACGCCTGCAACACGCTCGGACTCCAGCTCGGCACGCGCCTCCGCCTTCGCGTCCATACGCTCCTTGTACTCCACACGCTTCTGCGCACGAGTCGGGCGAATAATCTCTTCCAGACGAGCGTCCGTACCGCGCGGGGAGGACAGTAGCTCAGCGCCACCGACCATGGTCGGCTCCCAATCGAAGATCACCGAGTTGTCGTTCTCGCCAATCACCACGGCGTCACCGGCACGAGCACCAGCCTTGAACAGCTCATCCTCAACGCCCAGGCGCGCCAGGCGGTCCGCCAGGTAGCCGACAGCCTCATCATTATTGAAGTCAGTCTGCTGAATCCAACGCTCAGGCTTCTCACCAATCACGCGGAACAGCGGCTCAAGGTTACGCTCCTCGCGGCGAATAATGAACTCCTGCTTCTTCTTACCGCGGAAGCCCTTCGGGCGAACCACAGGAGCCTCAACAACCACGCGCTCCGCTTCCTTCTCGGCAGCGGCACGAGCCTCGCGGTCTTCCTCAACGAGCTTTGCCATCGCAAAGATGAGGGGCTTCAGACCCTCATGGGAAGCCGTCGAAATCTCGAAGACCTTGAAGCCCATCTCCTCAAACTCGGGGCGAACAAACTCAGCCAGCTCACGAGCCTCAGGAACATCAATCTTATTGAGCACCACAATCTGCGGACGCTCATGCAGCGGCACGGTCACACCCGCAGTCGGGTCAACCTCATAGTTCTGCAGCTCGCCGCGAATCACCTCAAAGTCACTGATCGGGTCGCGGCCCGGCTCCAAAGTAGCGCAGTCAATCACGTGCACCAGAGCCGAAGAACGCTCCACATGGCGCAGGAAGCGGTGACCCAGACCGCGGCCCTCCGAAGCACCCTCAATCAGACCCGGAACATCCGCCACGGTGTAGCGAACATCGCCCGCCTGCACCACACCCAGGTTCGGGATCAGGGTGGTGAACGGGTAATCAGCAATCTTCGGACGCGCCGCAGAAATCGCAGCAATCAACGAAGACTTACCCGCCGAGGGGTAACCCACCAGAGCCACATCCGCAATGGACTTGAGCTCCAGAACAATATCAGCCTCTTCACCGGGGGTGCCCAACAGAGCAAAACCGGGAGCCTTACGCTTAGCCGAAGCCAACGCAGCGTTACCCAGACCGCCCATACCGCCGCGGGCAGCAACATACTCGTCGCCCACACGCAGCAGGTCAGCCAAAACATTACCCTCGCGGTCCTTCACCACAGTACCCTGCGGCACGGTCAGAACCAGGTCCTCACCGTTAAAGCCGTGGTGCATATCGCCACGACCAATATCGCCATTCGGGGCGTGCTGATGCGGGCTGTGATGGTACTCCAGCAGGGTCGTGGTCTGGTTATCCACGCGCAGAATCACCGCGCCACCATTACCACCGTTACCGCCGTTAGGGCCGCCCAGGGGCTTAAACTTTTCACGTCGCACGGAGACGCAGCCGTTACCTCCGCGACCGCCAGATACATGCAAGACCACGCGGTCCACGAATTCTGCCACGGGTTCTCCTTATCTTGGAAAATCTTCACTTCGCCACCGCACGGCACACACCAATCATGCTGCGGATGCGGCGGCAGGCGCGACCGGGTTGGGGTGCGCCTCATCGTGGAGCCCAGCACAGGCGGGCATCCACGGCATTCGAGGTCATAGCGAGAGGGGGTAGACTAACGCCTACCCCCTCTGCCCTAGCGGTGAGTATTACTCAGCTGCTGCCAGGATGTTAACGACCTTGCGGCCCTTGCGGGTACCGAATTCGACGGTGCCTGCTGCCAGAGCGAACAGGGTGTCGTCGCCACCGCGGCCAACGTTCAGGCCGGGGTGGAAGTGGGTGCCGCGCTGGCGAACGAGAATCTCGCCTGCGTTGACGGACTGGCCGCCGTAGCGCTTAACACCGAGGTACTGGGGGTTCGAGTCACGGCCGTTACGGGTGGAGCTTGCGCCCTTCTTGTGTGCCATTCTGTATTCCTACCTTAGGGTTGAATTCCGGTCGTTTCGATTACGCGTTGATAGCGGTAATCTTGACGGTGGTCAGCTCGGCGCGGAAGCCCTGACGCTTCTTGTAACCGGTCTTGTTCTTGTACTTCTGAATAACGATCTTCGGACCGCGCAGGTCCTCAACCTTCTCAGCAACAACCTTGGCGGAAGCCAGGGACTTTGCGTCAGCGGTGACCTTGTCACCGTCGACGAGCAGCAGCACGGGCAGCTCGATGGTGCTGCCGGGCTCGCCTGCAACACGGTCAAGGGTAACGAGGTCGCCTACGGAAACCTTCTCCTGGCGGCCGCCAGCGCGTACAATCGCGTATGCCACTATGGGACTCACTTTTCTCGACAACTTGCTTCTTGAATCTCACACGAATGAGCAGCCTGCGCTTTCATTGCTGTGCGCCCTCCCCCGCCAGTCGAATAACCGCGAACAAGGAGGAACGGCCCGTGCGTTCCGACGGGATTGCCCGCCGAAGCCAACACGCGAGGCTCACCGGTGGTGTCTCTCTCCCGCACGTTCCAAACTCAGCCGATCACTCGACCGCGCCGAAGACGATGCGGGTGGGAGCGGTGTCTCCCGCTGGCCCTGCGTCGATAGGGCTTCACTGAGATAAACACCAGTCCTTAAGGATACGGCATGATCTACGCGCCGCGCAATAGATATTTTTGCGGAATGCTCGAAGTCGGCACGTGATGCTCCTCTAATACTGCACCGCACTCTTAATAGCGCCTTTAAAATGACGCAGCACACGCACAGAAAAAAATAGCCTCGGTAGGGAAGTTCCGGCTCGCCCTACCGAGGCTATCTCATATACAACACACCATCGGAATTCCGATGATCGGAAGCTAAAGACTAATCGTCCTTACCTTCACGCTTAATGTCGGCAGCAGCAACGCCAATGCCGAACAAGACAGGGGCCGAAGCGTCATCAGGCACCGGAACCACATCCGCAACAGAAGCGGAAGCAACCACGGAACCCTCAGCACGCTCGGAAGCGTCCACGGTCACGACCTGAGCACCGGCACCGGCACTCGAAGCCGCACGACGAGTGCGACGCTTACGCGGGGTCGAACCGGGCACCTGAGCCGCAGGCTTCTGAGCCTCCTCAACCGGAGCCTCAGCCTCAATCGCTGCGGGAGCTGCGCCCACCACACCGGTCACAGCCGGAGCACCAATCACGCCGGTCACAACCGTGCGAGGCTCAGACTTCTCAACCTTATCAGACTTTGCGGCTGCCTGCTCAGCTGCCTTCTCAGCGCGCTTCTCATCAGCGGCGCGACGAGCACGGCGGCGGGACGCACGCGGAGTCTCGCGAACATCCTCAATGCGCAGGTCCTCACGCTCAACACGCTTGGAATCCTGAGCCTTCTGCACACCCGAGTTTACCTCAGCGGAGGTTGCCTCAGCGTTCTGCTGCTCGCGGTTCTGGCGCTTGGACGAACGACGCTCCTCCGAACGATCCTCACGGCCCGAACGGAACGACTCACCCTCAGCACGGGCAAGACGGCCAGCCTTCTGAGAAGCACGAGCTTTCGCCTCACCAGCGCGAATCGCCTCAAAACGATCCGAAGAGCGGGTAAAGCGCGGGTCAAGCTCCGGGTCAACGTGGTGCTCGTCCTCCAGCGAACCCGCGCCGGAACCCTCCACAGCGGCAATATCCGCATCGGTCAGCTCGCGGCGCTGGCGGTTACGAGAAGACTTCTTCTCGCCACGCTTGGACGAACGACGCTCCTCCGAACGGCCCTCAGCAGAGTCCTTCGAGGAACCCTCAGCGGACTCCTCCTCCACGCGGTCGAACGCGCTCGCCAGCTGCTCCAGGGAGAAACCGCCCTGCTCACCAATCCAGTTGCCTTCGGTGACCTCAGCGACCTTGTTCTCACGCTGAGCAACCTCCGCGTGAGCCTGCTCGCTGGCGGCCTCGGCAATACCCTGAATCTCCTGCTCAAGCGAAAGCTCAGCGGTCTCCGCGCGGCGCGAACGCTTGCGGCGCTTACGCTTCTTGCGGGTCGAAGCAGTCTCCTCCGAAACTTCCTCACTATGAGCGGATGCGGCAGCCACCGCAGCCATAGCGTTACGGCGCTCAGCCTTCTTCGACTCCAGAGCATCCTGCTTCTGCTGGTCACGAGAATCCTCGCGGGCAGCGGCACGGCTACGCTTACGGTCATTACGCTCATGGCGGTGAATGTAATCCGACGCGCCACCGCTACGACCGCTCAGCGGCTGATCGTGAACCACCAGGCCACGCCCGGCACACTGCTCACAGGGCTCCGAGAAGACCTCAAGCAGACCGGTACCCAGGCGCTTACGGGTCATCTGAACCAGACCCAGCGAAGTCACCTCAGCCACCTGATGCTTGGTACGGTCACGGCCCAGGCACTCAATCAGGCGACGCAGAACCAGGTCACGGTTCGACTCAAGCACCATGTCAATGAAGTCAATGACGATAATGCCGCCGATATCGCGCAGACGCAGCTGACGGACAATCTCCTCAGCAGCTTCCAGGTTGTTCTTGGTGACGGTCTCTTCCAGGTTGCCGCCGCTACCGGTGAACTTACCGGTGTTCACGTCCACCACGGTCATGGCTTCGGTACGGTCAATCACCAGCGAACCACCCGACGGCAGGTACACCTTACGGTCCAGTGCCTTCGCCAGCTGCTCGTTAATGCGGTAGTGGTCGAAGAGGTCGTCGGCGCCATCCCACTGCTGCAGGCGGGAAACCAGATCCGGCGCCACGTAGGTCACGTACGCCTCAATGGAATCCCACGCGTTCTCGCCCTGAACGATCATCGCGGTGAAGTCCTCGTTGAAGACGTCACGCACGGTCTTAATCATCAGGTCGGGCTCCTGGTAGAGCATCTCCGGAGCCAGCACCTTGCGGGAGTTAGCCTTCTCCTGAATCTCTTCCCACTGCGCACGCAGACGGTTAATGTCGTGGGTCAGCTCCTCCTCAGAAGCACCCTCCGCCGCGGTACGAACAATCACGCCAGCACCCTCGGGCAGCTTGTCCTTCAGAATCTTCTTCAGGCGAGCACGCTCAGTGTCAGGCAGCTTGCGGGAAATACCGGTCATCGAACCACCCGGCACGTACACCAGGAAGCGACCGGGCAGGGAAACCTGGCTGGTCAGGCGGGCACCCTTGTGACCAATCGGGTCCTTAGTGACCTGCACCAGAACCGAATCGCCGGGCTTCAGGGCGTTCTCAATCTTGCGGGGCGCACCGTCCAGACCGGTCACATCCCAGTTGACCTCGCCCGCGTACAGCACAGCGTTGCGGCCGCGTCCAATGTCAACGAACGCAGCTTCCATGGACGGCAGAACGTTCTGAACCTTACCCAGATACACGTTGCCAATCAGGGAATCCTGCTGAGTCTTAGACACGAAGTGCTCAGCCAGCACGCCGTCCTCAAGCACACCAATCTGGATGCGGCCGTCCTTCTGACGAACCAGCATCTGGCGGTCCACGGACTCGCGGCGAGCCAGGAACTCAGCCTCAGTCACGATGTGGCGGCGGCGACCCAGGGAGCGGGACTCGCGGCGGCGCACGCGCTTCGCCTCCAGGCGGGTAGAACCGCGCACCCCGGTCACAGTGTTGGACGCGTGAGAGTCAGCCAGGCGCGGCGCACGCACCTTGGTGACGGTCTCAACGTCATCATCAACGCCGCCCTCAATCTCAATATCTTCGGTACCGCGGCGACGGCGACGGCGACGGTGGCTCGTCACCTCAGCCTCAGCGGCAGCCTCCTCGCGGCGGCGCTCCATGCGCTCCTTACGCTTCTGCTCCTCGGCAGCGGCGCGGCGTGCCTCACGCTCCAGCTTGGCGGCGACAGCGAGCTCGCTCAGCTCCTCCGGCTCGGGCGCCATGAACAGCGGCATCGCACCCATGGGGGTACGCGAGCGCAGCTCCTGCAGCTTCTCACGCTGCTGGTCGCTAATGGTCTTCACGGGCTCGGGAGCTACTTCAGGCTCCTCAACTGCGGGCTCTTTGGTTGCAGACTCCTCAGCAACGACAGCAGCCTCAGCCTTCTGCTCAGCGGTGGCCTCGGTCTTCTCAGCAGCCTGTGCGGGAGTTACGACCTCAACCTTGGCGGTCTCTTCCTTCACCTCAACGGCAGACTCAGCAGCGGGAGCAACAACTTCCTCCACCTTCGCAGTCTTCTCGACGGTTTCTACCTTCGCCGTCTTCTCGACAGTCTCAGCCTTCGCCGTCTTCTCGACGGTCTCAACCTTTGCAGTCTTCTCGACGGTCTCCACCTTTGCGGTCTTCTCCGCGACAGCAGGCTCAGCCGCCTTCTTCTCAGCAGCCTCAAACAGGCTATCCAGAGTAGAAGCAACCTCGGTCTCAGACACAACGGGAGCGGCAACCTTAGGTGCCGGCGCATGCTTAGCCTTAGCGTTACGCAGGTTGGTCAGGCCGGCAGCAATCGCCTCATCCAGGGGAACCTCAGGAGCCTTCTCCTTCTTCGGGCGACCCGGACGGCGACGCTCAGTACCCTGCTGGGCGTCAGAGCTCTCGCGAACATTCTTACGCAGAGTTTCACGGGTCTCTGCAGAGGCGTTCTTCTCCTCCGCGAGGGCGTTCAACGCCTCAAAAACCCCAAGTTCGACGTTCTTCTCGTCAGACATTAATCTTCTTTCGTTGCACCCTGCTCCGCACCGCAAGGATTTTAACAGCGCGCATACAGCGCAAAGCCTAGTTGCTGCCACCGCGGCTCAAGCCTCACCCTACGGTGCGCGTTCATCGGCGCTACCGGGCACTATCTTGTTCAGTGCTTCTGCCGTAGGGGGGCGAGCGGGCGGAACGCAGAGCGCGCCGCGACGGTCACAGCCACCTCGCTCTCGAGCACGGCACGCTCACTCCCTTCCTGGGTGCCCTGCCGGTCTTCGGGTTTCTTCGCCGAGGCGGGCGGCACGCGCGGTGCGACAGTTATGCTCCGCGGCTTATAGCCGGCGCTCTTCGGGTACTCTCCCTCGATGCGTTGGTGGGGATCTTTATGCGCGTGCGGGGCGCACAAGACACCGTGTTCCATTATACCCGGTAGAGGGTGCCTCTAAGCCACCCCACCCATCCTATCCGGACTCCATTTCCCGGCAGGATGCGCGGGGCACATTACATGGGACACATTGTGGCGGGCGCTCAGCAGGTACAGCAAAGCCGGGCGTGCCACTACGCACCACCCGGCTTCAAAAACTTTTCAGAGGAGGGACTAGTCTCTAGAGGAAGGGCTAGTCCAGGCCCAGCTCCGCATCGCGCGCCTCACGAGCCTGCTGAGCAAGCTTCGGGTCGGTCGGCAGGTACTCCGGACCGGAACCGGTCGCAAACGGAACACCCAGAATGAAAACGAACGGAGAAACCACCAGCAGAACCACCCACAGCAGCGAGAAGTGACCGGCGGTCAGCAACAGCAGGGCAGTCAGAAAAATAACGGTAGCAACGCCCATTGCGGCAATTCCGGCAGTCTTCACGGTTCTCCTCGAAGGGGTATCAAGAATCTAGTGTCCATCAGAACGGCAGGCAGTCGACACCGCAGGTAAAACCCGCGGACCGCTCCGACTGATGCCGCTCAAGAATATACCTGACCATTATACGCACCCGCGCCGCTTCCCCGCTGACCACCACCGGCAGGGTCACCGGCGCCTCCCCCACTACCCGGCGCAACCTCACCCGCCCGCAGACACAGCAACGCCCCGGCACCAATAGGCACCGGGGCGTTGCGTGTTCGGGGTATCAACCCTCAAACCAAGCTCAGAGATGAACGCTTAGCGCATCATATTCACAATGACCTCGAAGAAGCGGATCACAATAATGCCGAAAATCAGGATCAGCCACAGGCTAATCGCAAACCAGGACCAGCCGCGAGCGCTCTCACGCATCGACTGCGATGCCGGGACAACACCCGCCGAGACGTTGCGGACCGTGGTCTTCACAAAAAGCGTGATGGTCATAACCCACACGATCATGCAGAACAGGCACAGGGCGTTGATCTGGAACGTCGTCTGGTACCACAGCCACATGATGAACGCGGTTGCTGCGGCCATACCAATGTTCATGCACACCCAGAACCATTTCTTGAACTGTGCACCCGCCATCATCGAGGCGCCGATAGTCACCACAATCGAGAAGCCCACCAGGCCAATGAACGGGTTCGGAAAGCCGAAAGCCTCCGCCTGCGGGGTGCGCATCACCGTGCCGCAGCTGAGCAGGGCGTTGATATCGCAGACCGTGGAGTGGCCGGCATCAATGTAAATCTGCAGGCGCTCATACACCAGAATCGCTGAAGAAATGAGTGCAATCAGGCCGGCGCCAACCAGCCAGAATCCGAGCTGTCGGTCTGAGTAGCGGCCCCGGGTTCCCGCGTGCCCGTGCTGCTTTTCCTTCTCAGCGTGGGTGGGCTCGGTAGTACTCGATGCGGCGGTACTCATACGACTCCTTTAGATAGTGTTTTACGGTGGTACTTACCGGCGCGGCATAGCCAGCACCCCGGAAGCAGTACCTCATTTATCCTAACTTCTCACACCACCAAATGGCACACCATCAGCCTAAATGTTCTGTTTTATGACGCGCTATTTTACGCAGATGGGCGCGCTTTCGGGGCGCTTTCGTGGCACGTTCGCAGCGCTTTCGGAGCCTCTTCAGCACGCAAAACCCCCGGGAGGCGCCCGCAACTCAGCGGCGGGCGGAACCTTCCGGGGGTTTCATCAAGGGTACTACTTAGGGCAGCGGGTGGGTGTACGAATCGTCAAAGAACAGCTGCTCCAGCTCCACCGCGCGGCTAAAGAACTCGCGGGCACGCTGCGCATCCGACGGGCCCACACGGTCCAGTTCTCGGCGCAAGAAATCAACCAGTTCACGGAACTCCGGGTAGTCGTGCAGGGTGATCCACTCGTGGTGCACAAAAGAATCGGGGCGCTTGGCGGGAGCCTTGGACGCCCAATCCAGGTACAGACCCTCGCACACCACCAGCACCGACAGGATCGCCGCGTAGCTGCCGCTTGCCGCCGCATCCAGGAAGAGACGCTTGAAGCCGGTGGTCGCCTCCGTATCGGGCATGGATTCACGCTGATGCTCGGTCACGCCGAGAGTCTCAAAGCTGCGCAGGAAGTAGGTGTTCTCGTCCCCGGCGATTTCGCCTGCAAACTGTGCCAAACGCAGGCGGCCCGCGAGAGTATCAGCGTTAGTGATCGCGCCACCAATCAGGGCGAGGAAGGTATCGAGGAAGCGGTAATCCTGCACCAGGTACCCCGCCATGACCTGCGGGGCAATCGAGCCGTCAAAAAGCTCAGCAACAAAACGGTGATTCGTAGCGGAAAGCCAGGTGGCGAGGTTCTCCTGGCGTAGGGACTCGGTGAACGAATCGGTGCCGATCAAATCGGTGAAGGGTGCGGGCATGATGGGTGCCTTTCACTATGTGGCATACCGTCACTGGTATGCGTATGTGTGCGGGTGTGTTGGTGCGGCCTCAGACAGTGGGGCCGGCGCCTCAGCGAATATAGCACCGGGACGCGACGGCGTGCCCGGTTTTGTACCCCGATGCCCGAAAATTTTCGTTCTTTTCGATTTTTGGGTCGGTTTGGATGGGTGAGGGCGGATGATGCCGGTTAAACTCGCGCAATTGGGGTTAGGTGAGAGCCCCTGTGAACACGTGAGAAATCATATGTTCGAGTGGGAGCATGAGGGCAGCGCACGCGGGCAGAATCGAAAAAGACAGAGGCGCAAAAAGCGGGGCGCCACTCCCCCAGCCGGTACAACCAGCCGGGGAACGGCACCCCGCCTCATGTCCGCAACCTCAACAGGTCGCCTTAGTGATCCGCGTCGTCCTCGGAATCATCATCACCGAAGAAATCATCGGTGTACGAGTCGCCCAGCGGCAGACCCAGCGAATCCTCCAGCGAAGAACCCGCCGCAGACTCGCCGCCCAGCTCAGCCATGATGCCGTCCAGCAGCTCATCCGGCTCAGCAGAGGCAGCCGCAGCCGCCGCGGCAGCCAGAGTCGAAGCCGACGCCGCACCCGCAGAACCCGCATAGGCACCCTCGGTGGGCAGCTCATCCGGCAGCTCCTCAGCCTCAGCGCCGGGAGTCTTCGCCTCCTCATGCGCCGCCAGCAGGGTACGCGCCTCACCGATGACCGTAATCGAACCGGTAATCAGCACACCCGCCGACTCCTGCTCAAAGAGGGCGTTCTCCATGGCGGTAGCAATCGCCTCGTCCAGGTGTTCAAACACCTCGATCGAGTCTTCGTCGAGGCCCGCATCCAGCGCCAGCTCGTGCAGACGCTCCGGCGCAATCGCACGCGGCGAATCCGATGCCGCCAAGTACAGGCGGAACGTGCCGTCAGAAGCGTCAACGTACTCTTCGCGCATGGTCTCAAACATGCCCAGCGCGTCCTTCTCACCCAGGATGCCAACCACAGCGTGCAGGTGCGACAGCTTGAACGCCTCAGTCAGCGCAGCAGCAGACGCACGCACACCGTGCGGGTTGTGGCCCGCATCCAGGATGGTCAGCGGCTCGGTGCGCACAACCTCCAGACGGCCCGGCGAGCGCACCGTCTCAAACGCGGTACGCACCACGTCCTCGGGCAGCTGACGCTGACCGCCGAAGAACGCCTCCACGGCGGCGAGAGCCACCACGGCGTTCTGCGCCTGATGCGCACCGTGCAGGGAGAGCGGCACATCCGGGTACTCGCCCGCCAGGCCGCGCAGGGTCAGCAGCTGACCGCCGACCGCAAGCTCACGGGAGATAATGCCGAACTCCACGCCCTCGAAGGCGAAGGATGCTTCCTTCTCGCGGGCGGAGGTGAGCAGCACGTCCGCCGCTTCCGGGTCCTGGGCGGCAGAAATCAGGAAGCCGCCCGGCTTGATAATGCCGGACTTTTCGGTCGCGATTTCGGCGAGGGTATCACCGAGCATATCGGTGTGGTCTAGACCAATCGGGGTGACCACGGAAACCACGCCGTCGGCAACGTTCGTGGAGTCCCAGGTGCCGCCGATACCGACCTCGAGCACCACCACATCCACCGGCTCGTCCGCGAAAATCGCGAAGGCGAGCACGGTAACGGACTCGAAGAAGGTCAGGGCGGGCTCGCCGCGGGAGGTCATCTCCGCGTCCACAATCTGCAGGTAGGGGGCGATTTCCTCCCAAATGCGCACGAAGGTGGCATCCGGTACGGGCGCGCCGTTAATGCAGATACGTTCGGTGACGCTTTCAAGGTGCGGGCTGGTAAAGCGGCCCACGCGCAGGTCGTGGCCGAGCAGCAGCGCCTCAATCATGCGGGCGGTGCTGGTCTTGCCGTTCGTGCCGGTGATGTGGATGACCGGCGCGGCACGGTGCACATCGCCGAGGATTTCGACGGCGCGCGCTACGGCGTCCAGGCGCGGCGCCATCTTGTTTTCAGGGGCTCGCGCCAGCAGTTCACCGTAGACCCGCTCCACACCCTCGGGGTCGGGAATTGCGGGGTAATTCTTCTCGCTCATTGTTCTCCTCACTGGGATAGCCGGTCGGTGCCGGCAGGGGCCCACCGTGCGGCAGGATAACCGTGCGGCGGGATAGACGACGGGCCGCCCCGCCCGGTCAAGGGGGCGGGACGGCCGTACGATTCAGGCGTTTTATGCCTTGGCTACGCTAATGCTCAGCTCGGCTGCTTCGCTCAGCTGCAGGGACACGGCGAGGGTTTCGCCGGTCACCAGTGCTTCATTGGCGCGCAGAGCTGCCAGAGTTTCCTCCGGTGCCGCGATGCTCAGGTTGATGCGGTCCGCAACGTTCAGGTCGGCGTCCTTACGTGCCTGCTGAATAGCGCGGATAGTGTCGCGGGCGATGCCCTCGGCAACCAGCTCGTCGGTCAGCTCAATGTTGAGAACCAGGAAGCCGCCGGGCAGAACCGCAGCCGCAGTGTGCTCAGCACCCTCAGCGTCAGCGGCAACCACGGTTGCCAGCTCGTATTCGCCCTCTTCCAGAGCCAGGCCGCCGTCCAGAGCTGCCACACCGACCAGGACGGTACCGTCCTCGGTCACGGTCCAGTCACCGGACTTGGATGCCTTAATAGCAACCTGCACCTGCTTGCCCAGGCGGGGGCCTGCCGCACGTGCGTTGACCTTCAGCTGCTGGGAGATGCCGTAGTCGGCGGGGTCGACGGTGTCGGCGCTGACCAGCTCCACCTGGCGCAGGTTCAGCTCGTCCTCGACGATGTTCGCGAAGTACTCCGCGCCCTTCTCACCGAAAGCGGTACCCAGGGCAGCAAACTGCTCGGGGGCGATTGCCACGGTCATCTTCTGCAGCGGCTGGCGCACGCGGATCTTCTTTTCCTTGCGCAGTGCCGAACCGGCGGAGCAGACCTCACGCACGGTCTGCATGAGAGCCAGCAGGTCGGACTCGTCAGCGAAAGCGGATGCCTCGGGCCAGTCAGCCAGGTGCACGGAGCGTTCACCGGTGAGGCCGCGGTAGATTTCCTCGCTGCTGAGCGGCAGCAGGGATGCGGCGACCTTCGACACGGTCACCAGTGCGGTGTAGAGGGTGTCGAATGCGTCGGTGTCTTCGTTGAAGAAGCGCTCGCGGGAGCGGCGCACGTACCAGTTGGTCAGTGCGTCGGCGTACTGGCGCAGGGATTCGCAGGCGTTCCAGATGTCGTAGGAGTCCATCGCTGCGGTGACCTGCTCGATGAGTTCGCGGGTCTTGCCGAGGATGAAGCGGTCCATCACGTGCTGCGAGTCGTACTTGAGCTTTGCGCTGTAGCCTTCGCCGTTGTTGGCGGCGTTAGCGTACAGGGCGAAGAAGTGGTAGACGTTCCACAGCGGCAGCATGACCTGGCGTACACCCTCGCGGATGCCCTGCTCGGTCACAATCAGGTTGCCGCCGCGCAGAATCGGGGAGGACATCAGGAACCAGCGCATTGCGTCGGAGCCGTCGCGGTCGAGGACCTCGGAGACGTCCGGGTAGTTGCGCAGGGACTTGGACATCTTCTGACCGTCCGAACCGAGCACAATACCGTGGCTGATAACGTTCTTGAACGCGGGGCGGTCGAAGAGCGCGGTCGCCAGTACGTGCAGCACGTAGAACCAGCCGCGGGTCTGACCGATGTACTCGACGATGAAGTCTGCCGGGTAGTGGTTCTCGAACCATTCCTGGTTCTCGAAGGGGTAGTGCACCTGTGCGTAGGGCATGGAGCCGGAGTCGAACCAGACATCGAGCACGTCTTCCACGCGGCGCATGGTGGACTTGCCGGTCGGGTCGTCCGGGTTCGGGCGGGTCAGCTCGTCGATGTACGGGCGGTGCAGGTCGGGTTCGCCGTCCTTGTTCAGGGGCAGGCGACCGAAGTCTGCCTTGAGCTCTTCGAGGGAGCCGTACACGTCCATGCGCGGGTAGTTCGGGTCGTCCGAAATCCACACGGGGATTGGGGATCCCCAGAAGCGGTTACGGGAGATGGACCAGTCGCGTGCGTTCTCAACCCACTTGCCGAACTGGCCGTACTTCACGTTTTCCGGGATCCAGTTGATCTGCTTGTTCAGCTCGTACATGCGGTCCTTGAAGTCGGTGACCTTCACGTACCAGGAGGTGATTGCACGGTAAATGAGCGGGGTGCGGCAGCGCCAGCAGTGCGGGTAGGAGTGCACGTAGGACTTCTCGCGGATCAGCACGTCATCTGCCTTGAGGGCGTTGATGATGGTGCGGTTCGCGTCGAATGCCTGCACGCCTGCAATCTCAGCCAGGGCGGTGGTGCTGGAGGCGGTGGGCTCGGCGAAGAGGTTCAGGAACTTTGCGCCTTCGTCGAGGGAGAGGATCACGGGGATGCCGTAGCCTTCACAGACCTTCTGGTCGTCTTCACCGTAGGCGGGTGCCTGGTGGACGATGCCGGTACCGTCACCGGTGGTGACGTAGTCGGCGACGAGGATCTGCCAGGAGGTTTCGGTGCCCCACTTTTCGGTGTCTGCGAAGTAGTCCCAGAGCGGGGTGTAGCGCACGTGCTCGAGCTGGGAGCCGGTGTAGCGTGCGGTGACGGCTGCGTCTGCGTCCTTTTCGGGCTGGTCGCCTTCGTAGCCGAGGTCCTTGGCGTAGGAGCCGAGCAGGTCGGAGGCGATCAGGAAGGAGCGGCCCTCGAACTTGCCTGCGCCGGGTACGACGGAGTATTCGATCTCGGGTCCGACGGCGAGCGCCTGGTTGGTGGGCAGGGTCCAGGGGGTGGTGGTCCATGCGAGTGCTTCGACGCCGTCGAGTTCTGCGGCGACCTTCTCGTCAGCGCCGAGGGCGGTGTCTGCGGTGAGGCGGAATGCGACGGTGACGGTCTGGTCCTGGCGGTCCTTGTACACGTCGTCGTCCATGCGCAGCTCGTGGTTGGAGAGGGGGGTCTCGTCCTTCCAGCAGTAGGGCAGCACGCGGAAGCCCTGGTAGGTCAGGCCCTTGTCGTAGAGGCGCTTGAACGCCCAGATGACGGACTCCATGTACTCGACGTTCAGGGTCTTGTAGTCGTTTTCGAAGTCAACCCAGCGTGCCTGGCGGGTGACGTACTTTTCCCACTCGTTGGTGTACTTGAGCACGGATGCGCGGGCAGCGTCGTTGAAGTTGTCGATGCCCATTTCGAGGATTTCGCGCTTGTCGGTCATGCCGAGCTGCTTCATTGCCTCGAGTTCTGCGGGCAGGCCGTGGGTGTCCCAGCCGAAGCGGCGTTCTACCTTGTGGCCGCGCTGGGTCTGGTAGCGTGCGACGAGGTCCTTGGCGTAGCCGGTGAGCAGGTGGCCGTAGTGGGGCAGGCCGTTAGCGAAGGGAGGGCCGTCGTAGAAGACGAATTCGTTTTCGCCGTTTTCGCCTGCGGGGCGGTTCTCGACGGATGCGGCGAAGGTGTTGTCCTTCTTCCAGTAGTCAAGGACTGCTTCTTCAAGTGCGGGGAACTTAGGCGATGCGGTGACGCCGCTTCCTGCGGCTTCGAAGGCGCTCGCCTTGGGGTATACATGGGACATGTGTTTGTGCGCCCTTATCTGTTGTTCTCAACGCTGAGAGGTTGGGGCGACAGGGCACGTAGCACTCGTCGTCCGCACCGTTTCAGCGGGTGAGGATTGACATGACGGGTGCAAGGACGCCTGGGCATCGCTGACCGGTCCGGGCTGTGCCGGGGGCAGGATGCGGCGCGGTACCACCTTGCTTACTGATTTAACAGCTCAACGCACCGAACCCTCCCGGGGCTACGGGGTGCCGCGGCGTATGTCCGCGATACCTAGCCACCGGAAGAGCGGCGCGTTGGGCGGGTATCAGTCGCTTATTACAGCTATATCGGGCTTAACCGTCCGGTTCTACTGGGACTACATCTCTTCCGCTAAGACACCCTCGCCGCAGCGATTGGCGGGTGCCCGCAGGTGCGGTCCGTTCTTCCGAATTGCTCGCCGGTGATGGCCGGGTCGTTGCAAACACTAATAGTTTATGTGGCTTTTGTGTCTGTATGCAACCCCGCGGGGTGTGGGTTTGAACAGCACTTTTCTGATGCACCGATGCTGGGGGCGCAAAACAGAATGGTTCTTCGTTCGGCGATATTTAGAGCGAGTAGGGGGCTTAAGGGGTCTTAACCCGCCCCGCACTCGGGCGTGTTTAAGGATGTATGTTTTTACATTCCTTGCGTGTTGCTTTAAGTGGGTTTCGATTTTTTTGGGGGAACTTGCGGGATTACCCCCAGTGCAACCACAAGATATGGGGTGAACACCGATGTAATTCCACTAGATATTCACCCCTGCAAGTTTTCACCCCCTCGGCATCCCGTGTGGGAACCGGTTTTTCCGGATTATCCAGCAGTGCATAGCGGGTGAATAGAGTGCATATTTGGGGATTGTTGAGCGGGTTTTCCCTTATTGAATCGGGTATTTCTTCTGAAGTATTGAAAACTTTCTCGCGGGCAGAAGGTTAAGTTACACACCCCCTTCTCCCCCATCTTCTGAAAAACACCAAGGCACAGCTCTTTTATTTTTCAAGTCATAAATATGACTGAAATCACTTAATCTGATGCGTGCGCGCTCCCCTCACCGAGTAGCTGCCCCCGTCACATAGCTCCTCATCAACAAGGTGTGACCACAATACTTTACAGTGATTGATATCTTGAGTACCCCATAAGCTCTCAGAGATTACTAAGGTGTATTTTCGTGCATTTTGACCTCAAAATAGTCTAAAATGAATCGTGCAACACATCAATGATGATTCGATAGCATCTACCCCCTCGCCCGGGCGTGACCGCAACAGTCCCAGAACAGCAATCTCAGCGATGAGTTCACCAGTACCCCTCGCCCACGGCGTGAGGTACACCCGAGGTCACTTCCGGACGGGGTCTGAAACCGCGGCATTTGCCCGAAGTTTTCACCCCTTTCACGACCTCACCCAACACGCCATACAACCACGCGCCCGCCGCCGGGTGCCCCGAGCCCGCCTCGGAAAAAGATCAAGGAGTTCACCGATGCTCTCATCCGACCGCTCTTCGAGTACCCGTTCCGCCGCTTCCCGCCTCCTAAGCCGCCGTACCCTACTACTCGGTGGTGCGGTTTCCCTCATGGCTGGTTGCGCCTCCGATATTCGCCCGCTGAGCGAAGAAGCAAAAGCTAAAATCGGTTCCCCCATCCCTTCCGCGACCGCTTCGCCCTCTGCCTCTAGTTCGGCATCTGCTACCGCTACTTCCTCCGCGAGCGCATCGGCAAGTGCTTCAGCACATGCCACAAGCAGCTCGTCCAGCGCGGCACGCGTACCCGTATCTGAGGATGCGCTTGTCGAGGGCTGGAAAAAGTACCCCGGCCCTCTGAAGCTGACCGGCGAATACATGGGCGAGTACCAGCCCGCAACGGATTCTTCCCCGGCGAAGAACGTACCCAAGCCCCTCAAGGATGTTCCGCACCGTGAGGAACCGACCTTCCAGGGTGCCTACGAGACGTTGCGCGCCTACTACAGCGCCCAGATCGCCGCACTCAAGGATGGCCACTATGCAGATCAGGCGATTGAGCTGACCTACCCGGCAGACAAGAGCGCCATCGACGAGGTTAAAGCAGTCAAGGAACTGTATGAGCAGAACGGCTGGTACATGGACTTCACGTGCAGCATTTCCATGCGGAATACTGAGCCTCGAACCGCCCTGAAGAACGGTGACGGCTACGTAGAAATCATGATGGACGCCAAGTATTCTGCCACCGCCATCCATCAGCCGGACGGCACCGAACGCAAGATACCGGCGATTACTCAGGTAGCCATTCCGCACGTGATGCTCTACACCGAGGGTAAGTGGTGGAGAATCGGCAACGACTATCTGAACGAGCGTCTGAATGGCGGCAAGGGCTCTTCCGGTTCTTCTGGCTCCGGTTCTTCTAGTTCTGGAGGTTCCGGCTCTGCCGGTTCTAGCGGTTCTTCATCCTCGGGTCGCGGCTCCACTAAGGTCTAGCACCGCAGGGGCCTACTACCCCTTCCCCGGTCTTATCTCCGGTTGAGAGTAGCCCCGTCTTATCAGTCCAATAGCTCATAACCCAAAGTCGTTGAGGCACAATCACCCCTGCACCTCACCGACTTTGGGTTATTGCGTCTTAAAGACAATGTCCAGGGTTTTTTGACGAAGTTTTAAAACCAATCTTCTATAGTAAGAAGTGGATACTTTATATCGCCGCAGTTCACGCTCCGACGCACCCGTATCCCGGTACCCCCTGTGTACCGTGCACCATACAAAAACGATGAGGCGGATCCTTTCGTACGCATCACAGCGTTGTGAAGCGAGCTACCTCGATCAACCACTTTCAGGAGATACCATGTCCTTCCGGCCGAGTGCACACGCCAGCTTCTCTGCTAACGACCGAAACGGATTGACCCGCCGCACCGTTCTTTTTGGCGGTCTGACCGCCGGCGCTTTGGCTCTAGCCGGATGCGCTTTCAACAAGGATATTCGCCCCACCGGTACCGGCGACACTTTCTCCGGCTCCCCGAGCGCCTCCGCCTCCCCCTCGGCGTCTGCGTCGGCTTCGCCTTCTGAGTCTGCCTCGGCTTCGGCATCCGCTTCGTCTTCGTCCTCGTCAAGCCGCAACAACGCGAAGATTATTCCGTCCGACGAGTTCTTGAAGGACTATAAGAAGTACATTGGCGACGTCAAGTACGAGTACAAGCCCGCCATTGCGCACTACGTTGAGCCGACCGACACCTCCCCCGCGAAGAACGTTCCGATCCCGGTCATTGATACGGTGGCTCAGCGTACCGTCAGTCTCGAGGGCGCCTACAAGACTCTGGCTGCTTACCAGAGCGCGTACATTGCCGCGATGTACAGCGGCGATCTGCAGTACCTCAAGGGTCTGGTCCACGGCGCTGACAGCGGCCTGGTCAACAACCTGAAGGCTATTGCTAAGCTCTACGCTGCGGGCGGTTGGACTAAGGACTACGAGAGCAAGCTGAGCATCCGTGACGATAAGGACGGGAAGGCTCTTGCCTCTTCCGATTTGGCTGTTGTGGCGTTCCCCTGCCGGGATGTTGTCAAGGAATACACCATCTACCAGAAGGGCACAGGTGAGGTTCAGAAGGCAAGCACCCTGGATGTCGTGATCTACGTGGTGTACGCCGAGGGCAAGTGGCGTGTGACCAGCCGCGAGTACTTCGTGTCGGAGTACAGCGACCAATTCCGCAAGGTCTTTGAGGGTCCCTCTGCTTCTGCAAGCAAGTCTAGCGGTGGCGGCTCCGGCAGCTCCGGTGGCTCTAGCTCCGGTAGCAGCAGCGATTTCAAGGTCTAGGCTCTGAGGCTCTAGGATTTGAGACTCTAAGCTCCGAGATTAGGCTCTGAGAGCAATACCCCTGACGAAAGCGGGGCGGGTATCAACTGATACCCGCCCCGCTTTCATATGTTCCTGTGCCGCTGTTTTTGCGCCGCGGCATTCCCGACGCTACTCCGCCTGCGAGCGCCTCAGCCGCCCAACATCTAGCATCTGCACGCACAGCAATAACAGCAGGCACAGCAACAGCCCCGCTCCTTGGCAACTAGGAAAAACCAAGGATGCGGGGCTGCGCAATATTATCTAACGCACCGCGCTATCTAGCGCACCACCTCTAGGAGGTGGAACGCTCACGCAGACGCTCGTGAACCTCGCTCACAAAGCGGTTCTGATCATCGCGAGCATAATGCACGACCTCACCGATGACGGTAATAGCCGGCGCCCTAACCGATGCGCAATCTACCTGAGCGTTCTCAAGGGTCGTGACAGTCACGCGCTCCTTCTCAGAGAAACCGTTCTCAATGGTTGCCAGCGGCGTGTCAGCCTCAATCCCACGAGAGAGCAGAGACGCCACCGTATCGGGCAGGGTACGAACGCCCATCAGCAGCACCACGGTGCCCTGGGCACGCAGGGTCGCCTCAACCGCCGAAACTTCGGTCTCCGACAGGCCGGAGTGACCAGAAATGACGGTGAAAATCGAGGACACCTTACGCAGGGTCACCGGAATAGCCGCACGCGCAGGGACCGCAATGGCACTGGTAATGCCGGGGATAACCTCGGCCTCCAGGCCGGCGGCGATGCACGCATCCAGCTCTTCAGCGCCGCGACCGTACACGTACGGGTCGCCGCCCTTCAAACGCACCACGGTCTTACCTGAGAGCGCGTAATCAATCATGAGTTGCTGGATGCGGGACTGCGGAACAGCGTGCTTACCGGGAACCTTGCCCACATCAACGATGAGGGCGTTCGGTGCGTACTCGCCGTACTCCTGCGGGGCGAGGTGGTCCAGAAGAACCACGTCCGCCTCGCTCAGGGCACGCGCCGCACGCAGGGTCAGCAGGTCAGCGGCACCGGGGCCGCCACCCACAATGTAGACCTTGCCGGGGTTCTCGGCGGGCTCGCCGGGCAGAAGAATGCCGCGTTCCGTCACGCTATCGTCCAGGCTGTGCCCGGGCGCCCCGCCCGCGAGTACCTCGTCGATAGTGGCGAACTCGCGGGGCGGGAACGGAGGAATCTTCGGGCACATACTACGCTGCCGGGACCGGGTTGAGGTCACTGGGCTTACCCACGGGAATCTTGGCACCGGTCAGCAGGACGGTGTCGGACTCGCCAGCTTCTGCCGCCGCAATCTCCTCGGGGGTTGCGGGGCGAATCTGCTCGCGCTCCAGCACGTACAGGTGCGATGCTTCATCGCTACCGTCGGGCTCGTTGATGAAGGCGCGGAAGCGGCGCAGGCGGCGCTCGTCGCGCAGGGTTGCTGCCCACTCGTCCTCGTAGGAGTCAACGTGACGCTGCATGTCGCGCTCCAGGTCCTCGCACACGCCCAGGGAGTCCTCAATGAGGACGGACTGCAGGTGTGCCAGACCGTCGCCGTGCTCCTCATCCAGATCCTCAAGCCAGCGAGCGGTACGCTGCAGCTTGTCTGCGGTACGGATGTAGTACATCAGGTAGCGGTCGATGTAGCGGATGATGTCCTCGCTGGAAGCATCCTTGACGAAGAGGCGACCGTGAGCGGGGTTTGCACCACCGTTACCACCCAGGTACAGGTTCCAGCCGTTGGTGGTTGCAATCAGACCAACGTCCTTACCCTGTGCCTCAGCACATTCACGGTTACAGCCGGAAACACCGAACTTGAACTTGTGCGGGGAACGCAGGCCACGGTAACGGTTCTCGAGCTGGACTGCCATGCCGGTAGAGTCCTGAACACCGAAGCGGCACCAGGTCGAGCCCATGCAGGACTTCACGTTACGTAGGGACTTACCGTATGCCTGACCGGACTCGAAGCCGGCATCGACCAGGCGCTCCCAAATGTAGGGCAGCTGCTCCAGGCGAGCACCGAACATACCGATACGCTGCGCACCGGTAATCTTCACGTACAGGCCGAACTCGTCAGCGACCTCTGCAATAACAGCCAGCTTCTTAGCGGGGATCTCACCTGCGGGAATACGCGGAACGACGGAGTAGGTACCGTTCTTCTGCATGTTCGCCAGTGCGCGGTCGTTGGTCTCCTGAATACCACCGCGGCCTGCGTCCAGGACGTAGGAGTTGCGGAAGGAGGAGAGAATCGATGCAACGGTCGGCTTACAGATAGCACAGCCGTCGCCACCGTGACCGAAGCGTGCCAGCACGGAGTCGAAGTCGTCCAGGTTGGTGAGACGCACAGCCTCAGCCAGCTCTGCACGGGAGAAGTCGAAGTGCTCACACAGTGCCTTGGAGACGGTCAGACCCATCTTCTTCATCTGCTGCTCAAGGGTCTTCTGCAGCATCGGGACACAGGAACCACACTGGGTACCCGCGGTGGTGCAGGACTTCAGCGATGCAACATCGTGGTTGCCGTCAACGATAGCCTCGCGGACAGCGCCGAAGCTGATGTTGTTGCAGGAACACAGGATTGCGTCGTCGGGCAGTTCGGTGTCGGGGATGCCGTCGCCGCCGCCAGCTGCGGTCAGGTAGACGTTCGGCTCAGCGGGCAGTTCGCGACCGAGCAGGGGCTTCAGGGAGTCGAAGGGAGCGGTGTCACCGACGAACACGCCACCGAGCAGGGTCTTTGCGTCGCCGCTGGTCACGATCTTCTGGTACATGCCGCGTGCGGGGTCTGCGAACAGAACCTCGAGGCAACCCTCGGTGGTACCTCGGCGATCACCGAAGCCGGCAACCTGAACGCCGGAGAACTTCAGCTTGGTTGCGATGTCGAACTCTTCAACCTGAGCTTCTTCGTTGTCGTTGAGCAGGTTAGCTGCCACAGCGTCAGCCATAGCGTTAGCCGGTGCGACCAGGCCCCAGGTGCGGCCCAGCACGCAGGCAACCTCACCGATAGCCCAAATGTACTCGTCGGAGGAGTGGCATGCGTCGTTGACGAGAATACCGCCGCGCTCACCCAGTGCCAGGTCAGCGTCGCGTGCCAGCTCGTCGTTGGGGCGAATACCAGCACCGAAGACCACCATGTCGGCGGGCAGGGTGCGGATTTCTGCATCCTCAGAAGGAGAATCTGCGATGGAGACGGAGACGACGTTGCCGTCAGCGTCCTTGTTGATACCGGAGATGTACACGCCGGTCTCAATGTCAATGCCGGTTGCCTTAATCTGGGCGTTCACGGCGTAACCGCCGCCCTGGTCAACCTCAACGGAGAGCAGCCAGGGTGCCACGTCCAGGATGGTGGGCTCTGCGCCCAGGTCCTTCAGACCCTCAGCTGCTTCGAGGCCGAGCAGACCGCCACCGACGACGACACCGCGGGGTGCGCGGCCGAGGGTGTCCTGCAGGCGCTTGACCTCGGAGACCATGTTCTTCACGTCGTCGATGGTGCGGAAGACGTGTGCGGCGTCCGAGTTAAGAATGGGGATACGAACCGCGCGGGAACCGGTTGCGAAGACCAGTACGTCGTAGGGGTACTCGTTGCCCTCGGTGTCGGTGACGACGCGGCGGGTGCGGTCAAGCTTCTCTGCGTGGCAGTTGTTGACCAGGTTGATGTTCTCTGCATTCCACAGTTCGGGGTCACCGAGGGTCAGATCCTTCTCGGTGTCCTTGAAAATCTTCTCGATAGCAACGCGGTCGTAGGGGATGTAGGGCTCGTCGTTGAGGACGGTGATGGTGTCCGCAGCGCGACCGGCAGCTTCAGCGCCTTCGTGGTACGCGCGTACAAAACGCCACGCAGCGGGGCCTGCGCCGACAACGAGAATGTTGCGGGGGGTGTGCGACATGGATTTTCCTTCCTAGTTGTAATGCAGGTAGTTCATGGCGCTTATCTACCCTCAGCGTGCGACCGAATCATGCCCGGCGTTGGAACTCCTAGTTTCCGTGCCGTTGGGCTCGTATCTGATGCGTACCGAGTAGTTAGAGCGCCCGCTTCTTTAGAATGCATCTGAAAATTACGAAACATTTTTGTGTGGGATTATGTTGTTTTTTCAGGCAGTCAAAAGGCGTTTTAAACTACGACTTTTATCGTACACGCTAGCGCGGGGTTGACGTATCGAAAATCCGCATTTTTTGGGAAAATTTTCCAAAAAAATCCGCGGAATACCGGGCTGGAATAGGGTATTCTTACCTTATCTAGACTTAATTTAGGTAAGGCTAATCTATAAAATTCAAGGTCACCTTTTAGGGTAAAAATAACCTTTAGCACCCTCCGCGCGCCCCATTTCCAAATGTGGGTTTCATAAGGTAAACTCCAAACAAAGAACACACGAACCGCTATTGTGTCCTGCACCCCGCGCGGCGCAGACCACCACTTCGAAAGGAAACCCCCATGGCTGAGAACTGGGTACGCATCTGCGCCGAATCTGACCTCGAAGAAAACTGGGGTGAAGTCGCCCTGGTCGACGGCTACCAGTACGCCATCTACAAGACCAAGCACGGCATCTTCGCCAGCGACCACCTCGACCCGCACAGCCAGGCACTGGTCCTCGCACGCGGCATCGTCGGCGAGAAGAACGGCAACCCCACCATCACATCCCCCCTCTACAAGGAGGTCTACGACCTGACCACCGGCGAGTGCCTCTCTGACCCCTCCTACTCCATCAAGGTCTACCCCGTAGAGGTCCGCGACGGCGACGTCTACCTCAAGACCGCCTAAACTCTCAGCCGCCTACGGCTACTCAAACACAGCAATACAAAAACCTCGGGACCATGACGTCCCGAGGTTTTTGTATGCGCTTTCAGAAGCCCCGATGAGGCGGGGCAAACAGCGAACGCGCTAGGCGGCGTCCAGCTGGGTAATAGCCGCATCCATGCGGTCAATAAAGCACTCCGCCACCACGGCAGCAGAAGCGCCACCCTGCGCGTTCACCAGCGGCGCGGCAACCTTCACCGGCACACCGGTCGACTCAGCATCACGGCGCATCTTACCGGCAAAGAACCCCTCCGCCAGCAGGTAGGTCGCAGCGAACTTAGGCTGATGTTCGGCAACCACCTCGTGGAACTTCGGATCAATAGCGGCAATGAAGCCGTGATGCACCGGAACGTGCAACTCCTCAGCCAGCAGCTCAGCCGCACGGCTCATGTCCGCACGACCATCAACACGAGAAGAACCGGCAGCACCCTGAACCACAGGGCCGTCACCGGGAGTCCATCCAGCTTCCTCCAAACGGGCGCGGGTCAGCGCGGCAAGGCGAGGATCCGGCCCCAGAGACTCACCAATGCTGATACGCTCAATGCCGCTATTGCGTGCGGCACGGCGCAAATCCACCTGAGTGTGGAAGCCGGTCGACAGCAGAATCGGCACAATCACGCAGGGCTCATCATTGGGCAGGGAGGCTGCGGCATCATCAACGCTGGGAGATTCCACATCCACATATGCGGCGTGGACACGGTACTCCACACCGTCGTTACGCTGTGCGAGCAGGAACTTAATCTGCTCACGAATCAGCGTGATAGCCTCGCGACCGGCGACCGAGTCGGTGCCGTGCGAGGTTGCGATTACATTCAGAATAGTCATATTTCCATTGTATGAAAGGAACACCCCGCTTCCCTACTCATGAACACGAGTAACGAAGCGGGGTGTTGCGCGAAGGCTAAATCTTAGCTCTTGCGGCGGCGTGCCACAACCAGTGCGGTACCTGCAGCCAGGGTGATAGCACCAGCTGCAGCGGCGAACATAGCGCCGGATGCGCCGGTCTGAGCCAGCTTCGAGGAGGAGCTACCGGAGGTCGAGGAGCTACCTGCGGAAGAACCACCACCGAGGGAGGAACCGCCGTTAGAGGAACCACCATTGGAACCGCTCACACCCAAGTTGTCGGATGCGCCGGAACCCGTGTCAGAACCACCGTTGGAGCCGCCCTTGTGGCCGGCAGTGTTCTGGTCGGCGGTGCTGCTCTCAGAAGCGGAAGCGCTCGCGGAAGCGGAGGCACTCGAAGATGCCGACTCGCTCGCCGATGCGCTCACCGATGCGCTGCTGGAGCTGCTTGCGGAGCTCGACGCGCTCGCAGAAACACTCGAAGAAGCAGACGCGCTAGCGGATGCCGATGCGGACGCCGATGCGGACACGGTCGCCGAGGGGGTCACGGCGGGAACGCTCGGAACCGCGGTCGGGGATGCGCTCACCGATGCGCTCGGGGTTGCAGAAGCGCTCGGGGTTGCAGAAGCGCTCGGGGTTGCAGAAGCGCTCGGGGTTGCAGAAGCGCTCGGGGCGACAGAAGGCGCCACGGACGCGGTCGGCAGAGACGGCGAGGTGGGCTCCTCCGAAGGCACTGCGGTGGGTTCTGCGGTCACGCTGGGCTCAGCGGTTGCAGAGGGTGCCACGGTCGGCTCAGCGCTTGCAGAAGGCTCAGCAGTCGGTTCTGCGGTAGCAGAGGGCTCCGCGGTAGGCTCAGCGCTTGCAGAAGGCGTCATGGTGGGTTCTGCAGTTGCAGAGGGTGCCACGGTAGGCTCAGCGGTGGGAGCAACGGTCGGCTCAGCAGACTTAGTCGGCTCAGCGGTGGGTGCCTCGGTGGGAGCAACAGTAGGCTCAGCAGAAGGCGCGACGGTCGGTGCCACGGTCGGCTCAGCAGACTTGGTCGGTTCCGGTGCCTTAGTCGGCTCAGGAGCCGGTGCCGAGCTCGCTGCCAGACGGTTCAGCCACAGCTGATCCTCGTAGGTGTTCGGGTTCTCGAAGCTGGTCGGGTAGATAATATCGCCGTTGGGCAGTTCGAGAGCGTTGTAGCCACCGCTCTTGTCGGTCTTGCGCATCGAGGAGAGCACCACCTCGTTCACCTTGTTCAGGGTGTCATCCATGAACACCAGGCGGGAGCCGGATGCATCCACCACGACCACGTTACCCGCGCGGGTCAGGAACATGGTGGCAACTTCGGTCTTCTCGAAGCCCTCAAGGGTTGCGGACTCGCGGACCACGCTGAAAGTGCCGTTCTCGTACTTGAGGATCTGCACCTTACCGCCGTACCAGTTGTTCCAACGGTAAATGTAGCCCTTGGGGCTGACCAGGGTCGAGGGCAGGGCGGTGTCGTAGCCTGCGGGTGAAGAGTTCGGCACCAGGGACACGCCGTTGCTACTCATGTGCAGCAGGTGACCCTTCTGAACCACCTTTTCGCCGGCCGCATCGTAGATGGAAGTCGACGGCGCGTACACGAAGCTGCCGTCGGGCAGCGGTGCGAGGGTCACGGTGTTGTTGGAGAACGAGTCGCCGTAGTACTCGTCGAGCGAGTAGGCGTTCACAACCTGCGGGTCGATGGAGTCGGGCTTCGGCAGAGCCTGCGAGGTTGCCTTACCGGATGCGTCAATAATGGTCAGCTTGCCGCCGCCCTGGCCATCAATGCTGAGGATGCCCCAGGTGTTGTTGGCGGGGTTGTAGCCGATTGCCTTGACGGTGTTGGCGCCGAGCTCCGCGTCGGAGTAGATACCGGAGGAGACGAGCTTACCCTCAGCGGTCACGGTGTACAGCTCGGGCTTGTTGCTTTCGCTGCCGATGACGAGCATGCGGTTGCCGTCAGCGTCCACAGCGAAAACGCCCTTGATTGCCTTCAGAACACCGGTGTCGGTCATCTTCAGGTTGGAGCTGTTCAGCACGGTGTAGGTGGTGTCGCCGCTGAAGCTCGGAGGTGCCACGTGCACGATGTGGTTCTGTCCCAGACGTGCGGTGTTCTGGGGCTGGTTCACGCCCGCACCGGTGTTGTAGGACTCGGCGGCGCTGTAGGCGCTCTTGGGGGCGTTGGCTGCGCTACCGGTGTAGGAGATGCTCAGCGGGTCGAGGCTGGCGCCTTCGTTGTAGAAGTCGGAGAAGGCATGGTTACCGTCGGCGGTCAGGTTCGCGGAGATGCCGCTGATGCTGACCACGCCGTCCTTCTCGCTCTGCTTGGCGGTGCCGGTGCTCAGGGTCGCCATCTTGACTTCCATGGGGCCCTCGAACTTGCCGCTGGCGTAGTTCTTGGTGCGCACGGTCATGTAGAGGGAGCCGGTGCCGTCAGCGAGGTTCAGTTCCACGCGGGGGTTGGAGAAGGTGAGGTTCAGGGCGCAACCGGTTTCGGGGTCCTGACCTTCGGCGCAGTGGCCGGTGAACCAGAGGCGGCCGGCAGCCTGCAGGGTGACCTGCTTGCCGTCTTCAGAGACGGTGGTGGAGGTCGGGGTGAAGGTGAACTGCTTTGCAGCTGCGTCCCAGGCTGCGCCGTCGGTCATTTCGCGGGGCATACCGTTGTAGGACAGGAAGGAGGCGCGCACGCCCCATCCGAAGGAGGCGCCGGCGGTTGCCTGGTCGCCTGCTGCGACGTTCTGTGCGGCAACGTTCTGGGCGGCGATATTAATGTTCTCGGCGAGAACGGGTGCCAGGGGCAGGGCGACAGCGCCAGCGACGGCGAGGGCGCAGGCTCCCTTGGAGAGGCGGGTGCTAGATGTGAAAATCTTCATTGGTGTGTATCCATACTATCGACATTGTTAGGACAGGCTCACTATATCGACAGTGTGAGTATTTCTCAACATCAGATTCCAAGAAACCGTTTTATGACAGAACACTTCGCAGCACACTAACGGGGATACAACTAACCCACGCCAGCATGCCGCCCAAGTACCGAGGGCCGCCACTCCCCCAGCCTCTACGCAACTAATCCTTCTTCGAAGCGTGTACACGCGACACGCCCAAGGCGCCAAGAATCAGGCCGCCACCCAAAATTACCAAAATCGGCAGAAGAGGCAAGCTCTTATCCGTGTTGCGGGTAATCTGCGCCTCCGTTGCCTTCACACCATCCGGCGACCCGTGCTCAGTACGAACCTGAGAGGAAGAACCATTCAGAATCGCGGCGCGGCGAGACTGCGCCGCCGAGTCGATACCCGAAGGCAGATTAGAGTCGGGGGTCGGCACCTGAACAGGCTGCGCCTCCTCAGTGCGGTACCCCAGAGCCGAGGAAGACTCGGTAACAGAACCACCCGAGGGGCGCGGAACAGAAATCGTGGCGTCCTTAGTGCCCGGAGCCATGGCGGTATCACCCTGAATACCGCGGGTCTTAGACCTAGAACCTGCGGCGGGTGTGCTCGCGCCGGATGCACCTGCAGTATCAGTGGCAATCGTAGGATTCGCAGAAGGTTCCGCAGCCGATTCGCTCTCGTTCTTAGAGGAAGAATCAGACGACGAGCCACCATTCTCGGCAGAAGCCTGAGTCACCGTAAAACGAACCGTATTCAACTGAAGGTTGCCATCATCGGCGGCGTCAAATGCTGCCACCAGGTACGTCTTGCCAATCTGCAAGGACGCACCGGGCACACCAATAACGGCCTCAAAAGAACCGGCAGAAATGGAGGAGGCGTCAACATGCACAATAGCGAGCGCGTCCCCTACCGTGTTGCCTTCAGAGTCAACTTCCATAACCATCAGGTCGTAGCCGCTGGTATTCTGCGCGAAGTTCGTGCCGAGAATCGTAACCGGCTTCGTGTCGTCCTGGGAGTCACCCTGGGAATCCTGTACGGACAGGCGCGGTTTACCCTTCCTCTGGTTCTGCGGGTCGTACACGCTGGTGTCTTCGGAGACAATGTACCGTCCGCGCGGCACCTTAACCGGGGCTGCCGTTGAGCTTTCCGGCGTGGGGTGCAACGTATCCCTAAGAGTGGGTGAGAGCTGGTTGTCTTCGTCCTGGTCGTTCTCCGCGCCAGAGATCGGAGTGGGGCTCGCCTCGGAAGTTTCTGCTTCTTCATGCTCAATATCGACCGTCGACTCGGTGGGCTTTGCCTTACCGTTGCGCGGGTCGACGGCCTGAACTAGACGCCTCCCATCTTCTTTAACAAAGAATTCGTAGGCGATGTTGTTGACGCTGTCGGTCAGAACGATGACGTACACAACTTCTTTTCCCCTGGCGAGGCTCATGAGGAGGCTATATTCGCCCCTGTTCTCCCCCTCGGATACCTGCGGGTTCTCAACAATGGAACCGCCGTATTCGCCAGTAACAGTGTAGAAGTCGATGTCTACCAGAATGTCTGTAGCCATCAGTTCTTGAGGGAGTCCGTTCCACCGCAGCAGAAAACCGCCCTCTTGAAGCTGCGCCTTCATGGTGACTTTAGATGCCGCGTTCTGCTTCTGCCCGTTCGGTGCAACGTCATTCTGTTCCACACGGTGCCCATCCACACGGTGTCCAACGCTTTTGGGTACCGCCGTATGCGTGGTGACGCGGATTTCCGCCGCCATGGAAGGTGCAACAAGCCCGCATTGAAGCCCCGCAATCAAAAGGGTTGCGGTGACAACACGGTACTTTGTTGAATGAGTGCTCATGCGATGCGTCTTTTCATGGTGGAATTGATGCGTGCTAGCGGCATGTCTTCGTATGCTCTTGGGAGCCTTTCCGGGTTGTAAGGTCCCCGGAAAAGTCGTACCTTACTCCGCCTCGCATTTCCTCCGGTGAAAACACAAAAGTAGCGCGCATCTATTTATCGGTTATTTCAACCCTATCACGAACCTTAAGGTTTATTCACGCGAGGGTAGATGCTTTTTGAACACCCTGAACACGCAATTCACCCCCGCAATCTGCAACTACAGATTACGGGGGTGAGGGATATCTCAAGACATATTGAGGGCATGAATAAGTGCCCTACCAGCAGGCACAACGCGCAAGCGCACCAAGGGCTTTAGGAGCTCAGAAAGCCCCTGCGGTGAGCCGTCCACGCGGCGCCAACCACCAGGGTCAGACCAACGCCACCAATAGCCCATAACGCCGTACCATGCTGAGCCACCTCTTCGCTGGTAGGAGCCGCAACGGAAGCCGCAGCCTTCACGCCATCCTGGCGGTCAGCGTTCGTATTGGACTGCACATGGGTGGTGGTCGAGTTCACCGCGGCAGAACGAGTATTGGTTTCCGAGTGGATGACGGGCGTGAAGCCCTTATTGCCATTACCGGAGGTGGCATCACTCGTGGGTCCCTGTGCGACCGCGCCGGAATTTGCGGCAGCCGCAATAGATGCCGGGTCAGAACCAGAACGGTACGCGGACGCCAAATCAGTTCGCGTGGGTTCAATAGCCGAACGCGGAGTCATCGTGCGCGCCTGAGCCAAAGTCTGCAGGGCCTGACGCTGACGTTCCGCCTTCGCCTCCTGCTGCTGGGACATAGCGCTCACTGCCGCCAAAGTCGACTGAGGCGCACTCGAGGCGGGTTCCTTCGAGCCCGAAGTAGAGACGCCGCTCTGGGCACTGCGCTGGGCAGGGCTAGTAGCCGCATCAGTCTTGGTGCTGGGTGCCACCGTAGCGCTCGCATCCTGGCGCGGCTGTTCAGCCTTATTCGAAGCTTCTGCGCTGGGAGCGGCAACACCGGTCACGCTAAAACGCACCGACGCAACATCGTAGGGGGTGTCAATATCATCAGAACGCACCAGGAGGGCAATGTACACCGAGCCGGTCTTCAGCAGAGAACCAGGCATGCCGATAGCCACACTGAACTCGCCGCCCACAATGCTCTCAGGGCTGATGTGGGTGTACGAGATGGCCTCGCCCTTAACGTTGCCGTTCGCGTCGGATTCAACCACCATCAGGTCGTAACCGCCCTTGTAAGCGGGCAGGTGCTTAGCGCTAATGGTCACGGGCTTAGTTTCAGAGTCGGAGCGGACCTCATTATATTCGACGCTCAGCTTCGGAGGAGTCTGGCTGTCACGGGATGCAGTGGTGCTGCCGGGAACTTCCTGAACCTTCTGCACATGAGGCGCCTCATCGGAGGTTTCAGCAGGAACAGGGGCAACCTCGGAGGAAATCTCCTGGTTTCCGTTCTGGTGGCCTAGTTCCTGTTCGCTCTTCTTTTCTTTTTCGCGAATCTTCGCCAGAGCCTTCAGCTCATCAGCGGTCAGCTGGTGGTTGTCGTCATCCTGGTCCGCGTACGCCTCATCAGAGTCGTTCTCTACCGGAATGACGTGGGGAATGAGCGAGCCCTCAGAGATTTTGAATTCGCCGTAGCCCATATCGGAGGTTTCCAGATCCATGGCACTAATGGAGTAGTAACCTTCGGCAGGCATCTGCGGCATGGTGAAAGTGAGCAGCATGGAGCCGTCAGCGGCACGCTCAGCCTTAATCTCGGTGGGCTCAAAGGTGTCAGAAGCCGCCATGGAGCCACTGGAGGTGTAGTACTGCATGACGAGGTAGACTCGCGACGCATCGCCTACATAGGCGCCCTCGTAGAGGGGTGCGAGCTTAACGGTCGCCTTGCCGTTCTCGACGGACTGCACAAGAACCTCTACGGTATCGACCTCAAGTTCAAGATTTTCGTAGGGGCAGTTGGAGGCAAATTCGCTATTCATCAAAGATGCCAAGCAGTCGTTTACATTAATTGCTTCAGCCTCGGTTGCGGAGGCGCCAGGAAGCACAAAAGCACTTGCCCCCAAAGCGGCGGCAAGCGAAAGAGCATGAATTCGTTTCGGAAGTTGAGTGATAGTCATGTGTGCCATTTCAAGCGATGTAGGCACAAAGCCTGGACTAGGGAAGGCTCACCACAAGCCGGTGTTTCTGATCCAGGTATTTGCGCATCAGTACGTCGGTTACACCCTAGACTAACACGGATATTGCACTTAATGTTGCATTGCATTCATGTGCTAAAACTTTATGTCGCAATAATTGCCAAAATAAAAGGGAATTAAATACTTTACTGAGATATAAATAACGCAAAATTCAAATACCAGAAAATATTCCCTACAGTGCACTAAAAAGAGATTTTTACATCATTCCCAACGCACAACCCAACGCACAACAGCGTCAAATTTCCAGACACACAAAAGGTGCCCTACCGAGCACACACCCTATCAGTGCGCACCCGACAGGGCACCTCCCGCATCACAGCAGCCCCACAGAGAGCCTGCCTACACGCCTCACAGCACGAAGAAACAGATACGCTGAACTACTCCGCGTCCAACTCTTCAGCATCCTCAATGCGACGACGATACACATTCACCGCCACAGCAGTACCCACAAAGGCAACCGAACCCAGCAGAGCAATACTCAGCGGCAAAGTGCCCTCCGGCAGAGGGCCATTATCCTGGGCGCTCGCCTCCAGCTTCGAACCGGAAGAATCACCGCGCGACTTCGAACTACGAGTATAGAAACTACCCGAACCAGCAGCACCCACATTCTCCTGAGGAGAAGCAACAGTCACCGTTTCAGACTCCAACGGCTGATAGCCCAGCAGGTTCACCACGGTACGACCAGGCAATAGCGTCGCATAACCAGACATAATCATCGTCTCAGGAGCCTGCACAGAAGTATCAGCCACAGAGCTTCGAGCCTGCGCAGTAATCGCACGAGCAGAACGCTGAGCCTCAACAATATAGCCCAGGGCACCCTCCACCGACGGGATCTTGGCAACAGAATCGGCAGCAAGATCAGCAGACTCCACCGCAGACTCATCCACCATAGAAGGCGCAGAAGAAGCCGACGGAACCACACGACGATTCACCTCAGAAATCACCGGGCCCACCGGACGGGCACTAGACTCTGCAGGCCTCGGAGTGTGATTCACCGGAACAGCACGCTGAACCACGCTCACACCAAAAGCGGTGGTCGCCATGAGCTTCAGCTCCTCAGTGGAGTCACCACCCACCACAACCACACGGTAGCGCTTGCCGGGGTTCAACGCGGTACCGGGAACCTGCAAATCGGTGGAGAAAGCACCATCAGCAACCTGCTGAGGATTCACGTGAGTAGTAGCCAGAGGCGAACCCACAGCGCCACCATCAGTAGGCATTTCAAAGACCATCACGTCATAGCCCAGGCTGCTCTCCGCCACATTCCTAGCACTGACGCTAATAGGCTGAAAATCAGCCGACCCGCGCAGCTCTGCAGTAGAGATTTCCAGAGTCGCTTCACGAGTCCCTGCGGGGGCACGACCGTCAGGGCGGTTATGCACCAGCAGACGGTCCTCAGTCACCTCGGCAGGTGCCGCGTCATCGGATGCCGCTTCGGAAGGGTTCGCGGAAGCGCTCGCAGAGGCGCTCGCCGATACCTTCGCTGAGGCGCTGGCAGAGGCACTCGCCGAGGAGCTCGCCGAAGCACTCTTCGACGGCGCCGCAGAAGGAGCCGGGGCAACCGTAGGGCGGGGGCTATCCTTCGCAGCACTCGGGGATGCGCTCGGGCTTGCGGACACCTCGGGGGTGGGGTTCGCCTCCACCTTTGGGGCGCGGCGAACGCCGGGGGTGTCCGGGAAGAAAATGTTCTGGCGGCTAGTCATAATCTCGTCGATTGTTACACCATGCTCGGGCATAAACTCAATGGAGACAGTCTCGCCGTTGCTCAGATTCTCAATTTCGACCATGTACGGCTGCTCAACGTTAAGGCGCTGGTGGATGCTCAGCTCCATGTTGCCTTCTTCATTCTTTGAGGCAGTCAGCTGAGCAGCGGGTACGGTCATAGTCGCCACGACGCCATCTTCAACAGAGATGGCAGACAGGCGAACCTTCACCTGATCCAGGGAAGTTACACCGCTGACCTGCAGGAGAGTGTAGTCGCCAGTCTGAGCCAGCAGATCCAAGGTGATGCTGTGCTGAACGACGTCGGCGGCAACAGCGATGGGAAGCTCAGGCTTCGGAGACAGCTGAGTCTGCGCATAAGCGGCGGATGCAAAGGTGCCGGGAGCAAGAGTTGCAGGCGCGAGGGCACCCCCCAAACCGAGGGTTGCGGACGCTACTAGCGCCGCGCCGCGGCAAGAACGCTGCGTGGAAAACATGGTCACCTATTTTCGTGAGTGAGTGTGATGAATCGTCGTGTGACTCCTGCGCCCAAAGGTCGGAAGTAGGCGCAGAATAACGGTTCTCTGATATCGGTGACCGGAGGCGCTTCACAGCGCTTCCCCACCTCGGGGTGAACGAGGCGGTAAAGAGTGATAGTGCCGTCTATGACAGCACTCTAAATTATAGGTATAACCTTAGAAAAAGTTAAAGATGTAGGGACGTCCGAATCTTGCATTTCGGACATCCCTACATCTATATGCATATTTTGCCTAGTGGGGCAATAATTGACCCGTTTTAGCGGCGAGAACTGAGCTGCATCTCACTACGGCGACGACGGCTCAAACGCATACCGGCAAGCAACGATATCGATCCAACAGCACTAATAACCAGCACATTGGAAGCACCGGTAGCGGCAAGCTGCTCACGCTTCTGCTCTGCCACAGCCTTCTGAGAACCAGAGGCCTGCGCCTTCTGCTCGCCACTCTTCTGCGGTTCAACCTTCTGCGGTTCAACCTCCTGAGCGGGCGCATCCTGAGCACCGGTGTTCTGAACCGGAACCGAAGTATCATCCTCCTGGTCGGTAGCGCTCTCCCCCGTCTTCTGCTGATCTGCGGCAGGAGCGGCAGCCTCAGCAGACGCGGATGCCTCGGGTGCAGCAGCCTCAGCACCGGTCGCCTCAGGCGCCTTAACCTCAGGTGCAGAGCTTTCAGACTCCGACGCCTCAGGGGTTTCGGGCGCATTACCCACGCCGTCGCGGTCCACCTTGAAGCCACCGTTCACGATGCGCACGGTGCCCTGCTCATCTTCCGCTACAGCACTCACGCGGTAGGTGGTGCCGGGCTTAAGGGCAGCGCCGGGAATCTGCACCTGTGCGGTGAAAGCCCCAGTGGGGTCAATCTCTGAGACATCAGCCGAAGCAATGATGCCGTCGGTTGCCACACCGTATTCGTCCACGGCGCTCACCATCAGGTGCACCGTGCCGACGCCTTCAAAACCTTCACCGCGCAAGGTCAGGGTCTTCTCGGAGTCAGTTTCGGGGACAACGGTTTCTTCCACGTGCAGGCGGGCAGCCAGCACGGGGTTAGCAGCATTGTCCTGCGGCTGTTCGGCAGAGGTGTCGCGAACACGGTCAAAGCGAGTGTTGCGCGGCAGGCTGTAGCGGCGGCCGGGGTTGTCCTCGGGCAGCACGTGATCGAACTGCGACTGTGCAGTGTTCGCAGGTACTACGCTCTCAGGCTGTGCAGCCGGCTCAGGCTGCACCTTCTCCTCGAGCTGCTTCTTCTCGAACTGTGCCTGCTCCGCCATTGCGCGCTCAGCGGTAGCAACCGGAGCGGAGCCATTCTGTGCATTCCAACCATTCATGAAGGGAACCTCAACTTCCTGGGCGGTGTAACCATTAGCGGCAGAGGGCGCGATTTCAACACTGAGCACATAGCGCAGGTCTTCGTGAACAGCCTGCACTTCTTCCAGCCTGGACCCGGGCACCTCAATGCCATCCAAGAGGGTGCCATTCATAACGTCGGCATGTGCGGGAGAGGCAGCGAGCAGGATGCGGTTACCCTGACTATCCAGGGCGTAGGCATAGGTCATTACCTCGAAAGCCTGCGCCTCACCCAGACCGGTGACCTTGTAGACGACGAGGTTCTTTTCCTGCGGGATTTCCAACTGACCCGAAAGAATCTGAGCGTTGAGCGGCTCATTCTGAGTGTCTGCAGGTAGTAGCTCCAGGGGTGCAGAGGAGTTGTAGGAGGGGTCTTCAGTTGCGTAGCCCTTGCCGGGATCAACCACTGCGGTCGCGACGACGTATTGCTGGTTGGGGTCGAGGGTACCTGCGGGCAGGGTCAGCTGGGTGCTGAAGCGGCCCCCCTCCACATCGAGTTCGGGTACGAGGGTCATCGCTACGGCGGAGCCACGACCCAGCGCGTAGAGGGGGTACTGACGGTATTCGCTCACGTAGACTGCCACGCCGTAACGCTCAACAGCGCCGCCGGTGAAGCCTTCACCGCTGACGGTGATGCTCTGTGAGCGTGCGGGGTTAATGACAACGCCCGGTTCTACGTACACCTGCGGGGAATTCTGGGTAGCGGCGTTTTCGATGGGGGTTACATCTTCCGCGGAGGGAGGGTTATCTGGCTCCACCGTAGTCGCTGAAGCCACCCCGCCGGGATTCTGCACCTGCACATCTGCGTGCGCGGCACCAGCACCGGTAACGGACAGGACGGAAGCAGCAATAGCGGCTGTTGCTCGGGTTTTTGAGTGAGCGGGTTCGGGCATGGAACACACCTTCTTCTGTGAGTGTGAACGATACCCTTCGGCTAATGCCCCGGGTTGAAGATGCACGGGTGTTTCTTCGGGGTCGAGTGTTATAACGTACGGACTAGTCATAACATTCATGTAGTGGTGAAAGTTACCGCGAAGGGAATCGCTCTATTTATCGGTAATTCCACACTAACAATACTTTTGCATTTATTGCGGTAAATACGCTTTACCTTCTAAGTATTTTCCTGTGCAATAACCCACATAGAATATTTTTCGCCTTTCAGAACTCTATCAAGAGCACTCAAAATACATAGACTAGGCAAAACTCTTCAACTCCACCTTGAGGGTCAAAGTTTTCTTGCATGTATATGCAGATTTAATGGATTTGTGATAAAAATATTCTGCACTTTTATGCATTTAATTTATTTCTTTTAAGTGAAAAAATAGCAGGTCACGCCGCTTTCCCTGCATTTTTTCATAAAGAGTACAGACCAATACTCCAGAAAAAATCTCCCCTCACCATTGAGCGCAACAAGCCAACCACTCAACCGGCATACCCCCTCCCCCAGCTATCCACATCCAGAAAGCACGGCAAAGAAAAAGTGTAGATACGCAAAAGTGCCGCCAATACTCTACCTAGAGTATTGGCGGCACTCGTTTCACTCACCTTGCGGTGAGCATCAGATTTTCAGAGCCTAGCCCATAAAGCTGAGCATTAGAGGCTGCGGCGGCGCAGGAGCATCAGTGCAGCACCAGCAATCAGAGCTGCGGCACCAACACCTGCGATACCTGCAACACCCTCAGCACCGGTGTTAGCCAGCTGCGGCTTCGAGGAAGCCGAAGAAGAGGTCGAGGTCGAACCCTTAGTGCCGGAGACACCTACAGTGTGACCCTTAGAGCTGGAGGAGGTAGCAGCGGATACGTTACCAGCCTTAACCTTGGGTGCCTGAGAAGTGGGCATGCGGGTCTCGGTTACGACAACCGAACCGTCTTCGCGCATTTCAGCGGTGAAGACGCTGGTGGTGCCGTCGCCGTTATCGCGAACGGTGGTGTTCTCGTCCTCGGTAGCTGCCGGCAGGGTCGGTGCGGGGTTGTTCGCATCGCTCACGGTAGCAGTGGTGACTGCCACCTGGTGTACCAGGCCGTTGGGGTCGCTGGTTGCCACCATCGCGTAGGCGTAACCGGGCTGCAGCAGTTCAGCAAGAACGCTGACCTTGACACGGAAAGTGCCGTTCACGATTTCAGAAGCAGGCACGTCGTGGGTTGCCAGAGCTTCGCCGGTGATGTTGCCGTTTGCATCCAGACGGAAGATCGCAATCTGGACACCGTTAGCGACGGACTCGTGGGTGAAGCCGGAGCCATTGAAGGTCAGAACGTTGTACTGGTCGTTCGGATTCAGGGAAGCATCCTCGGTGGTGAGGGTTGCGTTCTCGGGTGCTGCAGGAGTCTGGGGTGCAGGGGTCTCTTCCTTGGGAGCTTCCGGTGCCGGGGTCACGGGAGCGGGAGTTTCTTCCTTGGGAGCTTCCGGTGCCGGGGTCACGGGAGCGGGAGTCTCATCCTTGGGAGCCTCGGGTGCCGGGGTCACGGGAGCGGGAGTCTCATCCTTGGGAGCCTCGGGTGCCGGGGTCACGGGTGCAGGAGTTTCTTCCTTCGGGGTCTCCGGTGCGGGGGTAGCGCTCTCAGTAACCTTGAAGGAGGAGATAGCTACGAGCCTCTGATCGGGCTGACCCTGCGGGTTGCTGACAGCAGCCAGTGCGTAGGATGCGCCAGCGGGCAGCTTGCTTGCTTCAACAGTAATGGAAGACTTGAAGGTGCCGTCCTGAATCTGCTCTGCGGGTACCACGATAGTAGCGAGAGCCTCGCCGGTGATCTGGTTGTCTGCGTCCAGTGCGTAGATGCTGACCTGTACGCCGGGGCCGACCTTCTCGCCGTAGAAGCCGGTGCCAACAACGCTCACGGTGTTCAGCTGTGCATTGCCGGGGAAGTGAGCATTCTCAATAACGATGGAGGGGTCAGCCTGCTTTGCCTCGGGAGCCGGGGTGGAGGGGGTGGTCGGCTCGGGGGTTGCAGGAGCGGTGGGGGCAGGAGTCTCAGCCTTGGGTGCTTCGGTCTTCGGAGCCTCAGCCTTGGGGGTCTCTGCCTTAGGTGCTTCGGTAGCCTCAGCCTTAGGAGCTTCGGTCTTCGGAGCCTCAGCCTTAGGAGCTTCGGTTGCCTCAGCCTTAGGAGCTTCGGTCTTCGGAGCCTCAGCCTTAGGAGCTTCGGTCTTCGGAGCCTCGGTTGCCTCAGCCTTGGGTGCTTCGGTCTTCGGAGCCTCAGCCTTGGGTGCTTCGGTCTTCGGAGCCTCAGCCTTAGGAGCTTCGGTCTTGGGCGCCTCAGCCTTGGGGGTCTCGGTTGCGTTGCCGCCAGGCAGGGAAGAAGCCTGAGCAGTTGCCTTCTGATCAACAACCTGCTGCTGCTGATCGGCGGGTGCTTCTGCCGCGAAGGTTGCCGGGATTGCTGCCACAGAACCAGCGGTAAAAGCTGCCGCAGCTGCGATCTTGTAAACGCGACGGGTAGTCTTCGACATTTTTCCTCGATCTCTAAATTATCGGTGGTGAACCTACGCGGTGCGCCTCCGTCTTTGAGGGGCGCGTAGATTCACATACGGGTGTGACTGCTAAAAGGCTAGCACCCGACCCTGAGTCTTCTACCCTCTTAATGCCCGCTTTAAGCAACTGTAACGAAATCGTTATAAAACCACCCCTAAAGTTGAGAGTTAATGCAGACCAATTGTGGTGTTTTGCGATCATGTATTGACATACGAGCACCGGCAACCCTACATTTTGATTGCATTTGAAGAAAATATGATACTTTCCATGGATAATTTCACCCCAACTATTTCACCCTGGTGAACCTTAAAGTCTCACGTACCACTTTATAGTTTTATCAAGCACTCCTTGATACCTCTCCCCCGCACCATTCCCGCCCCGCACGGTATCCCAACCTAAGCTGTACACAAGCCACAGGCCTCCCGTACACACACAAAAGCCGGGCGCGCACACAAAAAGCCTCGCCCGCATCCCAAGAATCTGGAATGCGGGCGAGGCACGCACAATAACCCCCGCATCAGCGAGCGCAAGAGCGCAAAGCTTAGCTCTCCTTACGAATCACCTTGAATTGGCTGGGCTGAGCCACCGGGCGAATCGTAATGCGGTCAAGGTTCACGTGGTGCGGAACGTTCAACGCAAAGGTCACGGTCTGCGCTACATCCTCGGCGGTTAGCGGCTTCTCAACGCCCGCATAGACGCGCTCGGCGGCTTCCTTGGAACCCAGACGATTTAGGGAGAACTCCTCGGTGTGCACCATGCCCGGGCAAATCTCAATCACGCGAACGTTATGTTCCGCTTCTTCCAGGCGGAGCGCCTCGGTCAGGCCGCGAGCGCCGAACTTCGCCGCGTTGTATCCAGCACCGCCCTCGTAGCCGTGCTCGGCAGCGGTGGAGGTCAGGTTCAGAATCGTGCCGTGACCGTTCAGTCGCAGCGCCTCCGCAAAGGCGCGCACCATGTGCAGAATACCGAGCACGTTCATCTGGTACATCTTCAGGTAGTCGACCGTCTTACCGTCGGCAACCTTATCCACACCAATAGCGCCGCCGGCAATATTGACCAGGGCGTCAACGGTGCCCTGCTCCTCCAGGATCTGCTCGGCAATAAAGCGGACGGAATGCTCATCGGTCACGTCGCAGGTCACCGGGTGAGCGCCGGTTTCCGCGTAGAGAGTGTAGAGGCGGTCGGTGCGACGAGCCAGAGCATAAACGGTCCAGCCGCTTGCTACCAGCTGCTGTACGGTGGCTCGACCAATACCGCTGGATGCGCCGGTCACCACGGCAACTTTGCCGTCGCCGGTATGGGGCAGGAAAGGAGATGCAGGAATGTGGGTGTTCTCAGTCATACTTTAATCCTAGTAGAGTGATGCCCGCGGGTGCTCTGTTCGAGCAGACTCGCGGGCATATATTTTGAAATTTTCGATAGTGAGATAGATGCCGACAATGCCACCATTCAGGACGAACGGTACAGGCGCTGTCACACCTACTACTTGCGGCGGCGAGGCAAACCCCAACGACTCCTGCCGCCGTCACGGAATCCGAGGCGATGCTCAAAGTACACGGGTGAGCTACTACCGGTCTTGATCGTGTCCGGAGGGACCGTGCCTTCACGCGCCGACATCAGATAAAGAATCGCGGCACCGGGCATGAACATAATCAGCGGTAGCACGAAACGCATACGCGCCTCACCATAGCCGCTACGCACCGTCAAATGCCAGACGCACAACGCAACCAGCACCAGGTGCAGTATCAGCAGAACAGTTTCAGACGTGCCCAAACCAAAAATACTCAGAGAACTCATTGGCAACTCCTCAAAGGTCGTGTACTTTCAGTCTACGCCGTGCCCGCGCCCCTGAGAAGGATTCGCCGACTGTTGATACTGCGGATTTTCGCGCCTACACTGCTGGTAATCGAGGGCAGATAATAGGGGGTTCTCTCCCCCCTCGCCATTTTCCGCTGAGTTTACCGTTGAATCCCCGGTTACTCCTCATACTGGTTACTCCTCATATAGGGAACTTCCATGACAGCAATACCGCACCAGCACATCACCGACCTTAAAGAGCAGCGCCGCACCCTCCAGCAGCGTGCGCGTAGCATCCGTGCCACCACCGGACTCCCCTACAGTTCCGAAGTTCACCTACTGCTCGGGCAGAGCTACCTCGACCCCGCCAGCTGGCAAGAACTCGCTGGCTCTACCGGGGTACGCGCCGCAGTACGCAGGACACAATTTGTGCGCCGGTACAAGCCCCTCCTGGCGCGCCTAGAAGCCGCCATCGAGCGGTACGAACAGCACGGTGCGGCGCAGAATTCCCCTGGAGCTGAGAGAATGCCGTGAATATGAGAAAATAGCCGTTATGGCTGAAAACATTTTGGGCTCAGACTCGCCCGTACAGATTAACGTTCCCGACCGCCCCGCCCTCGAAGGCCTCGAAGAGAAGCTCTCGCAGCGCTGGGCCGACGAGAAGACCTACGCATTCGACGAGAACACCACTCGCGAACAGGTCTACTCCATTGACACCCCGCCGCCGACCGCATCCGGCTCCCTGCACGTGGGTCACATGTTCTCCTACACCCAGACCGACGTCATTGCACGCTACCAGCGCATGACCGGCAAGAACGTGTTCTACCCCCTCGGCTGGGATGACAACGGCCTGCCCACCGAACGCCGCGTTCAGAACTACTACGGCGTTCTCTGCGACCCCTCCGTGGCAGACAACGACTCCTTCCGTGACCTGATCACCTGGAAGGCAGACGGCACCCCCAAGCCCGACCGCAGCCAGGCAAAGTGGCCGCGCATCTCCCGCAACAACTTCATTGAACTCTGTGAAGAGCTCGCGGTTGAAGACGAGAAGGTCTTCGAAAACCTCTTCACCACCCTGGGTCTGTCCGTTGACTGGTCGCGCACCTACCGCACCATCGACGCGCACTCCCGCAAGGTCTCCCAGCTCGCCTTCCTGAAGGACCTGGAAGCAGGCAACGCCTACATGGCTGAAGCACCGACCATGTGGGACGTCACCTTCCGCACCGCAGTGGCACAGGCTGAGCTGGAAGACAAGGAACGCCCCGGCGCGTACCACCGCATCAGCTTCCACCGCCCCAACGGCGAGAAGGTCTGGATTGAGACCACCCGCCCCGAGCTGCTGCCCTCCTGTGTGGCCCTCGTGGCGCACCCGGACGACGAGCGTTACAAGCCGCTGTTCGGCACCACCGTCACCTCCCCGCTGTTCGGCGTCGAGGTCGAGATCAAGGCGCACCCGCTGGCACAGCCCGACAAGGGTGCTGGTATCGCCATGATTTGTACCTTCGGTGACACCACCGACGTCACCTGGTGGCGTGAACTGCAGCTGGACACCCGCGCCCTCATCGGCCGCGACGGCCGCTTCTCCCGCGAAATCCCCGAATGGATCACCTCCCCCGAGGGCCGCGAGCGCTACGAGCGCATGGCAGGCGCCACCGTCTTCACCGCACAGAAGACCGTCGTGGAGATGCTGGTTGAAGCTGGCGAAATGGACGGCGACCCCAAGCCGATTACCCACCCCGTGAAGTTCTACGAGAAGGGCGACAAGCCCCTCGAAATCGTTGCTTCCCGCCAGTGGTACATCCGCAACGGTGGCCGTGACGCTGCACGCCGCGAGAAGCTCATCGAGCGCGGACGTGAAATGAACTGGTACCCTTCCTTCATGCGTAGCCGCTACGAGAACTGGGTTGAGGGTCTGAACGGCGACTGGCTGATTTCTCGCCAGCGTTTCTTCGGCGTTCCCTTCCCCGTCTGGTACCCGCTGGACGCTGAGGGTGAGCCGGACTACGAGAACCCGATTCTGCCGACCGAAGAGATGCTGCCGGTTGACCCTGCATCTCAGGCTGCTCCCGGTTACACCGAGGATCAGCGCGGCGTAGCGGGCGGCTTCATCGCTGACCCGGACGTTCTGGACACCTGGGCTACCTCCTCCCTGACCCCGCAGATTGCGACCGGTTGGGGCGTGAACCCGGACCTGCACGCGAAGACCTTCCCCATGGATCTGCGCCCGCAGGGTCACGACATTATCCGCACCTGGCTGTTCTCCACCGCCGTTCGCGCGGAGACCCTGGCTTCCTCCGTTCCGTGGTACAACACCGCGCTCTCCGGCTGGATTCTCGACCCGGACCGCAAGAAGATGTCCAAGTCTAAGGGCAACGTTGTGGTCCCCAACGAGGTTCTGGAGAAGTACGGTTCGGACGCTGTGCGCTACTGGGCTGCTTCCGCTCGCCTGGGTGCTGACACCGCCTACGACGAAGGCCAGATGAAGATTGGCCGCCGCCTTGCCATCAAGCTGCTGAACGCATCCAAGTTCGTGCTGAACCTGGGCGCTACCGAGAAGTCCGTCATCACTTCTCAGGCTCAGGGTCGCGTGCTGATCAACGCTCTGGACCGTTCCCTGCTGGCTCGCCTGGCGTACCTGATTGAAGAGGCAACCGCCGCATTCGAGAAGTACGAGTACGCTCGTGCCCTGCAGATTTGCGAGAGCTTCTTCTGGTCCTTCACCGACGACTTCGTTGAGCTGATTAAGGACCGTGCGTACGGTGCTCGCGGTGAGGAGGAGCAGGCTTCTGTTCTGGCTGCTCTGGCAACCACCCTGGATGCTCTGCTGCGCCTGTTCGCGCCCTTCCTGCCGTTTGTGACCGAAGAGATTTGGTCCTGGTGGCGTGCAGGTAGCGTGCACCGCGCCGAGTGGCCGCAGGCACTGCCCATCCTGGAGGGTACCCTGCTGGCTGAGTACTCTGCACAGAACCCGACTGCTGGCATTTCTGCTCAGTGGGTCCTGGCGGACGCTGACCCGGCTCAGATTGAGTCGCTGAAGCAGATCCTGCCGGATGTTGCTGAGGCTCTGGGTGGTCTGCGTAAGGCTAAGAGCGACGCGAAGGTTAAGCAGCGCACCGAGGTTGAGTCCGCAACTATTGCGGCTCCGCAGGCTCAGCTGGATCGCATTGCCGCTGGCTTGGCTGATCTGAAGGCTGCCGGTAACGCTCGTGAGCTGTCCCTGGTGGCGGCTGAGGGCGAGCTGGAGGTTCGCGATGTTGTGCTCGTTGTGGAAGAAGCAGCTGAGTAATTTCGCCTAATTTTGAGCGTTCTTCGCTTAAATTTATGACGTTGCCTGAGCGTTGAGGACGGGGTGGTACCGGTTGACGGTACCGCCCCGTTTTCTGTGCTTGCTGTTCGTTGTAGCTTGCCGGGCGTGAAACCCCGGCGGTTGACCGCTACGGCTCTGACTATAGGCTTTATCCGAACTTCGCCCGTGGATTCCTGCTCCAGCCCTCTGAGAATCTTCACCAGCGCCTCCCCCAACGATGTGGGTTTTAGCGTGTTTGCCTGTGGGGAATCTGCGGAATTCCCAACCCATTTTTATATTCATCAATGTGCAAAGAGCATAATCAACCTTATGAGATTGACTGTCACTTTATGTATGATTGTTGATGTGAGGGTTTTACCGCCAGGAACAACCCTCTATTCAGCTTCAGCAACAGACAAATCACCGGTACGAACTAGACATAACCGCCCAACCGCACGACAAGAACTCAACCGGTCAGGGGGCAGTGATGCCACCTGGCTCTGACCCCGCGCCAAAGTGGGCGCACCCCTATAACCTCATGACATCATACTCATTACCTTCCGGTTCCCCTGATAACCCGCACGCGAGGCAGAGCTCAACCCCGAGCTCACCGCCAGGAGCGCAAGCAAACGTTTCCCCCGATCAGCTTCAGCACTACCACACGAGCCTGAACGAATACATCAGTCAGGCACGCGAACACGCCCAGACGCTACATGCCAACTACACCAACGAAGTGTACGAGCTGTGGCATCAGCATATTTCCACCAGCGCCGCCGCCGATGAGGCGAGCATCGCCTCCGGCTCTTTGAGCGCTCAGAAGCTCGAAGAGCTGACCCGCAAGTGGGTGCGCCTCATGCGTGAAAGCCGCGATATGCTGCACCACGAAAGCTCCATTGCGGCCGCACGTGCCGCGGTTGAGGCTAAGCCCCTCCCCGAGTAGGGCACACCCTATATTTCTTTCGCGCGGCAACGCCAGCACTCGGTGTTTGTACCGCGTTTTTCTGCGGCAGGGCAATCGAGCCAAGCGATTAAGCCCTGCCCGGAACGCATACTTCACATAACCTGCCCCTTGCTATAGTTATGGATATTCAAAAACCCTAACTATGTTGCAGAAAGGGCGGGAATGTCCCACCAAAAACGCGTCCTGCGGCCTATACGTAGCGATGTCGCTCCCCCAGTTACCTCACCACCGGTCTACCGTGGTGATATTGACGCGCGCGGCGCGGCGCAAGACCTCGTCCCGCGCAGCCTCTGGGTCGATTTCTGGGACACTCTCTTCTTCATCTTCGCCGGCGTCGCGGCCCTCGTGCTGACCTTCCTGATTCTGGCGAATACGGTCGGCCACTCTTTTTGGGGTTTCCCCATCGCTTTTATTTTCTGGGCGGTCACCGCGTACCTGACGCTACCGCGTTTTCACGCCATCATGACCCGCATCTACGTGCCCGACTACTTTATTGGGCGCACCCGCACTCCGGATGGCCTGCTCGGCGACCCGGTCAATATCGGTCTGATTGGTACCGAGGAGCAGATTCACCAGGTCATGCAGGACGCGGGATGGACCCGCGCTGACGATGTCACCCTCGTCTCCTCCTGGAAGATTATTCTCTCCACCATCACCCGCCGTTCCTACGCGGAGGCGCCTGTCTCCCCGCTGAAAATTTTTGGTCGGACGCAGGATTTCGCCTACCAGAAGGAAGTGGACGGCAACCCCGAGAAACGCCACCACGTGCGTTTCTGGAAAACCCCGGACGGCTGGTTGCTGCCGGGCGGTCACCAGGTGGATTGGTTGGCGGCGGGTACGTACGATTCCGGTGTGGGTTTCAGCTTCTTCACCCTGCAGGTCACGCACCGCATTGACGCTGAAACCGACTTTGAACGCGACTACATTGTGGAGTCCATTCAGTACGCTCACCCGGAAACTCACGTTGAGATTCTGCACGATTTTTCCTCCGGCTACCACGCCCGTAACGGCGGCGGTGACGCAATCCGCACGGACGGCGCGCTCCCGGTCATCGTGCTGAACAATGAGGGACTGGAGCCGCAGGAGCAGGAAGAAATTCACCTCTCCAGCGCGCACGACCTGGCGTACCGCATGCCGCTGAGCCTGCTGGTCGGTTCGGGTATGCTCATCGCCGTGACCCTCGCAGACATTACCAACAGCGTCCTTCTGGCGATCAGCCGCCCGGCTCTGCGTGCCAAGCTGCTGGAGGAAGGCTCCGGCAACGACCTTGAGTTGCTGAACCTCTTCGACCAGGTGGATAGCGACATGCTGGTGACCATTACCGGTACGGTGCTGGTTGGTTTCGTGGCGATTTATTCGGCGGTGCACCTGTTCCTGCTGTGGAGCACGCTGCGCGGCTCGTCGAAGGCTCGCCGACTGGCTCTGCTGTTGACGGCGCTGAACTTCGCGGCGATTACCGGCGGCGTGCTGTGGGGGCACCAGTCCCTGCCGCTGTCCACGATTTTCTTCCAGCTGGGCGTTGCGGTGTTTGCGATGCTGGCGTTCACCTCGGACGCGGCGGTCCAGTACACGGCAACCCGCACCTTCCATATGCGTGATACGAAGATTGTGCAGCGAGCAACGCATCCGAAGGTTCTCGAGCACAGGGCTCAGCGCAAGGCACAGAAGACGCAGAAAGCGCAGAAGGAACGCAAGGCTACCTCTGCGAACCGCACTCACCGCGTGTAGAATGCATGCTTCAGGGAGTGCACGTTTCAGGGCAACAGAGTGAATAGAAAAGGACCGCCCGGTCAGTACATGACCGGGCGGTCCTTTTATGCTCTGCAACCGCAGACCCAACCGAGCCTGCGCGCAGTGCAGGGTTCTTAGGCTTCGCCGTTTTCGCCGTGGAAAATCGGGCCCACGTTACGGGGGCGCTTCAGCTCAAAGAAGCCGGGGTAGGAAGCCAGCGCCAGGGCGCCGTCAAAGAGCTTACCTGCCTCTTCACCGGCGGGGCTCGGGGAGATGACCGGGCCGAAGAAAGCGGTGCCGTTGATAGAGATCAGCGGAACACCCACATCGGTGCCACCCACGGTCTCCAGCGCCAGGTCCAGGGAGGCGCGCATCTGCTCATCGTACTGATCGGTGAAGGCGACATCCGCCAGCTCTGCGGGCAGGTTGACCTCCTGTAGCGCCTTGACGATTGCGTCGCGGTAGGAATCAGCCTTGTTGCTGTTGTGGTGAATCTGCTCGCCCAGAGCATCGTAGAGGGGCTTGATGACCTCGTTGCCGTGCAACTCGCGCACAGCGGTGATGAGGCGGGTCGGCGCCCAGGACTTGTCCATCGCTGCCTGGTAGTCGGCGGGCAACTCGCGGCCCTGGTTGTGCATGGACAGGGAGAAGGGGCGCCAGGTCACCTCAACGTTGCGGACCTTCTGCACCTCACCAATCCAGCGGGAGGTAATCCAGCACCAGGGGCAAATCGGGTCGAACCAGAAATCAACCTGTGCGGGTGCATTCTCAGCCATGAGTGTTCCTCTCTCATACGGTTGCGCCAGCCGCTTCTATGAGCCGGCGCTTATTCTTCGGTACACGCTCTTCTGAACATGCCAACGAGAGCGGTACCTGCTAGTGAGCCGTCACCCCGTATAACCGGGGCGACGGCTTCTTTATTCCCTAGCCTGTCGGCTGGAAGTATTCGGTTATGCCGCCTGACGCTCCGCTTCCTTCAGGGAGGCGGCCTTCGCCTCCCCCTTGACGGTGCGGGTGGTCTCGGCTTCAGGGTCGGGCGCCTGCAGCACGTAGCGGGGTTCCGTGCCGTTGAGCACGGTGTCCTCACCAATGACGATGGACACCACATCGGTGCGGTCCGGGATGTCGAACATAATCGGCTGCAGAATCTGCTCCATCATGGAGCGCAGGCCGCGGGCACCGGTACCGCGCTCGGCGGCGAGGCGGGCAATAGCCGCGACTGCGGCGTCGTCGATGATGAGCTCCACGCCGTCCAGGGCGAAGAGGTGACGGTACTGCTTGAGCAGCGCGTTCTTCGGTTCGGTCAGCACGCGAGCCAGCTCTTCTTCGTTGAGCTCGCTCAGGGTCGAGATGACCGGCAGGCGGCCAATCAGCTCGGGGATAATGCCGTAGTGTGCCAGGTCCTCGGGCATGATCTGGTCCAGCGGGTTCTTCACGGAACCGCCCAGTTCAGCACCGAAACCGATGCCGCCGGCACCCACGCGGGCTGCGATGCGGTCGTCAATATTGTCGAAGGCACCAGCCACGATAAAGAGAATGTTCGAGGTATCAATCTCAATGTTCGCGTGGGCGGGGTGCTTACGTCCGCCCTCCGGCGGTACGGTCGCCACGGTGCCCTCAATAATCTTCAGCAGCGCCTGCTGCACGCCCTCACCGGACACGTCACGGGTGATGGAGAGGTTCTCGCCACCCTTGCGGGCAATCTTGTCGATCTCGTCAATGTAGATGATGCCGCGCTGAGCCTTGGCAATATCGCCGTCAGCGGCGTTGATGAGGCGCAGCAGAATGTTCTCCACGTCGTCACCCACATAGCCCGCCTCGGTGAGGGTGGTTGCGTCGACCAGGGCGAAGGGCACATCCAGCTTCTTCGCCAGGGTTGCCGCCAGGTAGGTTTTACCGCAACCGGTCGGGCCGAGCATCAGAATATTCGATTTGCCCAGCTCCACTTGCTCCCCCGCGGTCGCCGTAAGAATGCGGGAGGTCAACACCGGGTTATCAATATCGTGGATGCGCTTGTAGTGGTTGTACACCGCCACCGCCAGGGTACGCTTCGCCGCGTCCTGACCGATGACGTAGTCGTTGAGGTAGCTGTAAATTTCGCGCGGAGTGGCCAGCTGAGGCGCGGGGGCAGCCGCGGGGGCTTTCACCTTCAGACGCTCCTCAGCGAGGATCTCTTCGCACAGTTCCACGCATTCATCGCAGATGGAAACATTCGGACCGAGCACAATCTTGAAAACCTGCGCGCGAGTCTTCTTGCAGAAAGAGCATCGCATGCTGGCGTTGGGCTGTTCGGGAGGCACAATGACGTCTGTGGCCACGAAGATTCCCTTTCGATCGGCGTGGTGAAATCGGTGCAGAAGGGTCAGTGTTCTGATGTCTGCGGTGATTTCTCAGGAGGGGCGGTGGTGGCGCCCTGGTTTGAGTGAGAAACCGGTATGAAATACTCTAATTTTCTCCTTCTCTAAGGCTACCGGAGTTCACCCCGGAACTCAGAATTACGCACCGCAAATGGACGGACTTACCGGGCATATGACAAAGCGCGTCTTTTATGACGGCGGCGGGGGCTGACACTCCGGCATGTGACGGTAAAGCCCGGCAGATGATGCCCGGCAGATAATAAAGCCCGGCACAAAAGCGCAGGTCAACACCACATATCAGCTGGTCTCGCCGCAACCCACCCGGAGGGTACAAAACAGTGGGTACAAAACAGCGGGCACACATCAGCGGGCACGCAAAGGGGCGGCACCGCACCGCGCACCAGCCCGAAGGCTCGCACACGGCACGATGCCGCCCCTCCCCGAAAAATACTCGGGATATTCCTCAAAACTAAAGTTTAGGTGTGGGAAATAGCGGTGTTGGTCGCAGGCTTACGCAGCTTACGCGACTCCAGCACCTTATCGACCAGGCCGTACTCCAGGGCAGCAGCCGCAGTCAGAATGTTGTCACGCTCAATGGAGCGGTCAACTTCCTCGTAGGTCTTGCCCGAGTGCAATGCCAGGGTCTGTGCAGTCCACTCACGCATACGCATAACCTCGTTCGCGTGAATCTCAATGTCAGATGCCTGACCGCCCTGCTGGCCGCTCAGTGCGGGCTGGTGAATCAGCACGCGAGCGTTCGGCAGTGCCAGACGCTTGCCGGGGGTACCGGCAGCCAGCAGAACCGCCGCAGCGGATGCCGCCTGGCCCAGGCACACGGTCTGAATCTCGGGGCGGATGAACTGCATGGTGTCGTAGATGGCGGTCATTGCGGTGAAGGAGCCGCCGGGCGAGTTGATGTACAGGGTGATGTCACGCTCGGGGTCCTGCGCCTCCAGCACCAGCAGCTGAGCCATGATGTCGTCAGCGGATGCGTCGTCCACCTGAGTGCCCAGGAAGATGATGCGGTCCTCGAACAGCTTTGCGTACGGGTCCTGACGCTTGTAACCGTAGGGGGTGCGCTCCTCGAAGCTGGGGAGCACGTAGCGGTTGCTCGGCATAGCCGGCGCCGAGGTGGTGATATCGTTCGGCAGGTAGTTCATGTGCATCTCCCTTATGCGTTCTTCGATTCGGGCAGCTTACCGGCGGTGGTGGCAATGTGGTCAAAGAAGCCGTATTCCAGGCCTTCTTCCGCGTTGAACCAGTTGTCGCGGTCGTTATCCTTCAGGATGGTTTCCAGGCTCTTGCCGGTGCGCTCAGCGGTAATCTCTGCCAGGCGCTTCTTCATGTCCAGAATCAGCTCAGCCTGGGTACGGATATCCGATGCGGTACCGCCAATGCCGCCGAGGGGCTGGTGCATGAGGATGCGGGCGTTCGGGGTTGCGTAGCGCTTGCCGATGGTGCCTGCGGTGAGCAGGAACTGACCCATGGACGCCGCCATACCGGTCACCACGGTCACCACGTCGTTCGGGATGAGCTGCATGGTGTCGTAGATAGCCATGCCAGCGGTGACGGAGCCGCCGGGAGAGTTGATGTACAGGTAGATGTCTGCCTCGGGGTCTTCAGCCGAGAGCAGCAGCATCTGGGAGCAGATGAGGTTGGCGTTGGAGTCGCGCACCTCGGAGCCGAGCCAGATAATGCGCTCCTTCAGGAGGCTGTTGTAGACGTAATCTTCCTGGGCACCAACGATGGGGGTTGCCATAGACGGCGCGGGCGCCACGCCGGCTGCCTGGGAGGCGCCGATGGGCAGAGGCATGTAGCTGGACATTCTTCCTCTTCTTCTCTAATGGGTCTTCGCTGCATCTTTGCGCGATTTACGCGCCGGAGCGCACGCGAAAAGTTTCGTTGCTACTACCTTACCGATAGTTGCTCTCCCCCGCTTCCCTTCGGGTTGTTCGTTCGCCAGGGGGTGAAGCAGGAGCGGTAACTCGGGTGGAATAGTTGGGGGGCGGAATAACTTGAGGGCGAAATAGTTTGGGCGTGAAAAGAGCCTCAGCGGGCACCCAACCGATAAGCTCGGTGGATGCCCGCTGAGGCTACACGTTTCAAGCAATCAGCTCACGCCCTCTAACGGGGTGGCTTCTTGCGGACCGTGGCGGGGATTTAGGCAGCTGCCTCTTCGCCCTCGCCCAGGTACTTGGACAGGTCAACAACGTTGCCCTTGGTGTCCTTGACCACTGCGGTCTTCAGCACTGCTGCCAGAGCCTTGGAGCGGCGAACCTCGCCGACCAGTGCGCCAGCCTGGCCGGAGCCGTCCAGCATCTGTGCGAACTGGTTGGGGTCCATGCCGTACTGGGAGCTCATGGTGATGATGTAGTTGATCATCTCAGCCTGGTCAACGGTCACTTCTTCCTTGTCCGCAACAGCGTCGAGAACCATCTCGTTCTTGAATGCGGTCTCGGTGTTCTCGCGAACCTCGGCGCGGTGCTCCTCGGTGTCGTGGCCTGCTTCAGCGTTGGGGTTGTTGAAGTGCTGCTCGAGCTGGTCCTCGATAACCTTCTCGGGGACGGGGATCTCAACGAGCTCAACGAGCTTTGCGAGGACCTTGTCGCGTGCCTGGGCACCCTGCTCGGCAACCTTAGCTTCTGCAACCTGCTTCTTGATGTCTTCCTTCAGCTCTTCGATGGTGTCGAACTCGGAAGCCAGCTGTGCGAACTCGTCGTCAGCTTCGGGCAGCTCGCGCTCCTTGACTGCGGTGAGCTTGACCTTGATGGTTGCCTGCTCGCCTGCGTGCTCGCCACCGGAGAGCTTGGTCTCGAAGGTTGCATCCTCGCCAGCGGACAGGCCGGTCAGAGCCTCGTCGATGCCGTCGAGCATGGTGCCGGAACCAATCTGGTAGGACAGATCGTTAGCTGCGTCCACCTGCTCACCGTCGATCTCTGCGGCGATGTCGATGGTCACGAAGTCCTTGTCAGCTGCGGGGCGCTCAACGGTCTTCAGGGTGCCGAAGCGCTCACGCAGAGCGTCCAGTGCCTGGACCTCGTCCTCAGCGGTGACCTCTACCTCGTCAACCTCAACCTCGAGGCCCTCGTAGTTGGGCAGCTCGATTTCGGGGCGGACGGTGACGGTGATGGTCAGCTTGACGTCTGCCTCACGGTTCTCGGTGGAGGGCTGGGACTGAACGTCCAGCTCGGGCTGTGCCAGGGGGGAGAGTTCGTTCTCGCCCAGTGCCTGTGCGTAGTAGTCGTTCAGAGCGTCGTTCAGGGATGCCTCGACGATGTAGTCGAAGCCCGCACGCTGCTCGATGAGCTGCTTGGGCAGCTTACCCTTGCGGAAGCCGGGAACGCTGATCTGACCCGAGAGGTTCTTGTAGGTGCGGTCCAGGTAGGGCTTGAATTCTGCGAAGGGAACCTCGACCTCAATCTTTGCGAGGGTCGGGTTGAGCTTCTCGACGGCGGTCTTCACGTCCGTGATCTCCTCATATAGTTTCGGTGCGGCACGAATCGTGTGTGCCGCGGTTGCTTAGTGGAAAGAGCGCCACGACCCTGTAGCGTCGCGGCAACCGTTTCACGTCGGGGCGACAGGATTCGAACCTGCGATCTCCTGCTCCCAAAGCAGGCGCGTTAGCCAAGCTACGCCACGCCCCGTGAAACCGACCGTGTTGCGCACTTGCGTGTTTAACACAGTCAGTGCCCTAGTTTACCTGTTTTCCCGCTAAATGCCCAACACAGCGGCTCGTGCACGGTTTATTTCCACTGAGCGCGTACTCCCCTGTCTCCCTTGGTTTTGTAGGGTGTTTTGTGTGGATGCGCGGCGAGGGGATGACGAGCTGGAGCGTGCGGATTCCGAGCGCGCGAGGAAACAAATCCGCATGCGGAAGGGATTCCCGCCATCCCCTCGAGGGAAAAGAAAGGGCCTCGACGCGAAAGCGTCGAGACCCTAAATCTCGAGGGGATGACGGGAATCGAACCCGCGTAATCAGTTTGGAAGACTGAGGCTTTACCATTAAGCTACATCCCCGGAATGGAACTTGACTATAGTATCGAGGTTCCATCTGAACTGTCAAATATTTGAGCGGATTTTAGACCTGCACGCCGTGGTGCATGTACACGTAGTTGGCGTGCTCGGACCAGGCTTCAGTTTCGGGCACGCCGGCGCGCTCGGAATCCGCACGCTCCAGCCTGCTTACATATACTTACTCCTCAAGCACCTGCTGCGCCGAGACGACCGTGGCGAATTCATCGCGCAACGCCGCAATATTGTAGAGGTGCGCCATCTCCGGGGAAAGAAAATCGCCGGCACCATCAGAAAGCGCAAAGGTTACGCAGGCATCCTCAACAAGAACCACCTGAAAACCATAATTTGCCGCCATCCGCACAGTGGTAGACACACAATGCGGTATCGTACAACCCATCACCGTGAGCCGATCAATCTCTCGTTCGCGCAGATAGGCAAGCAGATTCGTACCAATAAACGCACTATTCACATTTTTGGTAAATACCCTCTCCCCCGCATGAGGCTCAAACCCGGACTGAAACCTAATATTTTCCTCATCGTAAAAGAAAGAGCTCGGGTCCGTTCCCCGATGCTGAATATGGATTATTTCCCGCCCTGAACGGCGGAAAGCCTCCATAATCTTCTGCATCTTCTCTTCCGCACCGTCATTATTTCTAGCCGGTAGCTGCGGATGCAGAAAACCCCTCTGAACATCCACCACCATTAGAGCCTCAGCCATTGTTCTTCTCCTCCTGTGGCTACTTCTGACAGCCGGGGCACCAGTAGAGTTTGCGGCCGGCGATTTCTTCCATGCGGATGGTGGTTCCGCAGCGGCGGCAGGGCTCGCCGTGGTGCATGTACACGTAGTTGGCGTGGTCGGGCCAGGCCTCGGTTTCGGGTACGCCGGGGCGGTCTTCCGGTTCGGTGGTGATAATACGACCCACACGCACGCCGATGACCAGCAGGTGCTTATTGTCTTCCCAGAGTCGCTGCAGCTCCTCGTCGCTGAGGCTCTTGCCTGGGCGTAACGGGTCAATTTCCTGGCGGTAGAGCGATTCGGCGCGGAAAATATTGCCCACGCCGGAGATTGCCGCCTGATCCATCAGAATCACACCAATCGGGCGGGAGCTCTTACGCGCGGCGCGGTAGAACTGTTCAGGGTCGGCATCCGGGTTGAGCGGGTCGGGGCCGAGCTTAGAGCGGACGGTGCGCACCTCCTCCGGCGTGAGGGTGCGGCAGATAGTCGGGCCCACCAGATCAGCCCAGCCGTGCTCCGAAACAATACGGCAACGCACCGTGCTCTTCGGCTCGGGCGGCCCGGCGTAGGGTTGCTCCTCCCCCGCAGCGTATTCCTTCTCGCCGATCTTGCGGGGCGCGCCAATGCTCGAAGCACCCGTGAACGTCTCGTCCCCACCGAAGCTCCAGTTACCGTAAATACCCAGGTGCACGTTCAGGGTCAGGTCGTTGTCGAAGGTCACGAACAGGTGCTTGCCGTGCGCGTACGCCCCGGTAATGATGTGACCGTCCAGCAGGGCGGCACCCTCGGCGTAGCGGCCCTGCGGGGAGGAAACCTGCACGCGCTCGCCCGTGAAGACGTCGCTGATTTGGCGGGCAATACGGTGGATGGAGTGGCCTTCGGGCACGGGTTCTCCTCGAAAACTTGTCGGCTAGGGTCGAATAGAAATAGGTGCGGATTATATGGGGTGCAGAGATGGAGCACAGAGACGGCTGAGGCGCATAGCCTGCACTATGCGCCTCAGATGTTAGAGCTTAGGCAGCGTCAATCTGCTTGCCGGCAATGTCGCCGGTCTGCTCGTACTCAGCCAGCTGACCGATACGGCGTGCGTGACGCTCCTCATTGGTCCAGGGGGTAGCCAGGAAGACCTTAATGATTTCCAGTGCTTCTTCCTTGCTGTGCTGGCGGCCGCCCACAGCAACAACCTGTGCGTTGTTGTGCTCGCGAGCCAGCGCAGCGGTGTCGTGGTTCCACGCCAGAGCCGCGCGGATACCCTCAACCTTGTTCGCAGCCATCTGCTCACCGTTGCCGCTACCGCCCAGCACAATACCCAGGGAGTCCAGGCCAGCCTCACGGTCACGCTTCACACCGAGGGCTGCGTTAATGCAGAACGAGGGGTAGTCGTCCAGCGGGTCGTAATCGGCGGGGCCGTGGTCAATCATTTCGTAGCCCGCAGCGGTGAGGGACTCGATCAGGTAGTGGCTCAGTTCAAGGCCGGCGTGGTCGGTTGCGATGTGTACGCGCATGGGTACTCTCCTGGTGATTTTGTCTTGGTGTGACGTGCGTTTGTGCGTTCGTGGGAGGCGCCGGTTCTCAGTTCTGAGCGCCGTTGCTAGAGTGCGCCGCGCATCCATCAGGTGGGATGCGCCTCCCCGTTTAGGTTTTTTCTGTCTTAACTGTATCGAATTCGCGCTGGTTCGGGTAATGGGAACCCTTCTAGACCCCCACCTATACGGTAGACTGTGGGATATGGCACTTTTTGGTGTCCCGATTCGCCGCGCCCACGTTTGAACACCTCCAGCGCTACGTATGCAGCGTCGCAGGAGCCGCGCCTCGGGAACCAGCGCACCATGACAGGGCGTGTCACCACGGCACGCTATTCACATCTAAGGAGAGGGAGCTGTATGCCCGGCCTGAACCTAACCCGCAATGAGGCAATCGAACGCGCATCCATCATTAAGCGCGTGCACTCGTACCGTATTGAGCTTGACCTTCCGAAGGACAAAGACGTCTTCTCTTCGAAGGTTGAAATCCGCTTTGACGCTGAAGAAGGTGCCTCCACCTTCATTGACGCCATCACTTCCTCGGTTAAGTCCATTAACCTCAACGGCGAAGAGCTGAGCACCGACCTGGCTGACGGCGAGCGCATCCAGCTGCCAAACCTGGCGGCTGAGAACACCCTGGTCATTGACGCAGAGATGTTCTACACCAACACCGGTGAGGGTCTGCACCGTTTCGTGGACCCCGCCGACGGTGAAGTGTACCTGTACTCTCAGTTTGAGGTGCCGGACTCCCGCCGCGTGTTCCCCGTCTTCGAGCAGCCCGACCTGAAGGCTGAGTTTGAGTTCATCGTGCGCGTGCCCTCGCACTGGGTGGTTGTGTCGAACCAGCCCGAGGTGAATATTGAGGAGAAGGAATGCGGTTGCGGCCGCGCGAAGACCTGGTTCTTCAAGCCGACCCCGCGCATGTCTTCGTACATTACCGCGATTGTGGCTGGCCCCTACGAGAAGGTCACCAGCGAGCTGACCAACTCTGAGGGTCGCGTGATCCCGCTGGGTGTGTACGCCCGTAAGTCCCTCATGCCGTTCGTGGACGCTGAGGACATGTTTGAGCTGACCCGCCAGGGCTTCGAGTTCTACGAGGAGCAGTTCAAGACCCCGTACCCGTTCGAGAAGTACGATCAGCTGTTCGTGCCCGAGTTCAACGCCGGTGCGATGGAGAACGCGGGCTGCGTGACCTATCTGGAGACTTATGTCTTCCGTTCCAAGGTTGCGGAGGCTCTGCGTGAGCGCCGCGCGATCACCGTCCTGCACGAGCTGGCTCACATGTGGTTCGGTGACCTGGTCACCATGAAGTGGTGGAACGACCTGTGGCTGAACGAGTCCTTCGCTGAGTTCATGTCTACCCTGGCTGCTGCGGAGAACACCCGCTACGCGAAGGAGGCGTGGGCGACCTTCGCCGCTTCGGAGAAGACCTGGGCGTACCGTCAGGATCAGCTGTCCTCCACCCACCCGATTGTGGCGGAGATTCGTGACCTTGCCGATGTTCAGGTGAACTTCGACGGCATTACCTACGCGAAGGGCGCTTCGGTGCTGCGTCAGATGGTGGCGTGGGTTGGCCAGGAGAACTTCATGGCTGCTCTGAAGGTGTACTTCGAGAAGCACAGCTGGGGCAACACCGTCCTGGACGACCTGCTGGTTGAGCTGGAGCGCACCTCCGGCCGTGACGTGCGTGCGTGGAGCGCTAAGTGGCTTGAGACCGCTGGCGTGAACACTCTGGCTGTTGAGGTTGAGAACGACGAAGCTGGCAACATTTCTTCGCTGGGTATTCGCCAGTCGTACGCTGAGGGCTTTGAGACTCTGCGCCCGCACCGTACCGTGCTTGGTTTCTACAACCTGGTGGACGGCAAGCTGACCCGCACCGACCGCATCGAGCTGGACATTGACGGCGAGCTGACCATTGTTGCAGAGGCAGCCGGCATGAAGCGCCCGGACCTGCTGCTGCTGAACGATGAGGACCTGGCGTACGCAAAGATTCGCCTGGATGAGCGTTCCATTGAGACCGCTATCAAGCACCTGGGCGACATTGATTCGTCCGTGGCTCGTAGCGTGGTCTGGGGTTCGTTCTGGGATACCGTGCGTGACGCTCAGATGCCGGCACGTAAGTACGTTGACCTGGTGCTGAACAACATCGGTCAGGAGACTAACTCCACCGCTCTGCGCACCCAGATCAACAACCTGTCCGCTACCCTGCACTCCTTCGTGGCTCCCGAGGCTCGCGAGGAGACTCGCCACCGTGCCGCTGACCGTCTGTGGGAGCTGGCTAACGCTGCAGAGCCCGATTCGGATGCTCAGCTACAGCTGCTGCAGGCGTTCATTGACCAGACTCGCACCGAGGAGCAGTACGACAACGTGCAGCGCCTCTTCGAGGGTGAGCTGACCCTTGAGGGTCTGGACATTGACGCTGACCTGCGTTGGAACCTGGTGTGCCGTCTGGCAACCGGTGGCCGCTTCACCGCGGAGCAGGTCGCTGAAGAGCTGGAGAACGACAACACCGCTAACGGTCAGCAGTACGCTGTTCAGGCGTACGCTTCCATGCCCACTGCTGAGGCTAAGGCTGAATACTGGCACAAGATTATGGTGACCGGCGAGCTTTCGAACATGATTCAGCGTTACGCTATTTCCGGTTTCAAGTCCGGTAAGCCCGAGCTGATTGCTCCGTACGACGAGCAGTACTTCGAGCAGATTGAGGGCATTTGGCGTTCGCGTTCGCACGAGATTTCCATGCAGATTATTGGCGGCATGTATCCGAGCGAGCCGACCGCTGAGCTGCTGGAGCGTACCGAGGCATACCTGGCGTCCCTGCCTGAGGATGCTGCGGCTCTGTACCGTCAGATTGCGGAGGCACGCGACGGCGTGGCTCGTGCGCTGAAGGTTCAGGCTGCTGACATCTAACAGTACTTATGGGCTGAGGCGGGTTCATCGCCTGCTCTCGTAGGTTTTTATTCGTCCCCTTCTGCCCCGTTCTGGGGTGGGAGGGGACGTTTTGCATCAAGGGCCCAAAATTTTGTCACTGCGGTGCATATTTTTTGTTATTTTCATTTGAATATCCCTCAAAAGCTCTCTACTTGGGGTTGCGCCTATCGTATACTGTTGTGCATGCCTTCTATCAAGTCTCCTATCGCGAAAGTTTCTCTGACCGGCGCAGTCCTTGCTGTGGTTGCCACCGGTTCCTTTGGCATGTACTCCGCAGGAGGCTTCAACGCACCCGGTAGCACCGCCGCTGCCGCTACTGCGAGCGCTGAGCCTACCCAGTCGGCGCAGGAAAGCCCCAGTGAGTCCCCCTCCCCCGAGCCGACTCCGGAACCGACCACTCCGGCGCAGAAGATTGAACGCACCGCGCAGGATGCCTTCGGTAAGGAGGGCGCGCAGGCAACCAGTGAGATTCAGACGCCGTTCTCCACCTCCGCTGATGCCGCTGACATGCTGGTTCAGCAGTTCAAGGGTGGCGTGGTCATGTACACCCCCAAGTACGGCCCGGTTGCGGTGGAATCCGGCGTCTACGCGCACTGGTGGAAGCAGCGCCAGTACAGCGATTTTGCCGGTTGGGAGGGTCTGCCGGTGAGCTGGCGTTCCGAGAACGGCGTTCTGCACACCAAGTTTGAGAAGGCTGAACTCTACTGGGATAAGGCGAACGGTCTGCCGCGTAACGCGAACGTCCTGGGCGCTAAGGATGCCCTGGTGATTGGCGACTCGCAGGTGACCTCAACCTCCTGGGTTGGTTTGGGTCTGAAGCAGGCAGGTTTCGTCCCGTACCTGTTCCGTTGCGGCGGCGTGGGTTTTGTGACCGCCCGCGAGGGCGTGTGCCCCTCCTACTATCAGGGTGTGATGGGTGGCCGTTGGGCTCTGCCAAGCGGTAATCCCGGCGTGATTTACCTGGACGCCTCCGGTAACGACATTCACATTCACGAGGATGAGACGAAGGCTCGCGAACACGTGAACGCGCACCAGACTCAGGTCATTGAGCAGCTGCGACGCATGTACCCTTCTTCGAAGATTGTGTTCGGTGGCGTGGTGTCGATGAGCGAGGACGCTGCGACGGATAAGCAGCTGGCCCATAAGCGCCACGTGGCAAACGAGGTCGCAAAGCAGGGCGCACGCGAGACCGGCGTGCTGTTCATGGACACCGCGGATTGGCAGACCATTTACCTGACTGAGGGTGACATGGCTGATGGCGTGCATCTGAAGGAGGAGGCGCAGTACAAACTGGCGGCACCGTTTGAGGCTCGTCTGCGTGAGCTGCTCGGCACTGCATAAACTGCTCGGCACAGCGTAAACTAACCGCCTAATCAGCCGCGTACATCAGCTTTGATCAGCGCATATAGCATTAGAATGAGGCGCCGGAAGGATTGAATCCTTCCGGCGCCTCATTCGTTTGAGTGGGTTACCCACCGCAGCTCTCAAGTTAGTGTGCGGGATTTATACCGCTACGTTCGTCTGGCGTTCCTTTGCCTCAGCCTTCTGGTGTGCGAGCACGCCCTCCGCAAGGCGACGCTTCTGGCGCTCACGCGCGGCTTCCTTCTCACGCTGCTCAGCAGCCCAGGCGACGGGGTCAATGTCGATCGACTCGTAGTGCCATTCGCCAATGTAGTCACGAATCGGGGCAATCCAGGTGACGGGGATGCCGCGGCGCAGATACACTTCGTGGTCGGTGTCTTCAAAAGCGTGGATAATGCGGTTGCCGTCAGCAATCAGGGACTCAATAATGGAGTCCTTCCATGCGGGGCTGTTGGAGCCATCATTGCCGGGCTTAGCGAATACGTGCTTGGGTTCCAGACCTGCACGGGCGATGAACTGGTTCAGTTCCTTCATGTAGGTGCCGTCGCGGCCGGTAATTACTACGACCTCTGCGCCGGTTTCTGCCGCGATTTCGCGAACTTGGTCGGCAACTTCAACATTGACCGTGGCGTTGCGGATGGCTTTGAAGAATCGGCGGTTGCTTGCGAAGAAACCGGTCAGGTACTTGTCCATCTGATCTCGGTTGCTGGCAAGGGTACCGTCGATGTCGACTGCAATCAGATCCATTTAGGTCTCACTTTCGATCCGTACGGGAAGGATGCGCCTGGTGAGGGCGCTGCGGAAGAGTTCCCGTGCGGTGTGGCTGGTAAATCGGTGTGTCAAAGACGCCCCGGTGAGAGGGCGTAGTTTTTCTAGAATACCCTATTTTCGTAAAGTAATGCCTCATCGAGCGTCATATTAAGCTCGTCATCTTTATTTCAATGCGCCTAGAAAAACCGCTGGTGGCGCAGGCTAAGAGCCCACGCCACCAGCGTACAAGTCAAGAAATGTCCCGAGGAGCGGTTTAGAGCAGCGAACCGGAACCGCGGCGCACCAGCACCATACCGGCGGGTGCCACAATGCGTAGCCACTCATCCGAACCCACATGCGCCGCGAACAGGGGCAGATCCCCCGTGAAGCCTTCCGGAATGAAACCGAACACGCGCAGGGCAAACGCCGCACCGGTCGGTACAAGCACGGTATCAAGTTCAGGTAGGTACTCCAGCACCATGTCCGAAGACCAAATACGCGAGCGCACCGTAGAAAGCACCGCGGCGCCAGGGTTCTCGGGCAGGGCACGTTCTACCGCCTCCAGGCCCTCTGCGGTGGCGCGGTGGAACTCTTCAACCGGGACGGTACCAACCTCGTACCAGCCGCTGAGCGGGGCGGACTTACCAGCCCAGCTAGCGTTGACGGTCACCGGCGGCATGAACAGCACCAGCTGCGGGTTCTCTTCGCTAACCTGCTCTTCTGCCTGCTTCTGCAGACGCGCCAGACGGTCCAGCAGCGCCTGCGCCTGTACGGTCATGTCCAGGGTGGAGTCAGCCAGCAGGTGCAGGGCACGCAGACCCATAATGACCGGGGTTCCCGAGGAGGCGTCCTCCGGCTCCAGGGAGCAGGCGAACACCGCCACCACTCGGCCACGCGCGGTCAGGCGGATAGCGGCGTCCGGGTTCACCGCCAGGGCGCGAGAAATGTAGGTGGCAAGGTCCTTGACCACTGCGGCACCCTGGGCGCCGCCGGGCAGGATCAGGTAGGGTTCCTCCACGCCTTCGTGGGGGTTGTACTTAAGCTCGATAGGTGCTGCCGCGTTCGGTGCGCTGTTCTGGTCGGGAGCGTTCTCCTGCACGGGGGTATTGTCAGGGGTGGTTTCAGACGGCGTAGTCATTTCTGCTCCTTTTCGGCGTTGGCCTGCTCGGTGGCAAGTTGGTGGGTGATATTGTGCGATGGTGTGTGACGTTCCGGATCGATCATCCGGGTCAATGTTCCTAGTCAGTACTCCAAATCAACCCGTCGTGGTTGTCTCAGAGTATGCTCTCCCACTCTACGCCAGAAACCGGTTCATTGAAAACGTGCGAGAATGAAACCATGACCAAGCCCACTGTGACCCAAAACCTCATGCGGATGCTGGACCTCTCCCCCATGGAGGTGGTGCCCGCCTCCTTCGGTAGCGATGAAGTGTCTACCGGAGTGACGCTCACCCGCGAGCAGCCGCGTACTTTCGGTGGTCAGGTTCTTGCCCAGTCGATTATTGCCGCCGACCGCACGGTGGAGGGCAAGGACATCCACTCGATTCACGCCTATTTTCTGCGTCCCGGCGATATTGAGCGTGAACTGTTCTTCGCCACTCAGCGTCTGAACGATAGCCGTTCCTTCTCGACCCGCCGCGTGCAGGTGTTCCAGGATGAGGCGCCCATGTTCTCGGCGATTATGTCTTTCCAGTCCGATAGCCGCGGCCCGGAGCACACCGCAGTGACCATGCCGGAGGTGCCGGACCCCGAGTCGCTGCCGATGGTCAGCGACTACCTGGGTCAGCTCCCCCACCCCATTGCACAGGCGGTCTCGTGGGAACGTCCGATTGATATGCGACACGTGGACGCGCCCCTGTACACTCAGGCGGATGCCTCCTCGACACAGCCGCGTGCCTGTGTGTGGTTCAAGACCTTTGACCGCCTGGTGCGTGCTGATGGTTCTGAGGCATCGGAGGCGGAGCACCGCGCCGCTATCGCCTACGCTTCGGATTATCTGCCGCTGGAGCCGGCTCTGCGCCGTCACGGCAAGTTCTGGCTGGAGCCGGGCCTCAAGAGCGCCTCGCTGGATCACGCGATGTGGTTCCACCGTTCGGCGCGTGCCGATGAGTGGCTGCTGTACGTGCTGGATTCCCCGAGCGCGCAGGGTGGCAGGATGCTCGCGCAGGGTTCGATTTTCAATCGTTCCGGTGAGCTGGTGGCAACCGTGGCGCAGGAAATGATGTTCCGCCTGCCGGAATATCGATAAAGCAGAGCACCGCTAGAGTTTCGGCGCTACGAGAGCGTAAAACGTCAGAGCATACAGAAAGACCGTGTGAGGTGGTTGTCTCACACGGTCCTTCTTATGTTCTAGTGTACGGTCTAGAAGCCGTTAGGAAGCTCTTATTTAGCTTCGCCGTCAATCACACCGTCCGGGGAAATGTGCACGGTGCTCTTGGTGCGGCGGGAAACAAAGAAGTCACCCACGAATACCAGACCGGTCGCCAGAAGACCCAGTGCTGCCATCCATACTGCCGCCACGCCGAAGATTATCGGGAACAGCACCACGAGCAAGCCCAGAATAAGGGTACCAATAGCAGAGAGCTGCAGGTGGCGTCCGGCGGCGTAGCTCAGGTATTTCATGGCCTGGGCAGTCATCAGACGAATCAGCGCCCACATAATCATCCACGCACCCACAATGGTCGGGATGAAGGTTGCCTGTTCACCCACCGAGGCAGTCAGCAGAATCAGGCCAGCCACCACGGTCAAGATGCCGTCAACCAGGTCCCAGCCGGTACGTGCCTGCTTTGGCGTGCCGAAGTAACGCACCAGTTCAAACACGCCACCAAGCCACACCGAAATGGAGAACACATAACCCAGAACTACCAGCGGGATAGCGGGATTGGCGAACATGTAGATTGCCGCTGCAATCAGCAACAGACCGGTAACCAAGGACATCCAGTTATATTTTGAAAGCATAATGCTCTTCTCTTCGTAATCACATGTGTCAGTTGCACTTACGTGCATACCCATTATAAACCGTGAATATGAAATCCGCCACGATATATCGGTCGCCACTGAGCGAACTATTTCTACCGACGAATAACCCACCACGTAGCGGAACAACACGTGAGATAGCAGGACTATACCCCTTCCCCAGCAGACACAGCGAAGCCCCGCCTCCTGCGTCATAACAGCATCAGGAGGCGGGGCTTACCACCAAACCCTATCGGGTCAGCTTGCGGTGCACCACGCGGTGCGGCTTAGCAGCCTCAGGGCCGAGGCGCTCAATCTTGTTCTTCTCGTAGGACTCGAAGTTACCCTCGAACCAGTACCACTGATCCGGGTTCTCATCGGTGCCCTCCCACGCCAGGATGTGGGTTGCCACGCGGTCCAGGAACCAACGGTCGTGGGAGACGACCACTGCACAGCCGGGGAATTCCAGCAGCGCATTTTCCAGGGATGCGAGGGTCTCAACGTCCAGGTCGTTAGTGGGCTCATCGAGCAGCAGCAGGTTACCGCCCTGCTTGAGGGTCAGCGCCAGGTTCAGACGGTTACGCTCACCACCGGAGAGCACACCCGCCTTCTTCTGCTGGTCCGGGCCCTTGAAGCCGAACGCGGAAACGTACGCACGCGAAGGCATTTCAACGTTGCCGACCTGGATGTAGTCCAGACCGTCAGAGACGACCTCCCAGAGGCTCTTCTCCGGGTCGATGTTCGCACGGTTCTGGTCAACGTACGAGATCTTCACGGTCTCGCCGACCTTCAGCTCGCCGCCGTCGAGGGGCTCCAGACCAACGATGGTCTTGAACAGGGTGGACTTACCCACACCGTTAGGACCAATCACACCCACAATGCCGTTACGGGGCAGAGAGAAGGACAGACCGTTAATCAGGGATCGGCCGTCGAAGCCCTTCTGCAGGTTCTCAGCCTCAATAACCACGTTACCCAGGCGGGGTCCAGGAGGAATCTGAATCTCTTCGAAGTCAAGCTTGCGGGTCTTCTCAGCCTCCGCAGCCATCTCCTCGTAGCGTGCCAGACGAGCCTTCGACTTAGCCTGGCGGCCCTTAGCGTTGGAGCGGACCCAGTCCAGTTCCTCGCTCAGGCGCTTAGCAAGCTTAGCGTCCTTCTTGCCCTGAACTTCGAGGCGGGCACGCTTCTTCTCCAGGTAGGTGGAGTAGTTACCCTCGTAGGGGTACAGGTTACCGCGGTCAACCTCGGCGATCCACTCGGCAACGTGGTCGAGGAAGTAACGGTCGTGGGTAATCGCGATGACGGCACCCTCGTAGGACTGCAGGTGCTGCTCCAGCCAGAGCACGGACTCTGCATCCAGGTGGTTGGTGGGCTCGTCGAGTAGCAGCAGGTCGGGCTTCTGCAGCAGCAGCTTGCACAGTGCCACGCGGCGGCGCTCGCCACCGGAGAGGTGGGTGACGGGCATGTCAGCGGGCGGGCAGCGCAGCGCTTCCATTGCCTGCTCCAGCTGGGAGTCCAGGTCCCATGCGTTAGCGGCGTCGATAGCTTCCTGCAGCTGACCCATTTCCTCCATGAGGGCGTCGAAGTCAGCGTCGGGCTCAGCCATGAGGGCGGAGATTTCGTTGAAGCGGTCCAGCTTGGACTTGATTTCGCCCACGCCCTCTTCAACGTTGCCCAGAACGGTCTTCTCTTCGTTCAGCGGCGGCTCCTGCATGAGGATACCCACGGTGTAGCCTGCGGTCAGGCGCGCCTCACCGTTGGAGGGCTGGTCGAGGCCAGCCATGATCTTCAGGATGGTCGACTTACCCGCACCGTTCGGACCAACCATACCGATCTTGGCGCCGGGGAAGAACGACATCGTCACGTCGTTAAGGATGACCTTATCGCCCACAGTCTTGCGGGCCTTGATCATCTGATAAATAAATTCAGCCATAGTTACCTATTTTAGCGTGGATTCGGCTGAGGGTACGAGAGTTTTGGGGTGCATGCAATGCGGAGTACCACGTGTGCACTAGACTCGAAGCTATGAGCACAAACCCCTCCCCCAAACTTCTGGCACCCGAAGACCTCGCACATGCCGTTGACCGCCTCGCGCTCGCCATGCCGCTGGCGACGCGCGATCAGCCGTTCGGGCCAGAGCATACGGTGTACCGGGTGGGCGGCAAGATATTCGCTATGTACACGGAGGGTATCGGCTACCCCATCGTGAACCTGAAAACCGACCCGGAAGAATCAGAGGTGTTGCGGCGCATCTACCCGAGCATCATTCCGGGATGGCATATGAATAAGCGACACTGGATTTCTGTGGGTGCCGGCGAGGGTGTCACCGAGCGAGTTCTGGAGGAACTGGTGGAGGATGCCTACCTGCGTGTCATGTACTCGCTGCCCAAGGCGAAGCGACCCATCGAGTTCCGCGAGCGCCCGGTACCCGAAAAGCACTAGGCCGAGAAACACCAGGCCGAAAAATACTAGGCCGAAAAGTACTGGGGAAACGTGGAGTTTGAGGCGAGTGAAAAGCGGTCTTTAACAGCGGAGCGGGTGAGCACCGGTCCGGACCACCGGCTTGCTCACCCGCTTTGCAAAGCACATTCCTATCCGCGGCTGGGTGGGTCATCAACCACAATGAACGCTCGAACCACCAAGCTCCCACCCCATATATTGCGGGGGTCCGTACCATGCACCACTTGTGTGAATACGTGATAGTTGAGTTGGCTCCCTTGCCAGACCTCCTATGCAGAGGAGGCACTCACATGGGTGCACTGAATATTTCCCTTGAGTGACTCAGCTACGTCATGCGATGCAGCCAAGAGGGGATTGCTGTCTTCGCCCGAACTACCGGCACGGACGAATGTGTACTCTCGGGAATAATAATAACCTTTTTGCATCAAAGTGTCACTTTCGGATTGAGGTATTCTGCAAGCACTTATTGAGCATATTTCAGGTGTTTTGCAGTGCCGAACCCACATACCCAATCGGGGCAAAACGCCTGCAGACTTTAACCCCTGAAAAATCAAGGAGGGGCCGCCCTAAACCTTCCTTATATCGCCTCCATATGGGCTAATACCCACTTAAAGCAATATGTAGAAAAGTTAGTGCGACCCCTCAGTATGTGAGATAAAAATAGGATAACCCCTAATCAGGGCGATTATCGCTGGGATTTATCTATAGTTTCCCGAGTGACCGGTTACTCAGAGCAACCCGTTACTCGCCGAACTCCACCTTCTCGAAGCTCATGGTGCCATCAGCGTGAGAGACAACAGTATTCGGGTCACGCTCACGACGAGCCGCCGCGTACGCATCGTGGCTTGCCTCATCAACCCAGCGGGTCACCACAAAGTAGTCGCCACCCTCATCCAGGGGGCGCCAGAGCTCAAAACCCTCAAAGCCGGGGAAAGAGTCAGCAATGTGGCGAGCAGCGGCAAAGCGCTTCTCCAGCTCAGCGTGGTTGTCGTCAACGACAGTCAAACGGTGAACCTTAACAACGGACATGTGTCCTCCTTCTGTTGAGTACGTGCTTTCAACAATGAAAGCGGGTTACAACCTCGCACCAGCTATAGGTAGGCTATATTCTTAGCGAGGTCAACCTCAGCATAACGGTTCACGGGCACAAAAAATAGGGGTTAGCGCCAACTAACAGTTATATGACGCTAACCCCCATTCAGAGAATCACGAGGCGCCCACGAGCACCTGTTCGAAGCTTAGGACTCCGGCTGGGCCTGCACGGTATTAGGTTGTGCTGTATTAGACAGTGCCGCCTCAGGCTGTGCGGTATCTGTCTGAGCCACGCTATCAGTCTGCGGTGCGGGGTTCTTCTTCGACTTCTTCTGAGCCGCCTTCGCCGGGTTCGCAAAATGCACCCCGCGCTCAGCCAAGAAACGGCGATCCTTCTTATCCCACTGCTCCACCGGATACGCCTCCAACAGGTCCGGGCGGCGCTCCAGGGTGCGCTCAATCTGACGGTCACGACGCCAACGCGCAATCGCACCGTGATTACCCGACAGCAGCACCTCCGGCACCTCACGGTCACGCCACACGGCGGGCTTCGTGTACACCGGGTACTCCAGCAGACCGCCCGTATGCGACTCCTCCTCCAGGGAGGCAGGGTTACCCATCGCGCCCGGAATCAGGCGGGTGATAGCCTCAATCATCGCCATGACCGCAACCTCACCACCGTAAAGCACGTAGTCGCCCAGGGACACGGGCATCACGCGGAAGCTCTCCTGCGCCCAGTCCAGCACACGCTCATCAATGCCCTCATAGCGCGCCGGAGCGAAAACAATATGCTTCTCCTCCGCCAGCTTGTACGCCATCGCCTGATCGAAAACGGCACCCGCCGGGGACGGGACAATCAGCAGCGGGCGGGTATCAGCCTCGGCACCCTCAGACTTAGCGCCCTCAGTAGCATCTTCGGCAGCAGCCTTCAGTGGGGAAGCGGCAAGTACCTCATCCAGCGCCAAGCCCCACGGCTCCGCCTTCATCACCATGCCCGCGCCACCGCCATACGGGGTGTCATCCACCGTGCGGTGACGGTCAAAGGTGTACTCACGCAGATCGTGCAGGTGCAAATCTACCAGGCCCTTCTCACGCGCCTTACCCAGCAGGGACAGCTTCAGTGGCTCCAGGTACTCGGGGAAAATCGTGACCACATCGTAGCGCACGGATTACTCTCCCGCCTGCTCAGTTACCTGCTCAGTTGCCGCCTGCGCAGAATCCCGCTCAGTGTCCTCAACCAGGTCAATCAAACCCGCCGGAGGGGTCAGCAACACAAAGCCGGGCTCATCCTCGGTCGAGGGAACCACCTCAGGCACAATCTCCTCAACAAAAGGAATCATGATCTCTTCACCCGCACCGGAGGCAAGACGCGGCGAACGAGCCAGCTTAATCAGCAGCAGATCCTGAACCGGCATGGTCTGCAGACCGGTCACCTTACCCAACGGCTTACCCACGGTCGGGTTATCCACGGGGCTCTCACCCTCGGGAACATCCGCCAGCAGGTACACGGGCAGGTTCACCAGCTCCTGCTCGTAGAAGCCCTCTTCATCGCCTTCATCCTCGGGAACCTCGTAGACCAGGCGGCTGCCGCGCAGCTCCTCAGCCTGGTTGCGGGTAGTCACCTCATCAAAACGGACCACCAGAATCTTCTTGTTCCAGCGGGCACCGGCAACCGTCAGCTCACCGGTAGGCGCCACCGAAGCGACAGCAGAGCCGGGCTTGAAATTCTCGATACCGAGCACCTCACCGCGGGCAAAACGCTCCTGCGGGGCATCAGTAAAGAGCTGAACCGTCACCTCACCACGAATACCGTGAGGCTTACCGATACGAGCCACCACAACCTGCATAATTTTCCTCCGCTGGGTACAAGTCGAAAACCTACGCCGTGCAGGTGCACGGCTCCCACTATTCTACCGGGCACTTAGGACGGGCGCATTCTGCCGCCCGCACTACCACCGGGACCCGGGTACGCGAAAGCCCCCGCCTTCCGGAAAATTCCGGGAGCGGGGGCTTCAAGCGTTCACGAGCTAGCGTCGCTTTTTGTCGGTGTCGATAATGTCGATACGCATCGGCTCGCCATCAGAAATAGCGTCCATCACCAGACGGATGCTCTTGGCGGTACGACCGGACCTGCCGATAACTCGGCCCAGGTCATCCGGATGCACGCGAACCTCAAGGGTTTCACGGTGACGCTGGGTGCGCAGGCGCACCTTCACGTCCTCCGGACGATCGACAATCCCTCGAACCAGGTGTTCGAGTGCGTCAGCCAACATAATTACTCAGCTGCTTCCTCAGCCTCAGCCTCGGGTGCTGCTTCCTCAGCAGCCTCTTCAGCCTTCTCAGCCTTGGGGGTGATAGCCTCGGGCAGAATCACGGAACCCTTTTCGGGAACAACGAACTCAGCCTTAGCCTCGACGGGCAGAACCTTGGACTCTGCCTTCTCGCCCTTGAATGCTGCCCAGTCGCCCGAGAGCTTCAGCAGAGCCAGAACCTGCTCGGTCGGCTGTGCGCCGACGGAGAGCCAGTACTGAGCACGCTCAGAGTTGATCTCGATACGCGAGGGGTGCTCGGTCGGGTGGTAAATACCAATCTCTTCGATGGTCTTACCGTCGCGCTTGACGCGCGAATCAGCGATCACGATGCGGTAACGAGGATCGCGGATCTTACCCATACGCTTGAGACGAATCTTAACAGCCACTTTAGTGGTTACTCCTGTTTCATAATTTGGTGCGAGGCACACGGTTCAGCACCCGTGGGGCGGGCCATTCACGGCGCCTCTATGGACACAACGGCGCGCGAAGAGAGGGGTCGCGCGTCGCCGGGTACTCAGCTAGGGTATCAGAGCCCAAGATTTTAAGCTAGCGACACGGAAAAATAATTGCCCAAGGCACCGAATATCACTTTTAAACAGCGTTCTGTACCCCGTGATATGCCCGTGATGCACCCCTGTAGCTTCCCAGCGAGCCGCAGCGTAGCCGCCGCTAATCGAGGTTGTTAGGAGTCGAGGTTACTCATCTCCAGAGTCTCCCCCGTCTCCAGGGCGCGGTAGCACTCACGCAGACGCTCCACCATCGACGAGCGCACGTAGCCCTCCAGGTTCTCCGGAGCAACCCACTCATAGGTCACCAGTTCAGCATCCTGCAGGGTAATCTTCGTATCCGCTGCGATCACGCCGCCGTCATACATGTAGTAGGTCGAATCGCCCCACACGCCCAACGCCAGACCGTGGAAAATCAGCAGCAGGCGACCCAGCTTCACATCCAGGCCCAGCTCCTCCGCAATCTCACGCTCACAACCGGGCTTGGGCGCCTCGCCCGCCTCCACGGTACCGCCGGGAAGAATCCAGCCGTCCTTATAGTTCGGCTTCACCAGCAGCATCTCGCCGCGCTCATTACGAATCAGCGCGCCCGCCGCCAAACGGCGCGTGGGCAAGGTGGCGATAAAAGCCTTCAGCTCTTCATCGCTCAGATAGGAATCCTTCATGGCTTCTTTCCTTTAGCGGTCGGTTTTCTTCGCAGCGCGCTGCCTGATGCTACGCACTATACCCAGGGCACGCTCACGCAGTCCAGAGGGTGCCTGCTCCGTGGACGGGGCAACATCCTCCACCGTGCGGTAGTGGCCCTCACGCAAATCATCAATCAGAGTGCGCTTCTTGGTCGAGGGCTGCTCCCCTGCGGTGTCTCCCGGATGCACCAGCTCAGCATCCGCCACCGGGCGGGCGTGCTTCTTCATCTGAGCCTGCTCAAAAGAACGCAGCACAGTGGGAATCAGAGCAGATTCCACGGTGGCATTCAGCGCAAAGAGTGCGGCAGCCACCGAGAACTTACGGCTCGCCTTACCCTGAGCACGACGGCGGCGTGCCACCTTCGCCAGGGTCAGGGCGATAGCGCTCTGAGCGGTCACGTCCGCGCCCAGGACAAGACCCACACGGCGGGTCTTGGCGCGAATCTGCTCCGGGGTCAGACGCTTCTTCGAGGTAGGCTTTTTCGAGGTAGCCCGTGCGGAGGGGGCTACCTGCGTTACCTGAGACGGAGCATCTTCAGCGGATACGTTCTCCGGCTGTGCGTCATCAGAGCCCGCAGCATCAGAAGGTGCATCCTCAGCCCGGGTCGCCTCGGCCTGCGATGCGGCAGACTGCTCTACCGCAGGCTGTTCTGCGGCAGGCTGTTCCGTTGCAGACTTAGCGGAATGCGGTGCGAGGGCAGCTCTCAAATGCGCAAGAATAGCTTCTTCTTCCTCCGGGGTGAAGTTCCTGCCACCCGTAGGCTGGTTCGCCTCGTCCATATCGGAATCGCGGTCCTGTTCGTAGTGAGCCTCGAAGTCATCAAACGCCTCAGAGTCCAGGACGTCTTCTTCCTCATCAAAAGCGTCTTCCGGGAAAGACATATGAGTGTACTCGAAGGGAATATGGCCTTGGCTAATGGCGTCCATCCACTCGGCGAGGGTCACGCGGCGGCCGGTCGCAACCAGTCGGTAGCTACGCTCCATAGGCGAGGTGTAGCCGCCCGGGTAGGGCTCAATCTCCTCGTCATCCTCGAAGGATGCGTCCTCTGCGAAGGTGTTCTCAGGAACAGGGTTCTCAGAGAAGGTAGCCTCAGCAACGGAGTCATCCAGCGGGAAGGTAACGTCCAAGGCTTCAGAAGTCTGCGCCTCATCAGCCGAATCAGCCTCAGCGGGTTCAGCCGCATCTGCAGGCTGCGCGAAGCCCTCATCCTCGTTGCCGAAGATGCGCGCCGTGCTAATCGACGCCACATCAAAACCGGTGGTCGGCACCAGCGCCAGCTCCGTGGGAACATCCAGCAGCTGCAGCACCGACTCCAGCGCCAGGGTATTGCTCGTATCGCGCAGGTACGCGTTCAGGCGGCGACCGGTAATGGAGTCAGCCTCCACACCAAACATCGCCATGACATTAGCGATGCCCTGCTCGATTTCATCCTCATCGGAACCGAAAATCTTCGAACCCGACAGCTCCGGGGCGCTACCGGGAAGCTCCGAGAGCAAATCCTCCAACACCCCGCCAAAACGTGCGACTTCCTCACGGCTGAGGGCACGGTTCAGGCGCTTAGGCACGCGCTGCCAGGTGAACTCCTCCACGATATTCTCGTAGGGTTCACCGAACGCCTCCAGGTACCATTCCTCATCCGAGTAGGGTTCGCGGGCGGGCTCCTCATAGACCACCAGGTGCTGCTGGTTCGCGTTGCCCTCAGCAATCAGGGCGTTGCAGTTCAGCAGGCCCAGCAGCGCCATCAAATCCACCGGATCGGCAGAAATGAGGGTCCACTCCCCCGCCGGCGCGGCAACAACCTGCCGAGTACCGGCAGGAAGGTACGCCAAAAGAAGCCCCGTAATCATGTCAATGGGCAGGTCAACGAGCATGGCGGCGTCGCCGTCCACCAGGAACTCCAGCTCGCCCTGTCCGCCGGGCAGCTCCTCCCACACGGTCGCCTCACCCTCAAGGGCGGCACCGGTCACCGGCAGCTGATCCACCAGCTGCGCCACGTAATCCTCAACGGGAGTACCCACGTACAGGTGACCGTCAGCGACCTCCAGCACGTTCATGTAGCCCTCATCATCCACGGCGCACAGCACGTAGAGCTGCACCTGATGCTCACCCATCTCGTAAGCAATCAGCTCCGGGGAGGCGGCGGTCGCCTCAATGAGGGCGGCAATCAGCTCCTCATCGGTGGTGGAGCGAGCCATGATGCGGCGGCGCTGAATCTTCTCCTCCAGCTCCATGGTCTGTTCGATGCGCTCATTGCGCTGCTTCTCGGCGGTGCGCTCCTCGTCCTGGGCGCGCAGGTACTCGGGGCTATCCGATTCGCCGGTTCCGGCGGGTGCGGGGGCGTCGTTCCACATGCCGGTGAGCTTATCGACGGTCCACTCTTCGCTCTCCAGCGCGGCGGCGAGGCGGTCAACCTTCGTGCGGTCGTTCCAGACGCGCTGCTTATCGGGGTCTTCCGTCTTCACCTCCTCGTGCATGCTGCGGGCTTCACGAATGAGGTTCAGGATGGTTGCGGCAACGTCGTCAACGGCGGGGTCGTCGCTCTCGCTGGAGTAGACGAGGTCGCCCGCCAGTTCGGCGGCGTGCTCCCCGTACTCGAGGGCGATACGCGCCCAGACGGGGGTGTACCCGGGAAGGATGCTCGAATCATGGTCGAAGCCGCCCACAAAATCATCCGCAAAGTCGTCCGCAAAATCGCCTGAAAGTTCGTCTACACCATCTTCTGCGGGAGCATCGGAGAAGCCCAGCGAGCCCTTCTCAGTTACAGGCTCACCTGCAGACTCGTCTACAGATTCGCCGGCAGGGTCCTCTACAGCATCATCAGCGAAGGCGCGCTGAGACCACGGCGCAACCTGCTCATTCAGCTGATCATCCGCGTTCTCTCGATCCCAATTCTGCTCGTTCTGAGCCATTGATACCTTCCCTTCACACACCCATTCATATGCCCAAACCGGGCACCATACCGGTACGGGTGCGCCCCGTCACCACGTGCGCACCCGTACCACCCCTCACGGGGCTCATATTTGCTCTTACTGCAGGAACTTCTCGAAGCCCTTCGGCAGGTTCATGCTGGACAGATCCATCTCCTGGTTCTGAGCCTGCTGACCGAATGCAGCACCGGCGCGAGCCTGCTGCGCCTTAGCTGCTGCCGCCTCCTGCGCCGCACGCTTCTGCGGGTTGCCGGAGCGAGCCTTCTTCTTCTTGTTGCCCTTCGCGTTCTTACGAGCGCCACCCGCCGCAGCCGCCATACCGGGCATCTGCATACCACCGGGCATGCCGGGCATCTTGCCCGAAGCGAGCTTCTTCATCATCTTCTGCGCCTGAGCGAAACGCTCCATCAGCTGGTTCACCTCAGACACGGTCACGCCCGCACCCTTAGCGATACGGGCACGGCGAGAACCGTTAATGATGCGCGGAGCCACACGCTCGTGCGGGGTCATGGAGCGAACAATCGCCTCCACGCGGTCAATCTCGCGCTCGTCAAAAGCCTCAAGCTGCTGACGCATCTGAGCCGCACCGGGCATCATCATGAGCAGCTTCTTCATGGAACCGAGCTTACGAATCTGCTGCATCTGAGCCAGGAAGTCCTCAAACGTGAAGTCTTCCTGATCGATGAACTTCTTTGCCATGCGGTCGGCTTCAGCCTTATCCCACTGAGCTTCAGCCTGCTCAATCAGAGTCAGGATGTCACCCATATCCAGGATGCGGCTTGCCATACGGTCCGGGTGGAACTGTTCAAAGTCAGTGACGTTCTCACCGGTGGACGCGAACATAATCGGCTTGCCGGTCACCGAAGCCACCGACAGCGCCGCACCACCGCGGGCGTCACCATCAAGCTTAGACAGGACCACACCGGTGAAGTCCACGCCCTCGTTGAAGGCGTTAGCGGTGTTCACGGCGTCCTGACCGATCATCGCATCGATGACGAACAGAACTTCGTGCGGCTCAATAGCGTCACGAATGTTACGTGCCTGCTGCATGAGCTCAGCGTCAACACCCAGACGACCCGCGGTATCGACAATCACCACGTCGTGCAGCTTAGCGCGAGCCTCAGCCACACCGTCACGTGCCACCTGTACGGGATCGCCGGTGGGCACGTCAAACTCGCTGGTCACACCGGGGTGCGGCGCGTACACGGGCACGCCCGCGCGCTCGCCAACGACCTTCAGCTGGGTCACCGCGTTGGGGCGCTGCAGGTCGGATGCGATCAGCATCGGGGTGTGACCCTGGCCCTTGAGCCAGTGAGCCAGCTTTCCCGCCAGGGTGGTCTTACCGGCACCCTGCAGACCCGCCAGCATAATGATGGTCGGGCCGCTCTTCGCCATGTTGATGCGGCGGGTCGAACCGCCGAGGATGCTCACCAGCTCCTCGTTCACAATCTTGACGATCTGCTGGGAGGGGTTCAGCGCCTCGGAAACTTCCGCACCGAGAGCGCGTTCCTTCACGTGGGCGGTAAATTCGCGGACCACGGGGACGGCGACGTCAGCGTCGAGCAGGGCGCGGCGGATTTCGCGGACGGTTGCATCAATGTCTGCCTCGGAGAGGCGGCCCTTGCCGCGCAGGTTCTTAAAAGTTGCCGTCAAGCGGTCGGAGAGAGAATTGAACACGAGCCGTGATCACTTTCTTAACGTTGAGGTGGCCCCCAGCCGCGAAGGCGAACGGGGATGGTTAGTCAGTCTTTAAGGATACAGGATGCGCGCTTTCTCCCCCGCCTCCACCTGTGGATAAGTGGCGCCGGTTCACCCTGAGCTCAGGAATTACGCTCAACGGACAACCAACAGACACCCAGCTGACACACGACTGACACACGGCCAACAACCCTGTGCCCCTTCTACAGATGCACTCATCCAACATTCCGCACCCCGCCTCAACCTGCTCAACACGTCAGATAGATTAGATTTTCTAGACAGCCTGGGTTAGAATTCTAAAGGTGTTACGCACGAATGCGTGATACGCCCGAGTGGCGGAATTGGCAGACGCGCCTGACTCAAAATCAGGTTCTTCGGAGTGTGGGTTCGAGTCCCACCTCGGGCACCAACGCACAAGCGGCGGGAAAGTTTGAAGCTTTCCCGCCGCTTTTTGCGTATTCGCCCTGCGCCCACTCGCGGCCCGCCGCTTTTCTGCATCCACCCCACGTTTTCTGTATCCACCCTGCACGCGAACTTCTACGCCCGCCCGCGCATCAGATGCGGCAACGATAGAGGCACGAGAAGAGACACAAGAAACCGCCGCCCAGCCGTGAGAATTCACGACCGGGCGGCGGTTTCTATGCATCGAGTGGTTTCTATACATCGGGCAGTATGTTCCGGGAACTAGCCCCGGCTACCCTTCAAAAGACCACTCAGAAAGAGTGAGCGGCTTAGCGCTTGACCTCGTCCTCCTCGTAAGGACGCAGAGCCTCGCGCTCGCCCTCAGCACCGTAGACGCGGTGTACCTGAACCATGTTGGTGGTACCTGCGCGGCCTGCGGGAGCACCGGCAGCAACGACGACCAGGTCGCCAGCTTCTGCCAGATCATTCTTGAGCAGGTACTCATCCACGAAGTGGAACATATCTTCCTGATCGGTGATCATCTCAACCTGCTCAGCGTCAACACCCCACAGCATGGAGAGGAAGGAGCGGACCTTCGAGCTGGTGGTGAACGCAACAATCGGGGTCTCGGGGCGCAGACGTGCCAGACGACGTGCCGAGTCACCGGACTGGGTGAAAGTAACGATGAGCTTTGCGTCCAGCTGGTCAGCGATGTTCACTGCTGCGCGGGTGATTGCGCCACCGCGGGTGCGGGGCTTGCGGTCCAGCTCGGG
>ERZ772795.10-NODE-10-length-86046-cov-7.30451_pt1 | contig 86046 bp, 59 predicted proteins | sample MGYA00511346_ERZ772795 | MGnify/ENA primary metagenome ERZ772795 (study PRJEB29015, sample SAMEA2738032) | human oral metagenome | biome: human oral; feature: human-associated habitat; material: saliva | place: China | collected 2245 ... | reverse complement strand
TCTTCCCGCTGCTGTCCCCGATCATCGGTTGGATTGGCGTGTTCGTGACCGGCTCCGTGGTGAACAACAACATCCTCTTCGCTGGCCTGCAGGCTACCACCGCACAGCAGATTGGCGTCAGCCAGACCCTGCTGGTTGCATCTAACACCGCCGGTGGTGTGATGGCGAAGATCGTTTCCCCGCAGTCCATCGCAATTGCAGCTGCTGCTGTGAACAGCGCCGGCGAGGAATCCAAGATTACCTCCATGGCGATCAAGTACAGTGCAGCACTGCTGGCTATCACCTGTGTTTGGGTTTACGTCCTGTCCCTGGTTGTTTCCTAAACAGCGTGGAGCTCCGATGCGTGTAGCCCGCTCTGGTTGAGAGTGAGGCGCCGCAATACGGTCTGTATCAAGCCCCCTTCTACTTCGGTAGGAGGGGGCTTTTACGTTATCTGGGCTTGTTAGGGTGCGTGGTGGGATGCGCGGCTGATGGTTTGAAGGGGAGCGGTTAGGAGCGAATACCGGGGAGCATAAATATGCACATAAATATCGTTTGTGCACACTTAAGGTTATCCTATCCTGAACTCGTGGGGGAGACCTGATAGCTTAGACAGATAAAGTCACAAGCACCTAGTTAGCGGGAATAATCCCGCTTTCTTTCAGTTAAAACCAGGGAACAACTTCAGCCCCTGGGAACTGGTGACCATAACGCTTCACCGATGGGCCACTCCACCACATAGGGGAGGAACCCATCGGTTTTATGCGGCCTAGCGCTTCCATACAGCACAGGAGCCGTATCGGAAGAAGCAACCGCAACAACGCACAGACCGAAAGGAACACCCGCCCTATGTGGCAGCAAACCTATGACCCGCTGAACTCGCCGGTGCTCTCCGCACTGGTCGCAGCAGTACCCATCATCCTCTTCCTGCTGGGCCTGACCGTCCTGAAACTCAGCGGCCTCAAATCAGCACTGCTGACCCTCGGCACCACCCTCATCATCGGCTGTGCCGTCTTCGGCCTGCCCATCACCGCAGGTGCCGGCTCCATCCTCTCCGGCTTCCTCTCGGGCGCATGGCCCATCGGCTGGATCGTGCTCATGGCGGTGTGGCTCTACCGCATCGCCGTGCGTGCCGGTAACTTCGACATCGTGCGCGCCTCCGTCTCCTCTATCTCGAACGACCAGCGCATCCAGGTGTTGCTGATTGCCTTCTGCTTCGGCGGCTTCATCGAAGGCGCGGCAGGCTTCGGTATCCCCATTGCTATCTCTGCGGCGCTGCTGGTATCCCTGGGCTTCAACCCCCTCAAGGCATCCATGCTGGCGCTGGTCGCCAACGCCGCATCCGGCGCCTACGGCGCTATCGGTATTCCCGTGACCACCGCAGCTAAGGTCGGCGGCCTGGACACCGCACACCTGTCCGCGGGCATGGTCCCGGTACTGCAGATTTTCGTGGCAATCGTGCCGGTACTGATGGTCGCCATCCAGGACGGTATGCGAGGCATCCGCGAAGTCGGTCTCGTAGCGCTCATGACCGGTGTCATCTTCTCCGGCGGTCAGGCAGCTATCCTGATGCTGCTCGGCTCTCCCGAACTGGTCGACATCATCCCGCCACTGCTGTCCCTGGTGGCGCTGGCACTCGTCATGCGTTCCTGGCAGCCCAAGCATATTTACCGTGAACCCACCGCTCCCAGCCTCGAAGAAGTTCAGGCACAGCAGAGCGTCAAGCACACCGGCGCTGAGATTGTTAAGGCGTGGAGCCCCTTCATCTTCCTCTCCGCAACCATCCTGCTCTGGTCCACCGCGCTCAAGCCCGTGTTCGCAACCACTGGTCCGCTGGGCGCCGCAACCCTGGCGTTCCCCATCCCCGGCATCCACGAGGCAATCGTCACCGGTGCAGGTAAGACCGTGACCGCAATGTTCTCATGGAACACCCTGGGCGCATCCGGCACCGCAATTCTGGTGGCGGCACTCATTACCGTGCTGACCTCGAAGATTAGCTGGGGCGAAGCCTTTGAAGAGCTCGGCGGCACCTGGAACCAGCTGAAGATGCCGATCCTCATGATCTGCCTGGTCATGTCCGTCGCAAACGTGATGAACCACGCCGGTATGACCACCTCCATCGCTCTGGCGCTCGCGGCAGCCGGCCCGGTCTTCCCGCTGCTGTCCCCGATCATCGGTTGGATTGGCGTGTTCGTGACCGGCTCCGTGACGAACGCTAACGTGCTCTTCGCGGGCCTGCAGTCCACCACCGCAGCCCAGATTGCTGTTGACCCGACCCTGCTCGTTGCCGCAAACACTGCCGGTGGCGTGATGGGTAAGATCGTCTCCCCGCAGTCCATCGCAATCGCGGCGGCAGCAGTAAATAGCGCCGGCGAGGAATCGAAGATTACCTCCATGTCCATCAAGTACAGCGCCATTCTGCTGGGCCTGGTCTGCCTCTGGTCCTTCGCTCTGTCGCTCATGATGGGCTAAAGACCGATACCGGATTCGGCGTAACCCTGCATACGAAACCCCTCGATGAGAACCCTACAGTTTTCTCTGCAGAAGACGAATCGAGGGGTTTCACGCATATTCAGGGGAAGTTCCAACAATCCGGGAAGAGGCGTAGAATTACTTCTTGTGCTTGCTCCTGCATGATTCTGCGCATCACCACAGATTGTGCTCCAGAAGAAAGAACGGGCAGGTGCCTAATAGAACACCTACTGTTTAAGGAAAAAACAATGCAGACGCTCGCAACGATTACCACCGTCTTTGCCTTCGTAGCAATCGCTATTCACGTGTACATCTGGATCATCGAATCATTCCTGTGGACTAAGCCCAAGGGCCGCGAAACCTTCGGAATGACCGAAGAATTTGCCGAGTCCACCAAGGAGATGGCGGCAAACCAGGGCCTGTACAACCTGATGCTCGCCTGGATCGCAGCAACCGGTCTGCTCGCCTTCTGGTTCGGCTCCCCGCAGGTGGGCGTGGCGCTCATGTTCGCAGGTCTGGGCTCCATGGCGGTTGCCGGTGCCTACCTGTTCCTCACCTCCCCGGATAAGCGCAAGCCGGCACTGATTCAGCTGACCCCGCCGTTGCTGTCCCTGATCTTCCTCTTCGTGATGCTCTAATCCTGCGACGATTTGATTCTGCGACAATCTAGCTCAGGGCGGAAGCTCTCAACGCATAGAAGCCGCGTGCTTACTTCACCGAAGTAACACGCGGCTTTTCTCTGCCCGGGTGCACCTTCGCGTCAGGGGCTCAAAGCTTAGGCGAAAAGACCCGAACAGCCGCGCCGATGCGAGCCCACCAGGTGCGCATCCACCATGCCGACCGCACACATGAGCGCATAGGCGGTCACCGGACCCAAAAATACTCCACCCAGTGCCTTAAAAGACTTGGCAAGAAGCGCGGACTCGAGCGTATCGGTAGGAATATCCTCCAGCGTATGCGGTGCGATCGTCTCGCTCGGCGCGAAGGACCACAGCCACGCTGGCAACCCGACCGGTACCCGCGTGCCGTCAGGCAGGATGCGCTCGCGCATCCGGTTCAGGTCTTCATTGCTGAGGGTACGAACTCGACGACGGCGGGTGTTTGCCGCCTCAAGGCTATCCGTATTGGTCGGGGTAGAAGAGGGAATGATGAGGGGAAGGCGAATATCCTCCGCGTAAGTCTCATGCGGCACGGCGGCAAGCTCACGCATCCGAATGGTCAGCCGCGCATTGGAGATGACCGCGCGAATCTTCCGCTCATTACGGATGATGCCCTCATCCTGAAGGAGTCGCGCAACATCTCGGTCGGTGAACGCAGCCACGCGTTCGGGATCGAAACCTTCGAAAGCGCGACGAAATGCCTCGCGGCGGGCAAGAATCGTTCGCCAGGAGAGTCCCACCTGAAAAGCTTCAAGGCTCAGGGCTTCGAAGAGTCCCCGCTCATCGGTGATGGGCATGCCCCATTCGGTATCGTAGTAGTCGCGCAGGAGCTCATCGGTCACCCACGTGGGGTAGTTCGGGGTGTTTTTGAGGGGTTTGGCGGGAATATTAGGTTGCGAGGTCACGGTTTCTCCTCTCTGAGAGTGCTGAGCTGATCCGAGTATTTCGGAAGCATGTTCTACTTAAACAGTAGCCCTACCGTGAGTAAATCGCAACTATATTCGATTACGTGTCGCGTTGCAGGGCAATGAACCCGAAAACAGGTACGAAAAAAGGTGGGGTACGCACCCAGTGTATACCCCACCCCTGCATACCCCACCCCGTCATGAGCCTCGAAGACTAGCCGGCAGGCGCTAGAAGAGCCGCGCCTCCCGCACCTCTTCAGGCTCCTCCAAATCGAGGAGGAACTGCTTACGCTCAACCCCGCCAGCGTAACCGGTCAGACTACCGTCAGCACCAATAACGCGATGACAAGGAATCATAATAGAAACCTTATTGCGGCCGACCGCCTGACCCACTGCCTGCGCCGGAGCACCCGGGCCAACCGCACGCGAAATCTCGCCGTAAGTGGTGGTGTACCCGGCGGGAACAGTCTTTAGATGCTCCCACACAATCAGCTGAAAATCGGTGCCCTCAGGATCTAGCGGCAACGTAAAAGAAGTGCGCTTGCGCTCAAAATACTCGGAAAGCTCTGCCTCAGCACGAGACAGCAACTGTGCCGCAGCATACTCGCCGGTAGGCTCTTCGTCCTCCGCCGTGCCATGCTCCCGCAGATAGGCTCCGGGATTCTCAATTAGCTCACCGAGTTCATGGGGGAGCGGAAAATGCGCCTGATCCTCGTACCAGATGCCCACAATCGCATCCGCGCGGGCGGCAATGTAGAGCACACCGACGGGGCTTGAGTAGCGAGTGTACCAGCGCGCGAGCGCTTCCGGCGTCTGCGGCGAATCGGTCGCTTTGGTCATGCTCTTCCTCGTTGGCTCGTGGGCGTGTACTGCAGATGGTATTAGGGGCAAATATCCCTTTCAACCATCATAGGGGAGGGGCGCCTCCGTACCGTACCCGCACCGGATTTTGTCTATAACTGACCGCAATGTATGAGATGTATGCACCACCGTTTGTACCGCCGTTGAAATATCTCAGGGTGCCCGGCAATTTTGACTGAGCCCGAAGAGCTGGCATTCTGTGAAGTACACACCGATACACCGCAATTCAATACTCTGGCTTCTCCACCCCGCACCGGGTGGGGTGACCTGTGTTTCTCGTGCCTTACCGATGGGTTCAACGATGACTGAAATTGCAAGGAGAAACATGGAAGACCTGAAAGATATCCGCCGGCAGCTCAAGGAAAACCCGCAGAGCCGAGAGCTCAATAACCGTTACGCTCAGGCGTGCCTCGACATCGCGAAAGAATATACCGTTATGTCCCAGGGGCATATCTATATTTGTGCGCCCTCTGATTTGGAAGCCGTGCAGTACGTTATCGCCAAGATTCCTGATGCTTCGCTTCTAGACGGCGAAACCTTAGAAGAATACAAATGCCTGGAGAGAGCCGTTACCCAAGCTCGTATGAATAGGTTTAATCCGTGGGGTAAGTTGGGCGATTACTATGCCTTGATTCTTTTTATCGTGATGCCTTTGATGGGTGCGCCAATCCTTATGCTGTGGGAGTTAAGCGCACTTAGCACCTCAGACCACAACCGCAACCCGAGCATCCTCATCTATCTGATTCCTGTCGCTCTCATTACCGCGGCGCTCCTCTGGGCTGGATGGCTTGTGGGTAGAATCCCCGGCTGGAAATATAACGCTCTGATCGTTCAAGAGAACGAAAAGGCAGAACTAGCCAAAGCCGAAGCTGCAGCGCGTCGAAGTGCTGAATCAACCGTTGAGAAATAATCGTTGGTTTGGACTCTGAACCGTGATTTTAATGTAAATGTGCCGCCTCACTGATACCGGTGAGGCGACACATTTACGTTGCCTAGGAGGTGGCGAAGGTCGCTACTTAGCGGCTGCCCTGCCAGAATTACGCTCCGTCAGAATTACGCGCGGTCAGCGTTGCCCTCCGTGTGGTGCAGGTGCGGCAGGTGGGTTGAGTGCAGATCGTGACCGAGCACATCGTGCGCATCCGGATCCTCGTTCGGGAGCACATGCGAGTACTTGGAGTAGTAGCGGTACAGTGCGTAGACACCAATCACAGTCAGCACGATGGCAATACCCAGAGCCCACGGCACAGCGGCGGCAGAATACATAACGGAGAAGAGCACCAACAGCCAGGAGAGAGCAGCTGCAAGAACCGAAATGTTCATAGCAATAATTGCAAGCTTGCGGCGACGGACATCAACCATAATCGGTGCGGGGAAAACCCGCTCCCTCCTTCCAACGGAGCCTCTCTCCGTTCTCACGAGCACCGGAAGGTGTCGGATGCGTAACCAACCGCCATCTTCGGCGGCCAGAACAGGATCAATAAGCCTATATATCTATGATACGGCGCGTGAAGTAGACATCAAAGGTATGTAAACGCTGTTAGACCAACCCCACACAACATGTGAACGGGTATCTCAACAAGGGACATAAAACGAGTGATTTTACAGCGAGAACTGCAGCGAAAAGCCCCGGCTGCTTCAACCCCATAGCGGGGGAGAAGCAACCGGGGCGTCGCTAGTACGCGGGCCGTGCCGTTAGGCAACGGGTGCTACGATTAGGCGGTCGGAACGTCCTCGTCAACCCACTCGAGGGTGCGGGAGACAGCCTTCTTCCACAGGCGGTACTGGCGGTCAACCTCTGCGGGCTCCATGGAGGGCAGCCAGCGCTTGTCCTCAGCCCAGTTGTCCACAACGTCCTGCTCGCCGCTCCAGAAACCAACAGCGATACCTGCAGCGTATGCTGCGCCCAGAGCGGTGGTCTCAACAACCTTCGGGCGGATTACGGGAACGCCGAGGATGTCAGCCTGGAACTGCATGAGGAACTCGTTAGCGGTCATGCCGCCGTCCACGCGCAACTCGGAGAGCTCAACACCGGAGTCAGCGTTCATTGCGTCCAGAACCTCGCGGGTCTGGAATGCGGTTGCTTCCAGCGCCGCACGCACGATGTGTGCACGGTTCACGTAGCGGGTCAGACCAACGATGACGCCGCGAGCGTCGGAACGCCAGTGAGGTGCGAACAGGCCGGAGAACGCGGGAACAACGTAGCAGCCACCGGAGTCCTTGACGGAGGTAGCCAGTTCCTCAGACTCTGCAGCGTGCTCAATCATGCGCAGGTTGTCGCGCAGCCACTGGATCAGGGAGCCGCTCATTGCGACCGAGCCTTCCAGAGCGTAGACGGGTGCTGCGTCGCCAATCTTGTATGCGACGGTGGTCAGCAGACCGTTGTTGGAGAAGACGGGCTCGTTGCCGGTGTTCATGAGCATGAAGTTACCGGTACCGTAGGTGTTCTTCGCCATGCCCTTCTCGAAGCAGGCCTGGCCAAAGGTGGCAGCCTGCTGATCGCCCAGGATACCGGCAATCGGGGTGCCGTTAAGCAGACCGGTTGCGCGGCCGAAGCCGTACACCTCGGAGGAGGACTTGATTTCGGGCAGCATGCTCATGGGGATGCCCATGTCTGCAGCGATCTGCGGATCCCATTCGAGGGTGCGGATGTTCATCAGCAGGGTACGGGATGCGTTGGTTACGTCGGTGACGTGAACGCCGCCGTCAACACCACCGGTCAGGTTCCAGACCAGCCAGGTGTCGGTGTTGCCGAAGAGCAGGTCGCCGCGTTCTGCGCGCTCGCGTGCGCCTTCAACGTTGTCCAGGATCCACTTGATCTTGGGGCCGGAGAAGTAGGTGGAGAGGTTCAGGCCGACGATGTCGTGGTACTTGCCAACGCCCTCTTCGCCTGCGAGCTCTTCAACGATTTCCTGGGTGCGGGTGTCCTGCCAGACGATTGCGTTGTAGACGGGCTCACCGGTGTTCTTGTCCCACACGACGGTGGTTTCACGCTGGTTGGTGATGCCGACTGCAGCGATTTCGTGGTGGTTGACTTCGCCGTTTGCCATAGCCATTGCTACGACCTTACGGACGTTCTGCCAAATTTCGGTTGCGTTGTGCTCGACCCAGCCGGCCTTGGGGAAGATCTGCTCGTGCTCGAGCTGGCCTTGAGCCACGTTCTCGCCCGCCTTGTTGAACAGGATCGCGCGGGAGCTGGTGGTGCCCTGGTCGATGGAGAGGATGTACTTGCGCTCGACGTTGAGGGTTGCGGAGTGCAGAGAAGTCGTCATTGATTTTTCCTTAGAACAAAAGAACGGGGGGGTATTAGAGAGGTTTAGAGGGGCAGAACTGCCGGAACGATCAGGCCTGCGAGGATAGCGCCGATGATTGGGCCAACAACCGGAACCCATGCGTAAGACCAGTTGGAACCGGTCTTACCGGGGATGGGCAGGAAGGTGTAGGCGATACGGGGGCCGAGGTCACGTGCGGGGTTGATAGCGGAACCGGTTGCGCCACCGAGGTTCATACTGATGGATACAACGACCAGGGCAACAGCCAGGGGGCCGAGCTCGCTGGGGGTCTTACCGGATGCGATGATCCAGCCAATCAGGACGAAGGTGCCGATAATCTCGGTGAGCAAGTTCCAGCCGTAGGACTTGATGGCGGGGCCGGTTGCGAAGATGCCGAGGCGGTCGCCCGGGTCCTCATCGAAGTGCTTCTTGTAGGTGAGGTACGCTCCGGTTGCGCCGGCCATTGCGCCGAGCATCTGAGCGACGATGTACAGGGCAATGTTGCCGGGGGTTGCGGGAACGCCGGTTGCCAGGTCGCGGCCTGCGGTTGCCAGGCCAACGGTCACAGCGGGGTTCAGGTGTGCACCGGAATGGAAGGAGAGGTACACGGCGGTGAACACTGCCAGACCCCATCCGAAGGTGATAACACCCCAGCCTGCGTCCTTAGCGTAGGACTTCTTGAGGGTCACTGCGGCGCATACGCCGGCACCGAGCAGAATCATGATGAAGGTGCCGAAGAACTCGGAAGCGAAGATTCCGAGGGTGGTGGGGGCGCCGGATGCATCCACGAGAGCGGAAGAGCCGGCTGCAAGTACAGTTCCTGCGGAAGTAAGAAGAGACATTGTTGCTCCTTGAAGACGAAGCGTCTGGAAGGCAAGCGAACCTTTGCTTGCGCATTCCCGTGCATCCTCACCGCACGGGCGGATCGGGGCACAACGCTGTGCTGAAATGTGTAGCGGTTGCTACGAAAATTGTTGGTTGAATGTCTGAGTAGGAAGCAGATTGCACTGGGAGCTAAGCCCGTATTTAGCTCTCTGCTTCTTATTCAGGGTCTTATTCAGGGGTTTATCGTAATCGGTTATTTAACCGTCCGTCCACCCCTCACCGAGAAATTATGAGATGACCCATGGCGGGTGAGGGGCGAACGGTCGATTCGTACTGAATAAACGGTTACAAAGGTGCGCGAAAACTCTATGGATTAGAGCTTCACGCGGGGTGCCACGGGGGTGACAGCCTCAATCTTTGCCGATGCCTCAGCGTCGGTGGAGGTGGACTCTGCCTCGCGCATTGCTGCAACGCGTGCGGCGTAGAGGTCACGCTCTTCCTCGACCTTCTGATCGTCCCAGCCGAGCTCGGAGCGCAGAATCTCAAGGATTTCATCGGCGGCAGCCAGGCCGCGGTCGCGCTGCTCGAGGTCGAGGCGTACGCGGCGGACCAGAACGTCCTCCAGGTGCAGGGCACCTTCGTAGCGGACAGCGAAGACGACGTCCGCACGCAGGAACTGGGGTGCCTTAGCCAGGGGAGCGCCGAGGGAGGGGTCGGCGTCGATGAGAGCGCCGAGGTCCTCAATCTGTGCGCCGTAACGCTCGAGCAGGTGGGTGATACGGTCCTCATCCCAGCCGTAACGCTCTGCGTAGCGTGCACGGTTAGCGGCGATTGCGTGGTAGCCCTCGGCACCGACCAGGCCGATGGTTGCGGTCACGGAGGGGTTCTGCTTAGCCTGCTCGCCCAGCGCGAAGTCAACGGCATCTTCTGCCATGACACGGTAGGTGGTGAGCTTGCCGCCTGCGATTGCGCTCATGCCGGGTGCAACCTCGGTCACGGTGTGCTCGCGGGAAACCTTGGTGGATGCTGCGCCGTCCTTGACCTTGGGCTGCAGCAACGGGCGCAGACCGGTGTAGGTGCCGATGATGTCTTCGCGGGTCAGCGGGTTAGCGAGCAGCTTATTCGCCTGCATCAGGACGTAGTCGATGTCCTTGCTGGTTGCGACGGGGCGCTCGCGGTCCTCGGTGTAGGGGGTGTCGGTGGTGCCGATGATCCAGTAACGCTGCCAGGGGATGATGAAGAGAACGGACTTCTCGGTCTTGGTGAAGATACCGCTGGTTGCGTTGATGCGGTCGCGGGGAACCACGATGTGGATACCCTTGGATGCGAGCACCTCCAGGCCGCCCTCGGGGTTGGCCAGGGACTCGGACTCTTCGGTCCACACGCCGGTTGCGTTGATGACGTGCTTTGCGCGTACGTTCAGACGCTCGCCGGTCTCCAGGTCTGCCAGCTCTGCGCCGATGACGCGGCCGGATGCGTCCTTGGTGAAGCCTACAACCTGGGTGCGGGATGCAGCCAGCGCGCCGTAGCCTGCAGCGGTGCGGACGACGTCGATCACGAGGCGTGCGTCGTCAACGCGTGCATCGTAGAACTGGATTGCGCCGCTGAATGCGGAGTCCTTGATGTCGGGGAAGACGGTCTTGGTGCCGGTCTTGGTGAAGTGACGCTGGGAGGGGACGCCCTTGTTGCCGCGGGAGCCGAGGAATGCGAGGGTGTCGTACATGCCGATGCCGATTGCGGAGTATGCGCGCTCGATGACGGGCATCTTCAGGGGCCACAGGAAGGGCTGTGCGTGCACGAGGTGGGGTGCGATCTTGTTCAGCAGCAGGCCGCGCTCGGTGAGAGCTTCGGTCACGAGCTTGAAGTCGAGGTTGTAGAGGTAGCGCAGGCCGCCGTGGACGAGCTTGGAGGACCATGCACTGGTGCCTGCAGCCCAGTCGCCTGCTTCGACGATGCCGGTACGCAGACCGCGGGTTGCTGCGTCAAGGGCGATACCTGCACCGGTGATGCCGCCGCCAACGACCAGGATGTCGAGTTCTTCGTTGGCCATGCTCTTGAGTGCCTTGGCGCGGGATTCAGCGGTCAGCTGGGACTGCTGTGCAATGTGCTGGGAGCTCATGTAGTGCTCTTTCTTCTCGTGCCGCGTGCGCGGCGTGGGGTTTCATCTTGCAAATAGTAAAACCCAATGGTGAAATAATAACCAAGCAGTATGAACGGATTTTCACTGGGGGTCTGTGACCGATGAACGAACGCGCTAACCATACCTACGAGGCGGCGCAGCTGTACTACATCCACAACATGACGATGGACGCTATTGCGGCCCGTCTGGGGGTCTCCCGCGCCACCGTATCGCGCCTCCTTAAAAGTGCTCGTGAAAGCGGGATGGTGCAGATTCGTCTGGACGATTCCTTCCGTACCCGCAGTGAGCTGGAGCGCCGCATTGGTGAACGCTATAAGGTGCGCGTTACCCTCGTGAATGTCCGTTCGGATGCCACCCCGATTGCTCGTATGAGCCAGGTGTCTCGCACCGCGGCGGCGCTACTAGATTCCCTGGTTGATAACGGAACGAGCCTGGGTGTGGCGTGGGGTTCGACCATGACTGAGATTTCCCGCCACCTGCCGCGCCGCCCGCTGACCGGTGTGACGGTGGTTCAGCTCAACGGTGCGGGTAACGCTCATCATTCCGGTATTCCCTACCTGGGTTCGTTGCTGGGGCAGCTGGTGAACGCCTATGATGCGCAGGTTATCCATTTCCCGGTTCCCGCGTTCTTCGACTATGCGGACACGAAGACCGCCATGTGGCGTGAGCGTAGCGTGCAGAAGAATCTGCATGCCCAGCAGAACGTTGACCTCGCTATTTTTGGTGTGGGCGCTTTTGGTGGACCTATTCCTTCTCACGTGTATTCGGGTGGCTATTTTGAGGCGCAGGAGCAGCGTCAGCTGCGTGAGCTGGGCGTTGTGGGGGATATGTGCACGGTTCTTCTGCGTGAGGATGGCTCGTGGGCTGATTTGGAGCTGAATAAGCGTGCGTCCGGTCCGACTCCGAAGGAGCTGGCTCGTATTCCGCGCCGTATTTGCGTTGCGTCCGGTACTCACCGTGTGCGTGCTTTGCGTGGTGCGTTGCGTACGGGTGCGATTACCGATTTGGTTCTTGATGATGCGCTGGCAAAGGCGCTCATGGAGAAGTAGCTGAAATAATTGCCGCGGGCATGAGGTTCGCGGATATGGGGCTCGCAGGTATGAAGGTCCGTGGTTATGGGCTAATAAGGGTACCTTGAATCTGAATGGGTAGCGCTGAGGGCTTTCTGAGTGAAGCTCTCAAGCGCCGCCTGAACGATGCTTCAAGGTGCCCTTGAGTGTCGTCAAAAACTGCTTTCTGACCCTACAATGTGAAACGTTTGCGCATGTGAAAGCGCATATTAGTGCACTCCATTGAAGGTGTGCGCCACTCACCGTTAGAAAGAACCAACTATGACCCCCACCTATAACGCCCAGGCGAATCCGCACCTGGGCGCACCCGGCATTACCACCATGCACGGTGATGCCCAGTCTTCCGACGCTACTCCTCTTGCCGGCCCCGGCGCAGGCAATTGGAAGATTACCGGCACGAAGCTCGGCGGCGCCTGCCCGACGATTCTTGCTGGACGCGACGGCTTCATTCAGGTGCTCTGTACCCAGGTCTTCGCCCACGGTGAGTTCATCACCCCGAAGCTCTCCATCCTTGATCCGCATACCGGTCGTGAACTTTCGCACCTGGACATTCCGAAGGGCGCGTTGCTCGGCGGCGTGTACGCCTACCTTGACGCGCAGGACCGCATGGTTCTGGTGGATGGCTCTCAGTGCCTGCTGCGCCTCTCCCACTCTGCTGACGGACGCAACATCCGAGTTGATGAGCGTATTGACCTGAGCCGCATGCTCGCCCAGAGCGCCAATGACGCTGTGGTTGGTCTGGTGCCCGACTGGTCCGGTCGCATTTGGGTTGCGACGAAGAACGGCTACATTGCGGTGATTGATTCTGCCCGCGGCACGATTCGCTCGATGCGCCTGAACAAGGCGTCGATTGCGGGCGAGCGTATTGACAACTCGATTTCGGCGTGCCCTCAGGGTGTGAGCGTGGTGACCTCCCACGCTATTTATATGCTGAACGCTACCGCAACCGGTGCGCCCACCCTCAAGTGGTGGCATGCGTACGATCGAGGTAGCGCCCGCAAGCCCGGTAAGCTCGCGTGGGGTTCCGGTGCCTCCCCGACGTTCTTTGGTCCGAACGGTTCGGATTATGTGATGCTGACCGATAACTCTGATATTCAGGAGTCGGTCATTGTGTACCGCACCGATAACGGCGCGAAGGTCGGTAGCGCCGGCCTGTTTACTGCCGGTACCTCTGGCACTGAGAACTCCATGATCGGTGTGGGTAACACGATGGTCGGTGCGAGCACCTACGGCTACCCCTACCCGAAGTACCCGGAGGGCGCCGGACCGTCGGTTCCTGCGAATGCGCTTTTTGCTCCCGGTATGGAGCGTTGGGATATTACCGACCGCGGTCTGCGTAAGATCTGGGACCGTAAGGACGTGTACTCTTCGGCTGTTCCTCGATATTCCGCCGCTGACGGCCTGATTTACACCTGTGAGCGTCGCCGAGGCCCGGCTGGTTTGGCGAATGGCGCCTACGCATGGGCTGTCGCGCTGGACATGGAAACCGGTAAGACGATGCACGAGCAGCGTCTGCCTCAGCATGTGAGCCTGCTGCTCGGCGGTGGTGACACCTTGCAGATGGTGGGCACGATTGACCGTTACGGCACCTGGTGGCAGGGCACGATTAGTGGCGTGTACCGTATCGCGAAGGCTTAGAGGAGTAGAAAATGACTAAGAATAATCTGATGAACGCTTCTCGCCGTACCGCGTTGAAGGTTGCGGGCGCTTCGGCTGCCCTGGTGGCTGGCGGCGTGAGCGCTGCGGAGGCGGCAACTCGTTCGGGCGGTAAGCGCACTCGCGTGACCCCTGTGACCCAGCGTCCTGGTGGACAGCACAGCGGCGCGGCGAGTTCTGCGCTGGTGCAGGTGCCGATGCGCTATAACGAGTCGTGCATCCGCCTGGAGTTGAAGGCAGCCTCTGGTGTGCAGGCTGTGTCTATGCAGAGCCAGCCGGCGCGTACTGTTGCGTTCCGGAATTTGCCGACTCGCCTGAGCATTATTAATGAGGGTAATTCGACGCTGCCGGTGGGTACTCGCTTGATGGTGCGTGCTCGCGCGCAGGATCCGAAGACCGGTTTGTTGTTGAATCCCGCGGTGACTTTTCGTGTGACTTCGGGTCAGGCGGTGTTGCCTTCGGGTGGCCTGGGTGCTTCGGCCCTGGTGGCTCCTGTAGATGCTCTGAATCTTGATGCGGTGCGTCGTAGTGAGCAGACCGGTCAGGCTGGTGCCGGTAGCGAGAATGTTCTGGAGTTGCGTACCGCTATTCCTCGCGGTCATCGCCTGGATGTTCAGCTGAATTATCAGGTGGCTTCGGGTGTTGCCGGGTCTGCGTTGAAGCAGGTTCATGTGAGCGCTGTGCTGGATATGGCGGCGGCTGGTTTGTCGTCTTCGTTCTACGAGGTGCAGAGCGCGGCTGTGGTTGCTTCGCTGAACTAGTAGTTGGTCTAGTCTTTGTGAGGGATGGGCGCGGCGGGGAAACGACTCCACTGCCTGTGCTTTTATACCTCTTATATATAGGCGCCTGTTCAAAAAGGCATAGTGAAAGGTCGGGGTCGTTCGTGGGAACGGCCCCGACCTTTGCATTGATTGGCTTACTAAGATGGTCGGCAGCTGATTTTCTTATGCGGTTTCGGTCCTATCGTGTTCGCCGAATACCACCTGCACGGCGTGGTGCAGTGCTTCGCGCACCATGGCGATGGCGGGGTTGGCGGCGGACTCTCGGCGTACGGCGGTAAAGATTTTGCGGGAGGGTTTGCCGGGCAACTCCACAACGCGTAGCCCCTCGGTGGTGGAGAGGGAGGAGAGGATGAAGCCGGGCACGATGGTGACGGCGAATCCAGCCTTGACGAGGTTGGAGTTCGTAATCATGTCGTTGGCGCTGTAGCGGATGACCGGCTCGAATCCTGCGGTGCGGCACTGGTTGAGTGCCCAGCTGCGGGAGGTGTTCTGCTCCATTTCGAGGACCCAGGGCAGCGCGTGCGCTTCCTCAATCGAGGTGATGGTGGAGGTGCTGGGCACGATGAGGCTGAGCGGGTCTTCGGTGAGTAGCTCGGAGTGCAGTTCGGGGTATTCGGGGATGTGGTGGTGCGGGTAGGCTTCGGAGAGCACCATGTCGTATTCGCGGCTTCGGGTTAGGGAGGTTCCGGTTTCGGGGTCGATTTGCAGTACTTGCAGCGTGAGTGAGGGGGCGTGTTCGGCAAGGTAGCTGAGGGTTTCCGGTAGCAGTGCGAAGGCTGCGGACTGGAAGATGGCGAGGCGGACCATGCCTGCCGGTTCGCCGGTGAGGTTGGCGACGGAGGTTTGCATGCGGTCGAGTTCGCGCAGGATGCATCGGGCGCTGTCGACGATGATGAGTCCGGCGCTGGTGAGCTGTACGCGCCTGCCGATGCGCTGCAGTAGGGGGGTGCCGGTTTCTTTTTCGAGGGTGGCAATCTGTTGGGAGACGGCGGAGGGTGTGAGGCTGAGTGCTTCGGCTGCGGCGATGATAGTGCCGCGTTCTTGGATTTCGAGGAGCATTTGCATGCGTCGAATGTCGTAGATGGACATATTTTCCTCCCTGGTGCGCCCTGTGGTTCGGGTGGGTTGCGTTCCCGAGCTCTTCCGTGGTGCGTCTCTCATCGTGGACTCTTGTCTATGGTACCGCGCGGGGTTTTGGCCGGCTCTTTTTGAGATGCTTGAAGTGGGGCGGTGACATGTTGGCTTGTGTAGCGAGTATTTTCGCGCTGATGTGATGGTTCTTGGGAGCAAAGATGCTTCTGGGAATGATTTTGAGGTGTTCGTGTGTTACGAAGTGGGTTCGATATTTGCGCTCTGAAAGTGCTAGCCTGAGAGGGATGGATAGCGATGTTGCTATGGTCTTCGTTTCTTCTCTTTGGGCTCGGCGTTCGGAGGGGGCGCGGGGCGAAAACCTCACCGCACAATCATTAAGAAAATCTAAATGAATTTTGGAAAAAACATTCAGTTTTTCTAATGAGGTATTTATTACCCTTTTGTGGTGAAATAGAGACATCGCCAAACGTGGTGTGCACCGCACACAGTAAGATAGTTAGGAGTCAAGGATGACCCATCCTTTCGCATCTGAGCACTACCAGAAGATGGCTCTGGAAGCTCGTCAGCTTGTTCGTCAGTGGGTAAATGAGTCCCAGTCGATTAAGCCCACCTTCGCGGCTGAGCAGCTCGCCGGTGTTCTGAAGGACCCCAATGGTCTTCCCTTCACCGTCGGCTTTGTTGATGGCGTTATTCGCCCCGAGGACGACAACGTCTCCGGCCGCAACCTTGCTCGTATTTCCGGCCTGGCACCTTCCTTCCTGCCCTGGTACATGAAGTCTGCTGTTGGCTTCGGTGGCAAGCTGGCTGGTAAGGTCGCATGGCCCACCGTTCCCGTTGCACGCCGCGTGCTGCGCGAGATGGTCGGTCACCTGATCGTCGACGCTTCCGAGGAGAAGCTGGGCGACGCAATCGCAGAGCTGACCAAGACCGGTAACCGCCTGAACGTCAACCTGCTCGGTGAGGCAGTTCTGGGTGACAAGGAAGCAGAGCACCGCCTGGCTGAGACCAAGCGCCTGCTGGCACGTGACGACGTTGACTACGTCTCCATTAAGGTGTCCGCTGTTTCCGGCCCCCACCAGCACTGGGCATTCGACGAGGTTGTTGAGACCGCTGTTCGCCGCCTGACCCCGCTGTACGAGCTGGCTGCATCCACCTCCCCCAAGAAGTTCATCAACCTGGACATGGAGGAGTACAAGGACCTGGACCTCACCATTGAGGTGTTCACCAAGATCCTGGACCAGCCCCACCTGAAGGACCTGGAAGCCGGTATCGTGCTCCAGGCATACCTGCCCGACACCCTGGCTGCAATGCAGCACCTGCAGGAATGGTCCGCAAAGCGCGTTGCTGCTGGCGGCGCAGGCATCAAGGTCCGCCTGGTTAAGGGTGCAAACCTCTCCATGGAAATCGTGGAAGCTGTTATGCACGGCTGGCCGCTGACCACCTGGGACACCAAGCAGGCTGCTGACACCAACTACAAGCGCGTTCTGGACTACGCACTGCGCCCCGAGCACGTGAAGAGCCTCCGCCTCGGTATTGCAGGCCACAACCTCTTCGATGTTGCTTTCGCACTGCTGCTGTCCGAGGACCGCGGTGTTAAGGATCGCGTCGAGTTCGAGATGCTGATCGGTATGGCTGAGCAGCAGGCTGAGATTATCCGCCGCCGCGTTGGCCACCTGCTGCTGTACGTACCCGTCGTGAACCCCAAGGAATTCGACGTTGCTATCGCATACCTGATCCGTCGTCTCGAGGAGAACGCTTCCTCCGAGAACTTCATGTCCGGTATCTTCGACCTGGCAACCGACGAGTCCATCTTCAAGCGCGAAGAGGACCGCTTCATGCGCGCACTGAACTCCGTCACCGACGAGGTTCCCGCATCCAAGCGTACCCAGAACCGTCTGACCGAGAACGAAGACAACGTCTTCGTACCGGCTGGCCGCTTCGAGAACACCCCCGACACCGACCCCGCACTGGCCGGTAACCGTGAGTGGGGCCGCGCAATCCTCGAGCGCTCCAAGACCACCAAGCTGGGCATCGACACCCTCAAGGCTAACGAGCTGACCAGCGAGGCTGATGCTGAGAAGCTGATTAAGGAAACCGAGGAAGCTGGCAAGGCATGGGGTAAGCTCTCCGGCCACGAGCGTGCAGAGATTCTGCGCAAGGTCGGTAAGGCTATCGCACTGCGCCGCGGTGACCTGCTGGAGGTTATGGCAGCTGAGGCTGGCAAGACCCTGGAGCAGGGCGACACCGAGGTCTCCGAGGCAATCGACTTCGCATACTACTACGCAATGCTGGCTGAGGACCTCGAGAAGATCGACGGTGCAAAGCCCAAGTCTGTTGACCTGACCCTGGTTGTTCCCCCGTGGAACTTCCCGACCGCTATCCCCGCCGGTGGTGTTCTGGCTGGTCTGGCTGCAGGTTCTGCTGTTATCTTCAAGCCCGCAACCATCACCGCTCGCACCGGTGCCCTGATCGCAGAAATCATGTGGGAAGCAGGCGTTCCCAAGGAAGTTCTGAAGCTCGTCAAGGTTGTTGACCGCGCTGCAGGCAAGCTGCTCATCTCGCACCCCGAGGTTGACCGCCTGATCCTGACCGGTGGCTACGAGACCGCTGAGCTCTTCCGCTCCTGGCGTGATGACCTGCCCCTGTTCGGTGAGACCTCGGGCAAGAACTCCATCATCGTCACCCCGAACGCTGACATCGACCTCGCCGTCAAGGACGTTGTCTACTCGGCATTCGGCCACGCAGGTCAGAAGTGCTCCGCTGGCTCCACCGTCATCCTGGTTGGCTCCGTGGCACAGTCCGAGCGTTTCCGCCGTCAGCTGCTTGACTCCGTCAACTCCCTGCACGTGGCACATCCGCAGGACATCGAGTCCGAGATGGGCCCCGTTGTTCAGAAGCCGGAAGAGAAGCTGCTGCGCGGTCTGACCACTCTCGGCCCGGGCGAGCGCTGGCTCGTTCAGCCCAAGGAACTGGACGAGACCGGTCGCCTGTGGAGCCCCGGTGTTCGCGAAGGCGTCAAGCCCGGTTCCGAGTACCACATGACCGAGTACTTCGGCCCCATCCTGGGCATCATGACCGCTGAGACCCTGGAAGAGGCAATCGAGCTGCAGAACGCACCCGATTACGGCCTGACCGCAGGTCTGCACTCGCTGGATGCTGACGAGCTCGAGCTGTGGCTCTCCAAGGTCCAGGCAGGTAACCTGTACGTCAACCGTGCAATTACCGGTGCAATCGTTCAGCGTCAGCCCTTCGGTGGTTGGAAGAAGTCCACCGTTGGCTCCGGTACCAAGGCTGGTGGCCCCAGCTACCTGATCGCTCTGTCCGATTGGGAACCGGCACAGGCAACCGCAACCGCTGTCACCCAGTCCGTGACCGTCCGCGAGACCCTGGCTACCATCGAGCAATCCGAGCTGGGCAAGCGCGAGGACTTCGAGTTCATCAAGCGCGGTGTCTCCTCTGACGCACACGCTTGGGACACCGAGTTCGGCTTCGGCCACGATCCCTCGAAGCTGGGCGTGGAGCGCAACATCCTGCGCTACGTACCCACCCAGGTTCTGGTTCGTGCAGACGAGTCCGCATCCGCAGCAGAGACCCTGCGCGTTGTGCTCGCCGGTCTGGCAGCTAACGCACCGGTCGCTCTGTCCGTCGGTAAGGACCTGCCGGTCGACGTCCGTGGCGTCCTCGAGAACAAGGGCATCAAGTACGAAGTCAAGTCGGACGCTCAGTTCCGCGAGTACCTGGCTTCGAACGCTAAGACCCCGGTTCGCGCACTGGCTGGCACCCCGCTGGAAGGCACCCGTATCCGCTACATCGGTAACGACGTGAAGTCCCTCTACACCGCACTGGGTGGTCGCCCGGATGTTGCAGTGTACTTCGCACCGGTCACCGAGGCTGGCCGTATCGAGATGCTGCCCTTCCTCCGCGAGCAGGCTGTTTCGATTACCGCACACCGTTTCGGTAACCCGAACCGCTTCTCCGAGCGCGTCATTTCTTCCCGCTAAGACGCTGTGAGAGTTTAGCTCTCTAGTCTGAGGCTCAGGGCCCTGCACCTTCATGGTGTGGGGTCCTGAGCCTTTTGCGTTTCTGCTGGGCTCATATCGGGGGAGTGAGAGGCCTGTATGGAGCCGTGTGCGAAAGTGATGAATAGAGGGGCGTCTAGAAGTCGATACGGTGTGGATGGTTAGGTGCACGAAGAGGAAGAGGAAAAATAGTGTTGTAGAAGTGGTACGGGGGTGTTTGGGCGTGCCCCGCGTTACTTCTTATGTGATAATTGGTGTAGGACGTTTCGCTATCCCACATGCGAACGACACCGTGCGCGGGATGGTCCGCGCTACGCAAAATCACACTGAAAGGACACCGCTGCTATGAGCAACGTTCCCGCAGAACTCTCGTACACTTCTGAGCACGAGTGGGTTTCCGCTCTCACCGCCGAGGGCACCGTACGTGTTGGTATTACTGACCACGCTCAGGATGCACTGGGTGACGTCGTCTACGTCGACCTTCCCTCTGTCGGCGACTCTGTAGCTGCTGAAGATAGCTTCGGTGAGATCGAGTCCACCAAGTCTGTCTCTGATCTTTTCGCTCCTATTGCGGGCGAGATTGTTGCAGCGAACGAGGCTCTGGAAGACGATCCCGCACTGGTTAACTCTGACCCCTACGGCGAGGGCTGGATCATTGAGATTCGCCCCGAGAATGCTGACGACCTGGCTAACCTGCTGGATGCAGAGGCATACAAGGCTGAGCTGGACAAGCTCTAAGTCGATAGACTCTAAGACCTTCTATAGGCCTCAGATAAGAGGTACGTAGTGGTGAGACGGCGAGACCGATTGGTCTCGCCGTTTTTCTTTTAAAATGCACACAAACGCAAATAGTGGGGTGCATTTAAGGTTCATCTTGAGGGTGCCTAAACCCGTTGAAGAGGCTTGAAAGATGGCTAAACCCCAAGTGGGAGCGTCTTTCAAGTTAAATGTGATGAAAACTTCAACTATCGCGAGAAGATAAAATTTTCCTCGTAAAGCAGTCCAATGTGTGAAAAGTGCGTTCACAGCAGTGGAATTTTGTTAAAATTGGTACTGTCACTGCTGAAAAGTGTCTGAATATGTGGTTATTTTTGGGTTCAAAACACCCTTGAGAAGGGCGAACTGAATAGCAAAATGCCTTGTGAGGCTATAAGATTGTCTCGAAGGTTTGCGGTTTATCATTTCGTGATAAACAACTAAACTTATCTATCACACTCTCAACACTAAGCAAAGATGTTCGGCACGAAGCGAGACCCCGACTGGGGAACGAGCCACTCACTCAAATTTCGGCTCGTATCGATATCGGCTGAACAAGTACCCGAAAGACATAGATGACCTCACGCATCGATGAAAACCTCACTAACGCTGAGGTTGAACTAGAGGACGTGGAGAACGGCGACTCTGACCGTAACCCGCGTGACGTTAAGAGCCGGACCATTGGTCAGGTTCTTAGCCAGCTCGACCTGGAGTTCCCCGGAATTAGCGCATCCAAGATCCGCTTCCTGGAGGAGCGCGGTCTCGTGCACCCCAGCCGTACCGAAACCGGCTACCGCAAGTACTCCCAGACGGATATTGAGCGTCTGCGCTACATCCTCACCATGCAGCGCGACCACTACATGCCGCTCAAGGTCATCCGTCAGCACCTGGAGGACCTGGAAGCCGGTCGCGTACTGAACTCCATGCCCACCACCGTAAGTGAAGACGTACTGGATACCGTCCTCGGACCGGACGAGCAGGAAGGTCGCACCTACAGCCTCCGTGAGCTGGCTGAATACGCTAACACCACCCCCGAACTGATCCGCGAGCTGATTGACTTTGGACTGCTCGAAGACGGTTCGGATGTGGAGTACACCGATTACGATGTGCTGATTGCCCGCGTCAGTGCAGAACTGACCCAGCACGGCATTCAGCCCCGTCACCTGCGCGCATTTAAGTCTGCGGCAGACCGCGAAATTTCCCTCGTGGAAATCGCGGTGGCTCCGCTGGCCTCGCGCCGCGACGCGGCCTCCCAGGCTCAGGCGCAGGAGCGAGCCGACAAAATCCGTAAGTTGTGCCTGCAGCTGCACGCAACTCTCGTCGAATCGGCAATGCCTACCTACGAGTAGGCACGCGAAGAGGCAGACTACCGGACGGTCTGCCGTTCGTAAATTCTCAGCGGTTTTACCGCACCCCAAACGGGGATTTCCCTCGGGAAACACCGCTGACCACGGTGATTCCCTCTATAGTCCCTACCCCTGACCAACGGGTAGCGGCCTCTAGACTTGGACGAAGCCGACGCTGGCACGCTCGGAATTTCTACCCCTTCGTCCAACACGAAGAGCTTTCTCACCAGGGGGCTCCCGGCCTGCCAAGGCTGTTCACTCAACTCAGCTGTAAATGCGTACGGATAGGTAGTCCGTACGCATTTACTTTTTAAACTCCCCAGGTGGGGCGGGTGCCCAGAAAAACAGCGGGGGAGGAGCGCCCCTACACGGCGTTAAAGAGGTACGAATGAATCTGAAAAGATCATTCGCTCCGGTGGGTTCAATTTTAAGTAGAGCCCTCTATCAGTTAAAATAGATTGAACAACCGCGCCTATCGCGCATCGGTCGCACTATCGAATCGTGTTCTACGAACCTCGTGTTCTGCGAATCGAATAGCCGAACCAATGTGTAGTATTGAAAACCGCGTAGCTCACCTCGCAGAGGGAAGCCACGCGAATCATAGATGCAGATTCTAAGGCTTAGCCCTAGATTCTCACCCCGAAAATCGGGGCTACACCGGAACGAAGTCGACCGCATTTGATAGGGCGCGGTGAATCGCATTAAACGGGTTAACGAAAAGGAGGGACCGTGCTAGAGCAGCAGGTAGCCGAAAATGCAGGCGAGGCCGCAGGCACCCATGAGGCACCCCAGGGCTTCGACCAGCCCCTGGATGGCTTCGACACCCTCTTCCCCGTAGCACCGCCTCCGCGCGGTGAACAGGGCGTACTCTTCACCGACCCTGTCTCTGTCGTCGAGGAAAATCTCGGCTACCGTGGCGCCGTCGCCTGCAAGGCAGCCGGCATCACCTACCGTCAGCTCGACTACTGGGCACGCACCAACCTGGTTGTACCCACCGTGCGTGGCGCATCCGGCTCCGGTACCCAGCGCCTCTACAGCTTCCGCGATGTGCTCGTGCTCAAGATTGTGAAGCGCCTGCTCGATACCGGCGTGTCCCTGCAGCAGATTCGCACCTCCATTGAGCATCTGCGTACCCGCGGTATTGACGACCTCGCGAACATCACCCTGATGAGTGACGGCACCACCGTCTACGAATGCACCTCCCCGAGCGAGGTGATCGACCTGGTTCAGGCTGGTCAGGGTGTCTTCGGTATCGCGATTGGCCGCGTCTGGCGCGAAATCGAAATGAACCTCAACGGCCAACCCGGCGAAGAAATGCACGAAAGCTTCGAGGGCGACGAACTCGCCGCCCGCCGTGCCCGCCGCGCACAGGCATAAAACATAGGCCTAAACTACACATCTTGAATTTGCCCGCGCTCACTACCTCCCCGGTGGCGAGCGCGGGCAGAACCTTTAGACCCGCACAGAACCTTTAGACCCGCACAGAACCTTTAGAGCCGCACAGAACCTTTAGAGCCGCGCAGAACCTCTAGACCCGGGGGACTATTCAATGCGCGCTTGAGAAAAAACTCAAGATACACCCCTGTCAGAGCCGGAAGAAAAGCGAAGATTCGCTAAAATAAAGGGGCATTACACCTCACTCCTAAAAGGGACCTGCATGCCCCGCATCGTCAGTATCAGCAGCCTCAAAGGTGGCGTTGGCAAAACGTCCATCACTTTGGGGCTCGCCTCCGCGGCATTACACAGCGGACTCTCCACACTCGTTATTGACCTCGACCCCCACGGTGACGCCAGCACCGGCCTGGCGGTGGATGAAACCATCCCCGACGTCGCCTCCCTGATCGCCAGCTCTAATGAGCGCGCCTTCGCGGAGGAAGCCGGTAGCTCCTCCTGGAATGCGCTCGTCGGCAAACCCACCCTGCTGACCAGTAACCCCGTGACCACCGGTAGCGTGAAGGTGGCGCGCGGTTCGGCTCGTTCCACCCTCGTGGACCGTCAGGAAGCGGCGCCGTTCATCCGCCGCTTCAAGCGCATGGTGGAGGCGGCAGCGGACGCCTACGACGTCATCCTGATTGACTGCCCGCCGTTCCTCGGAACTCTGTCTTCGATGGGCTGGGCGGTTAGCGAACGCATCCTCTCGGTCGCAGAGCCCTCCCTTTTCTCCGTGGCGGGCACCGAACGAACCCTGCGCGCCATCGTGCGCTTTCAGCAGGAAAGCGGCATCAGCATTGACGGTGCGGGAGTAGTTATCAACAAGATGCGCCCCAACGACAGCGAACACCGCTACCGACGCGACGAAATGCGTTCCCTCTTCGGCGAGCTCGTGGCAGAACCCGTGCTCGCTGAAAGCCCCGTGCTGCAGCGCGCCCAGGGTGCCGCGTACCCGATTCATTTTTGGCCCGACGAAGAATCGGTTGATCCCGCCATTGACTTCACCCGTCTGCTGGCCGGGCTCATGGCAGACCTCTAAGCGCAGACATCTACGCGTCACTAATCCGCGGGCTCACATAGTTTCAACGCTTGAGGTTTCAACGCTTGAGTGCGTTTTCTCAAAGAACCCCTGTGTTCTCAGCACTGTGTTCTCAGCGCTGTATTCTTTGGGACGGCGCACTTTCGCATATCCGTCAACATTGACACCAGATAGTGGGAATAGCCGGTAGCCTCCACGCGTTATAGTGGCAGTAACAGAAATAACCCCGCCATCGAGGGGCACGCTGGGAACGAGCCCAGCCTCAACACCAACAACGAGAGGACCACATGAGCATCGAGAACGTAGAACGCATTGACGGCGTAGCACAATACGACCTCATCGTCATCGGCTCCGGATCCGGCAACACCCTCATCGGCCCCGAATGGGACGACAAGAAGGTCGCCCTTATCGACGGCGGTATCTTCGGCGGCACCTGCCTGAACGTTGGCTGCATCCCCACCAAGATGTACGTCTACCCGGCGACCATCGCGCAGAAGACCCGCGAGGTCAAGCACCTGGGCGTCGACGCACACGTAGACGCCGTGCACTGGGCGCAGATTCGTGACCGCATCTTCGCCTCCCGCATCGACCAGATCTCTGAAGGCGGCCGCGACTGGCGTGCCGCTCTGCCCAACGTCGATTTCTACGACCAGTATGCGCACTTCGTCGGCTCCCACACCGTCGAGCTGACCGACGGCACCCGCCTGCAGAGCCGCCAGATTGTCATTGCGGCAGGTTCGCGCGCCGTGCTGCCTCCCGTGCCCGGTATCGACTCCGCTAAGGTCTACACCAACGACAACGTCATGCGCATGGACGAACTGCCCGCCCGCATGGTCGTCATCGGCGGCGGCGTGATCGCGGCAGAATTCTCCCACGTTTTCTCCGCATTCGGCACCGAAGTAACCCAGCTGAACCGCTCCTCCCGCCTGCTGCGCGGCGTGGACGAAGAGATCGTGGCGCGTTTCGAAGAAGCCGCAAGCAAGCAGTGGAATATTGTCAAGAACGCATCCCTCTCCGAAATCCGTGAGAACGCCGACGGCAGTGTGACCGTTGTAGCTAAGCGAACCTCCGAGAACGGTGAAGAACTGCTCGAAATCCCGGCAGATGCCGTGCTTGTGGCAACCGGTCGCCGCCCCAACACCGACACCCTCAACGCGAAGAACTACTTCGACGTGCAGGACGGCGGCCAGCTCAGTGTCGATAAGTACCAGCGCGTGCTCTACAACGGCGCGCCCGTACCCGGCGTCTACGCCCTCGGTGACGTGTCCAGCCGCTACCAGCTCAAGCACGTGGCAAACCACGAGGCACGCGTTGTGCAACACAACCTCAGCCACCCCGATGACCTGCGCGCCAGCGACCACCGCTACGTACCCGGCGCAGTCTTCAGCAACCCGCAGATCGCCATGGTCGGCATGACCGAAGAGCAGGCGCGCCAGGCGGCTGAGCGTGAAGGCTTTGAGATTACCGTCAAGGCACAGAACTTTGGCGACACCGCCTACGGCTGGGCAATGGAAGACAAGATCGGCCTGTGCAAGCTTATCGCCCGCAAGGACAACGGCGAGCTGCTCGGTGCGCACCTGGTTGGTGAAGAGTCCTCCGTGCTCATCCAGCCGCTACTGCAGGCAATGAGCTTCGGCATGGATGCGCGCACCCTCGCACGCGGCCAGTACTGGATCCACCCGGCACTGACCGAAATCGTTGAGAACGCGCTGCTTGGCCTGGAATTTGACGAGCCCGCCAACTAAGAATCCGCCAGCTACCGGCGGCTAGATAAAGCCCGGAAGCTAAGGCATCTAGCACACAAACTCGAACAAACAAACAGAGAGGAGGGGGTCGTACCCAAGCGGTACGACCCCCTCCTCTTGTATATGGCCTCTCGTTGACGGTATCCAGAGCCGGTTATGCGTTGTCGTCTTCAGACTTCTTCTCAGCCTTCTTAGCTTCTGCCTTCTCAGCGGGAGCTTCAGCGGAAGAATCCTCAGCCTTTTCTGCCTTCTCTTCATGAGGCTTCTGCATCATTTCGGCGGTCTGCTCACGCAGCTCCTCAAACTTCTCAGCCGCCTGCTCACGTAGCTCGGCAAGACGCTCCGCCTGATGATCCGCGTACTCGTGCAGACGCTCAGCAGCCTGCTCACGCAGCTCAGCGAACTTCTCAGACTGCTCCGCCGCGTACTCCTGCAGACGAGCCAAAGAATCCGACGTGCTATCGGAAACCTTGCCGTACATCTCATCCACGTAGGATGAGAAGTCCTGCAGAATCTTCGCGCGGCGCAGCTTCTGCGAAGGAGTCAGGTAGCCGTCCGCCTCGGTCAGGTCGCGGTTCATAATGCGGAACTCGCGAATACCCTCGGCGCGGGAAACCAGCTGGTTCGCCTCATCCACGAGCTTCTGAACCGCGGCACGAACCGCCGGGTGAACAGCCGCCTCCGGGATGGAGAGCGAACGCGGCAGGCCCAGGTGCTCCAACTGCTCGGGCAGGGTATCCGGATCCAGGGTCACCAGAGCCGCAACGAACGGCTTCTCATCGCCTACCAGCATCGCCTGAGAAACCAGGGGAGAGGTACGAAGATGAGTCTCCGCAATACCCGGAATCACGTTCTTACCGCCGGCGGTGACAATGATTTCCTTCTTGCGGCCCACAATCTTCAGGTAGCCGCGCTCATCGAAACGAGCCAGGTCACCGGTACGGAACCAGCCGTCCTCGGTGAACGCCTGAGCGTCCTCTTCGGGGTTCTTGTAGTAGCTGCTAATCACGCCCACGCCACGAACCAGAAGCTCGCCGTCCTCAGCGATATAGCCTTCGGAACCGGGGATGAGCGGGCCAATCATGCCAATCTGGTACGGGTTGATGCGGCCAGCAGCAATCGGGGCGCAGGTCTCGGTCAGACCGTAACCCTCAACCACCTGCACACCTACCGCGTGGAAGAAGTGCGCCAGGCGCTCGCCGAGGGGGCCGCCGCCGGAAACCGCGTAACGCAGCTCGCCGCCCAGAGCCGCACGCAGCTTCGAGTAGACCAGCTTGTCGTACAGAGCGTACTGCGCTGCCAGCTTCAGCGGGACACGGCCCTCAACCTTCGCCTGCGACCAGCGCACTGCAATGTCGGTGGAACGCTCAAAGAGCGACTTATTGAACTTACCGCCCTTAGCTGCCTTCGCCATGGCGCCTTCGTACACCTTCTCAAAGACGCGGGGCACCACCAGCAGCATGGTCGGCTTGAAGCTATCCAAGTCAGCAGCCAGGTTCTTGATATTGGGGGAGTGGCCGATGACCAGGCCGGCGTCCAGCGCCAGCACCTGAATCAGGCGCGCCAGAACGTGCGCAAGCGGCAAGAAAAGAATGGAGGAGTTGCGGGAGTTCGCAATCTCAGACTCTGCAAACTTGGTGTTCGCGCTCAGGTTCAGGAAGTGACCGTGAGTCAGTGCGCAACCCTTGGGGCGACCGGTCGTGCCGGAGGTGTACACAATGGTCGCGATGTCATCACAGCCTGCAGCGGAACGTACCTGCTCCAGCTGCTCAGCGCTCACCTCGGACGCGCGAGCGCTGAGGGTATCAAGGTCGCCGTTCTCAATGACCCAGCGGTGCTTGAGCTGGCACGGCTCAGAAGTAGAAGCGGCGTATTCTTCCGCCTCAGCCACACGATTCAGAAGCTTCTCATCCTCGACGAAAATAGCGACAGCCTCAGAATGGGACAGCGCCCACGCCGCCTGGGCGGCAGCGTTCGTCTCATACACCGGCACGGAGACAGCGCCGGCATACCAAATCGCGAAGTCAATGACAGTCCACTCAAAACGGGTGCGGCTCATAATACCCACACGGTCACCCGGGCGGATACCAGCGGCAATCATGCCCTTAGCCAGGTCGGTCACCATCTGGTGGAACTGCTGGGCGCGAACCGGCTGCCAGTTACCCGGAGACATCTGGCGACGGTACAGCACCGGATTGGAGCTATCGGCACGGTGGCGCTCAACAATGCTTGTCAGGTTCAGCGAGGGGTCGACAATAACCTCAGCGGGAGTGGAGAAGACTTTCATAATGCGCCTTTCAAATCAGGGCGTGAGCCCGTGGCGGATCCGGTGCCGCGGGGTGCCCTCGATGGCCCGAGGAGCCGTAATATCTATCTGCTGTTCTACTCGCCACGGCGGGTGATGCTTGCGCCAGTTGCAGCGAGCGGAGCCGCAGAATTAGTGGTTTAGGGATGCGACAAAATCTTGGATGGTGGAGAGCAGATACTCTGCGTCATAGTCCAGGGTTGCCACATGGTAGCTGCGGGTCAGCCACCTAAATTCTACAGGAACTGAACAATGTTCGAGAAAATACTTGTGGGAGCTATCCGACACAGTATGATCGCCCAGTGAACGCAAATACAGGACCGGCGACTTCAACTGCGGAATCAGGGCACGAGTCTCAGCACCCAAAAGATGCAGCTGATGCACCGCCGCCGTCGGAACCAGCGAATAAGCACCCTCATTCACACCCGGAACCGCAATATCGGAACCAATCGCCTTGAGCACCGGCAGAACCTTCGAGACCCTACCGGCGTGGCGCATCATCGGGTTCACATCCACCATATAGGGGTTAATCAGCACCGTGCCCGCCACCGGCAGACGCGCCGACAGATGAGTCGCCACCGTGCCACCCATGGACATACCAATGACCACCACCTGCAGACCCTGATCGGTCAGACGACGGTACCCCTGCTCAGCAGAAGCCAGCCACTGCTGGTACGTGCTATCACGCAAATCCTGCCAACGGGTCGCGTGACCGGTCAGCACGGGCATCTCCACCGCATAGCCGAGCTCCATAAAACGCTGAGCCACCGGGCGCATACTGTGCGGCGAACCCGTAAAACCATGCACCAGCAAAATACCCACGGGATGCTGCGCCGAATCAGGGGTAAAAGACACGGGGGAGTGATCGAACGCATCCTGCTCTTCCCCGAGACGACGCGCCAGGGAATCCTTAACATTTTGGGTCGCAAGAAGCCTGCGCTCGCGAGCCTTGCGGCGCATCCGCTTGAGCGGTTCCAGCGAGTTATCGAAAATGCTCATGGTCCTCCTTCGCCAACCTGCACGAATATGAGTGCAGGTGAGGCTCTATAACGTATCCTGACCGGCTACCGCGGATACGGCACCGGTGCTGGGATATCGCCCCCCAGCGCACCCGATACACCGGTGCGCAGAAAAATCGTTCTCTTTTCTTTAATTATCGCGCGTTCTCTCGCGCCTCTCCAGACACGCTAGAATTGAGCCGGGAACATTCAGAGAGGAGACCCCATGCCTAACACCGCCCTCTATTCAACGCTCAAGATTCTTGGCTCCCCCCTGCTGCGGGGACTGTACCACCATGACGTGGTGGGCCTCGAAAATCTGCCCGAGGGTCCCTACATTGTCGCCAGCAACCACCTGGCATTCTGCGACTCCATTTTCATTCCTCTCGCCATGCCGCGCACCGTAAACTTCCTCGCCAAGAGCGACTACTTCACCACCCCCGGCGTGAAGGGCCGCGCCATGGCGGCATTCTTCCGCGGAGTCGGCCAGCTTCCCATGGACCGCTCCGGCGGCCAGAACAGCCAGGAATCCCTCAACGCCGGCGCGCAGGTCCTCAAGGACGGCGGCGTCATTGGCATCTACCCTGAAGGCACCCGTAGCCCCGACGGACGCGGCTACCGTCCCAAGGTCGGTGTCGCCCGCCTCGCCCTGGAAACCGGTGTGCCCGTAGTGCCCGTCGGACAGATCGGTACCGACCTGATTCAGCCCTCCGGCTCGAACCGTATCCGCCTGCGCCACGACGGCAAGCCCATTCGGGTGCGCACCATCATCGGCAAGCCCCTCACCTTCGAGGAATACACCGACGGCTCAGACATGAGCCACCGCGTTCAGCGTGAAATCGCCGACCGTATCGGTGCTGAAATCCGTGCCCTGAGCGGCCAGGAATACGTGGACGTGTACGCCGACCGCGTCAAGAAACTCATGGCTGATAAGAACATGAGCGCTGACGGGGCAATCGCACACCTGCAGAACTAAACAATAAGACGGCACCCTGAGACAGCTCCAGCTCCCTGGGACAGCACCCTGGGTGCACACATACGCCAGAGGGCGGGATGCGGTACACGCCGCATCCCGCCCTTTCGTATGCCGTTCTGCAACCGTTCCCATTAACCCGCTGCGCATCAACCCCCTGCTCATCAACCCGCTGATTGCCGACATCTATCACCGACACCGGGACGCTATCTAAACATGTGAGATGTACCTGACCCCGGGGTTAGGTGTTGAAGCAAGCAAGAGTACAATTAGGTCTATTCAGCCTGAAAAATCGTAAGTCGGCACGTCGTACACGGCGCGCCGAGCACCCGAAACGGAGCTGAATCAGAAAACGCACAAGACCATCCCGATGGAGTGAAGATGAGCAATCAAAACCTCAGCACCTCGCAGGCCCCCGACCACGGCCTGGACACCTGGCGCCAGCTGCACATTGACCAGCAGCCCACCTGGAGCGAGCACGAAGATTTTGAGAGCACCATCGCCGAGCTGAACTCGGTACCGCCGCTCGTCTTCGCCGGTGAGGTCGACGCCATGCGCAAGGCACTCGGTGAGGTTGCTGAAGGCCGCGCATTCCTGCTGCAGGGCGGCGACTGCGCAGAAACCTTCGCGGGTGCAACTGCCGACAAGATCTCCGGCCGCGTCAAGACCATCCTGCAGATGTCTGCAGTGCTCACCTACGGCGCCTCCATGCCCGTGGTGAAGATGGGCCGCATGGCGGGTCAGTTCTCCAAGCCCCGTTCCGCAGACATGGAAACCCGCGGCGACGTCACCCTGCCCTCCTTCCGCGGCGAGACCGTCAACGGTTTCGACTTCACCCCCGAAGCCCGCGTACACGACCCCAAGCGCATGCTGCGCGGCTACCACACCAGCGCCTCCACCCTGAACCTGGTGCGCGCCTTCACCAAGGGCGGCTTCGCAGACCTGCGCGCCGTGCACCAGTGGAACCGCGGCTTCACCTCCAACCCCGCGCATGAGCGCTACGAGAAGACCGCCAACGAAATTGGCCGCGCCCTCAAGTTTATGGAAGCCTGCGGCGTGAACTTCGAAGCACTCAAGACCACCGACCTGTACGTCGGCCACGAGGCGCTCGTGCTGGACTACGAGCGTGCCCTCACCCGCATCGACTCGCGCACCCAGCTGCCCTACGACACCTCCGCACACTTCCTGTGGATTGGCGAGCGCACCCGCGGCGTCGACGATGCACACGTCGACTTCCTCTCCAAGGTCCGCAACCCCATCGGCGTGAAGCTGGGCCCCAGCACCACCGCAGAGGACGCGCTCGCCCTGATTGATAAGCTCGACCCGAACCGCGAGCCCGGCCGCCTGACCTTCATCACCCGCATGGGTGCAAAGAACATCCGCGAGAAGCTACCCGCAATCGTTGAGGGCGTTCAGGCTGAAGGTGCGAAGGTCGTCTGGGTTACCGACCCGATGCACGGCAACACCATCTCCGTGCCCTCCGGCTACAAGACCCGCCGCTTCGACGACGTGCTCGACGAGGTTCGCGGCTTCTTCGAGGTGCACGAGGCACTGGGCTCGTTCCCCGGCGGTATCCACGTGGAAATGACCGGCGACGACGTGACCGAATGCCTGGGCGGCTCCGACGCCATCGACGAAGCAGCACTGGCTGACCGCTACGAGTCCCTGTGCGACCCGCGTCTGAACCACTCGCAGTCCCTGGAAATCGCGTTCCTGGTCTCCGAGTACCTCAAGAACCGCGCATAAAACGCTCACGCGTCTCGCCGCGATAGTTGGCGGGGATCAGTAGACACGACAATGCCCGGGTCTTCACCTGACAAGGATGAAGACCCGGGCATTGCGTTTAACCTGCGCTCGGCAAAAGAGCGGCGCGGCAGGAGCTAGAAGGTCAGGAACGCCTCAACGTTACGCCACCACTGCGACTGCACCAGCGAGGTCGCAAGCCACCAACCGGTAAAGCTTGAACCCATACCCAGCAGAATCAGCACCAGAGCCCAACCGCCCACCGCCATACCGGAGGGCGGAGTCCTAAACTGCTTGGCGGGTAGGCGAGGATCCTTCTGGGACGACTGCTCGGAATCATCAGAAGTGCCCGCAGTCTCCTCCGCCTCAGATGCGCTCGCCGAGCCCTTAGCCTTCGAACGGCGCGAACCCGAGGGGCTCAACGAACGCTCGGCATGAATCGGTGCGTACTCGCCGTGAGCTGAGATAAACTCCTGCTCTGTCTGCGGGCCAATGCCAACGGACTGAGTGAGCGGGCCCTTCGCAACTGCGGCGCGGCGGCCCATGAACGAGCCCAGGCCGCGCTTGCCGGATTTGCCCTTTGCGCCGTCCGGCTCATCCTCAGAGTCGTCAGCATCGGAGGCAGAACTCACCAGCGGCGGAATGCCCTGGCGGTTCAGCACGGAGTCCTCAGCGTCCACGTCGGCAAGGTGCACGCCCTGACCGGTTGCCGAGGCATCGTACACGAGGCTGTCGGGGGAGTAGACATCGTACGCCAGCAGATCGCGGGCATCGCTAAAAGCACTAATCGGGGTGTTACGGACCATCTGCGCGGCGCCGCTACGCTCCGCAATATCGGCAACAGCCTCCCAAAGGGGAAGCTCCGGCTCCGGGCACGAGGGGGCACGCCAGGCACGCTCGGACTCACCCAGCGACTCAGAAATCTCCAGCAGAGCCGTAAACAGCTCGGTCGCATCCTCCGGGCGGGCGTGAGGCTGCTTGCGGGTACACCACGAAATCAGCCCCGCAATATCGCGGTCCGCACCCGGCGCAACATCGGTCAGTGCGGGCATCTCAATGTTGGCGTTGTGGTAGAGCACCTGCTGGTCATTCTCCAAACCCACAAAGGGTAGGCGACCTGAAAGCATGCGGTACATCATCACGCCGAGCGCAAAAATATCAGCCTGTGCACCGACCTTCACCTTAGGGTCCAGTACCTCCGGCGCAACGTAGGCGGGGGTGCCCATGGGGGCGCCCGCATCCACCTGATCATCACGGCGGGAAAGGCCGAAGTCCGTGAGCTTCACCTGGCCGTTAGCGTCCAGCAGGATATTGCCCGGCTTAATATCTCCGTGCAGGTAGCGGTTCGCGTGCACCTCCGAGAGCGCCTCCACCACCGGAATGAGGATATCCAGAGCCTCACCCAGGGACAGGGCATTACGTACACGCAACAGCTGGCTCAGGGTACAGCCGTGCACATACTCGAGCACGATATACATGACCATCTGACCCGAAAAATATTCGGTACCCGAAGAGATCACGCCCACCGTATGTCCGCCGCCACCCACCTGGCGCATCGAACGCTCTTCACGGTGGAACTTCTGGCGGTTTGCCGCATCCTCGGCCAGAGCGGGGGAGAGAACCTTGAGTGCGACCGGGTTATTCGACCACAGGTCGAGCGCATAATAGACCTCGCTCATGCCGCCGCGGCCAATGAGCGAACCCACCTGGTAGTGACCCTCAATAATGGCGCCACTGAGCCACTGCGAAGAACCGATAGAGGTATCGGGGGCAGCGGGACGAGTGGCGGGAGGAACAGAAGTATTAGAAGAAGAACGAGGGTTCACGGGAGAAATCCGGCGTGGGCTGGGAGTATTCATACGTCTCAACATTTTAGCCCGCCCACCTGGAGAGACGCGATGCCACAGGGGGCCTGGCAGGTGAACACTCAGCGAATTCTTAAGAAGCGCAGGTGGACCCGGCTCCGGCTCACGAACCGCGGGCAACGCTCAAAAAGGAAAGGTGTGCAGGAGAGCCCCCGTGCCAGATGCGGGTCAAAAGTGGTAAATACGTGTCAGCTCTGGCACTCTTAAAAGGTGACTAACGAAAATATTGCTCAGACCTTCGCCCTCGTCGGCGATTGGGTAACCATCCCCGAAATTGCGCAGGCCCTCGACCTGAAGGTGACCCGCGTACACAACCTGATTTCTGACGGTACGCTCATCGCACTGCGCGACCCGGAAACCAACGTGCGCAAGGTACCCGCACTGTTCCTGAACGGTTCGCGAGTTCTCGAATCCCTCAAGGGCACCCTCGTTGTCCTGAAGGACTCCGGCTTCAGCGATGAAGAAGCCATCGTGTGGCTGTACACCAACGACGAGTCCCTGCCCGGCCGTCCCATCGACGCACTGATCGACGGTCGCAAGACTGAAATCCGTCGCCGTGCGCAGGCACTGGCTTGGTAAGACTAGCTCGGTAACACCGGCTGGGCAGCACCTGCTAGGTGGCACCTACTTGGTGACACCGATCCGGCACTATAGCTCAATACGTTGAGGCGGCATACTCCGGTATGCCGCCTCAACGTGTTTAACGTTCTAACTGGGGTGAACCCCTATGCCTTGCGGCGCAGCGCACGGCCCACAATATCGGTCAGCGCCGCATGCACCGGCTCGTCCAGGTTCATCGCCTCCAGCGCCTCAAACACAGCCTGTGACTTCTGCTCGATTAGCTGCTCATGCTTGGCGAAAGCACCCGAAGAAACCATCAGCTCGCGGATGCGCTCCACCTGCTCATCGCTCAGCTCGGGCTCGCCCAAGCTATTGTGCAGAAGCGCCGCATCCTTTTCGTCGAGGGCGGCGGAGGTGAGCGCCACCAGCACGGTACGCTTACCCTCACGCAGGTCATCGCCAGCGGGCTTGCCGGTCACCTCGGGCTGACCGAAGACGCCCAGCTCGTCATCACGCAGCTGGAAGCCCTCACCCAGCGGCAGGCCGAACGCACGGTAACCGACAAGTACCGGGTGCTGCTCGCTCACGGCACCGGCGCCGTTCTCCAGCGCGGTAGCCTGCAGAGCCAGAGCACCACCAATCGTGAAGGGGTGCTCGCACGAGTACTTGGCGGACTTGAAACGAATCACGTTCAGGGCACGCTGCAGAGCCGCCTGAGCGTCCTCGGTCTCGAGAACCTCGGAGTAGACGTCCAGGTACTGGCCCGCCAGAACCTCGGTGCGCATCCGGTCAAAAATAGTGCGCGCCGGGGCGCCATAAATCGCTCCCTCACCCAGGGACGCGAAAACCTCCGCAGACCACGCCAGGGTCAGATCTCCCGCAAGAATACCGCCGGTCAGACCGTAGTTGAAAGCATCACCGCGCCAGCTATTCTGCTCGTGCGCCGCCTCGAAACGCTTGTGCACGGAGGGGGCGCCGCGGCGGGTATCGGAGCGGTCGATAATGTCGTCGTGAATCAGCGCGGAGGTCTGGAACAGCTCCACCGCCATGCCCGCCTTCACAATGGACCAGGATGCGCGGTTCTCGGTGACGGGTGCGCCGCCCGCACCTCGCCAACCCCAGTAGCTCAGCAGGGCACGCAGACGCTTGCCGCCGGTGGAGAGGGACTCAATAGCCTCCAGCAGGGGCAGAGTTTCGGCAGAAATGCCCTCGAGCAGCTCGCGCTGGCGGGCAAAAAACTCAGCCATGAGAGTGTCAAAAGCGTGCAGGTAGGCTCGCTGCTCTTCGGCAATACGTTCAGCGAGGTGCGCAGAAGCCGCCGGGATGTTCGGGGCTGCTACGGTGAGGCTCTCGGTCGCCTGGGGAGTGGGTGCTCCGGAGGGAGAAGGGGGAGTCATACTATCCTCGCTGATGGTCGCTGTGTACGGTCCTGATGGGGTGCGGTGTGCACTTCTTCTAGCTTAGTGGAGAAACGCCCAAGAGAACGCATTTGCGAACACGTTTACGATATATTGCCTCTATTTTTCGTAGAAATGTGCTATATTTTCGGTAGGTGGGCGTAGAGGCTATGAGAGGAGGGGACATGGGGCAGATGCGAACCGGCAAGAATAGCGGCGCTAGGAACGGCGGCGCAAGGAACGGCCGCGTCATTATGCACCTGGACATGGACGCCTTCTTCGTCAACGTCGAACTTCTCGAAAACCCCGCTCTGCGTGGCGAGCCCATTATCGTGGCGCCCCTGGGTCCCCGCTCAGTTGTTTGCTCCGCCTCCTACGAGGCGCGCGCTCACGGAGTGCGCTCCGGCATGCCGCTCAGCCGCGCCCGGAACCTCAGTCCCAATGCCACCGTCCTGCCGCTGCGCGGCGACTACCGGCACTACTCCCGTGCCGTCATGGCAATCCTGAACGATCTGAGCCCCTACGTTGAGCAGGTCAGCGTGGATGAAGCCTTTGTGGACCTAACCGGTGCCTACTTGCACGGCCAAGACCCCGTCGCCCTGGCGCAGTGCGCTCGTGACCGCATCGCGCAGGAACTCTCCCTGCCCTCCTCCGCGGGGGTTGCGCCCAATAAACTACTTGCCAAAATGGCGTCCACCGGTAGTAAACCGAACGGGCTGTGGGTCATCCCGCCCGAGCGCGTTCAAGAATTCCTTGACCCGAGAAAAGTCTCCGACCTGTGGGGAGTGGGCGCGAAAAGTACCGAGCAGCTCTCCCGATACGGTATTCACACCATCGCCCAGATGAGGTCCATGAGCCTGGACTGGCTCAAAGAACGCTTCGGCACCGCCCAGGGCGAGCACCTCTGGGCCATGGCGCGCGGCATTGACGAGCGCCCCGTGATCACCGAACGCGAAGAGAAAAGCATGGGTGGCGAGCACACCTTCGAGACGGATACGACCGATGCTCGGGAGGTTAGCGCTGCTATTCGGGAGCTGAGCCTCAAGCTGGGAAAACGCCTGCGCACCGCCGGTAAACTCGCCGGAGGGCTCAGTCTCAAAATCCGCTACAGCACCTTCGAAACGCACACCCGCGCTATTGCCCTGAACGTGCCCGTAGACTCCGGCATGCAGATTGCTTCCTTAGCGTTGGAAGCCCTGCGCGCAGACGGAATCTTGGTAGGGCAGGATGCACCCCGCGCCCTGCGACTCATCGGAGTGCGCGCCGAAAAGCTCGCCCGCGCAGAAGACGGGGTGCAACAAACCCTCTTCGACTCCATCGAGAGCGGGGCAAACTCACGCTCCACACAAACCAGCTCCGCAAAAATCACCTCCGCACAAACTGCCTCTGCGCAAACTGTCTCTGCGCAACGAGGCGGTGGGGGAGTAGGTAATAGCTCGCAGAACGGTACTCGCACAGGGTTTGGTATTCGCCCGGGCTCTGGTACTCAATTGGGGTCTGGCGCTCGCTCGGGGTCTGGTGCTCGCCTCGTGAAAAGCGGCAGATGGTCCGAGGTGGAGCACGTCATGGACGCCATTCACCGCAAGTACTCGCAGGAAAGCCTCAAACCCGCCTCCGGGGTTACCGTGCCCGAGAAGAATATCGAAGGAAAGAGCCACAATGAGGAATAGCTGAGGGGCAACAACTGGGGAGCCGATATAGCTTGGGCCATAGCATGGTCAGCGGCTATATCGCAGCCGGTTACTCACAAAGTGCGGGCGAGGACCACCTCCGCAGAAGGCGGAAGAAAGACATAAAGAGCTTCTGACCGAAAAAGAATGCGCCAACCCCACCCCGCGCGGTACGATGGGAAACATACGACCGGAAACATACAGCGGGAAGAAGCGCCCACCGCTCCAGCTGATGCACTAGCTAACCCGGCTGATACCGACGTCATCTTGAGTAGCGACACCTCAAAGGAGAAAATGATGGCACTGTCCGAGCGTGAACAGAAGGTTCTGGACCAGCTCGAAGAACTCATGAGCAATGAGGATCCGCACTTTGCCTCCTCCATGTCTTCAACCGGCAATACTGCGCCGGTCTTTAGTGCTCGCCACTTGGCTCTCGGTATTCTCTTCGTTCTCATTGGCCTGGGCATCATTATTGGTGCGGTCGCATCTAACATGATTTGGCTGGGTGTATTCGGCTTCCTCTTTGCGGCCGGTGGCGTGTACTTCGCAACCACCAGCAAGAAGACCCCGGTGGATTCCTTCCTCGGCGGTAAGGCGGAAGGCGCAGCCCGTGTGCGTCAGCGTGAGCAGAAGGAGCGTTCCTCCTTCATGAATCGTCTGGAGGACCGCTGGGACGAACGCAATAACGGCCAGTTCTAGTACTGCTTTGGTACAATAGTTTTTCCCAGCAGTTTTTCCTTAGTCGAGTATCCGTACTCTCTAGGGACCCAAGACTTCATCAAGACTTCACCAGCGGAAGGTAAGAATTCTTACCTTCCGCTTTTTCTATGCCTGAAATAGTGAAGCGTGGATGCTTTATGAAAGCTGGTAGACGAATCACGCCGATTCCTGAAGCTTGCCCTGTTATTGAGCCTTTACTTGAGCCGGGGTATGGCAGGCATGCTGAGGGTATTACGCTGAGCTGACACGCCCGAAGCTGTGTAGAAGCTGTGCGTCAGCGTTAAAAATGCAGGAGAGAGCATAAAAACACTAAAAGATGCTCTGCCGGGTGGGGTGGGTGGTGGAAAGTGGGGTAAAGTGGAGGGGAAAGCTGAAAGTCAGTCCTATCGTCGTGCCCTCAAACACGCGGCGGAGGCACCGGTCCGGCACACCCCGCCACCGGCACCTACAGGATTCGTGGAGCAACCACGCTCCCGCAGGCTTCAGCACATCGGCACACATCAGGGGCACACATCGGGGAGGTGAAGTGAATGTTCTTAGGTACCTACTCACCACGAATGGACGCCAAAGGACGCATCATCCTTCCCGCCAAATTCCGTGAGGAACTCTCTGCAGGCCTCGTTCTGACCCGCGGTCAAGAACGATGCCTGTACGTTTTCCCCGCCGCAGAATTTGAACGCATCCACGAACGGATGCGCACCGCGCCCCTGCCCGGACGAGCCGCCCGAGACTTCCTGCGAGTTTTCCTCTCCGGAGCCTCAGACGAACTGCCCGACAAGCAGGGACGCATCACCATCCCGCCGATACTGCGCCAATACGCAGGACTGACCGACAACCTCGTTGTCATCGGATCCGGTACCCGCGCAGAAATCTGGGATGCAGCGGCCTGGGAAGAGTACCTCGCCCGCACCGAAGCTGAATTCGCTGCCCTCGACGAGGACCCGTTCAGCCCGCTGCTCTAACCGGCATCCCGCCGACGCGACGGCTACCGCCCCGGCATCTCTCTATCGTCACCGCACCACTCTTCCGTAAATCTTCCCGCAGGACAAACTCTCACAGGAGCACCCATGAGCGTAGAACACGCCCCCGAAACCGGTACGACCGCATCCGGCGCTGCCGTCAAGGTCACCGGCGCATCCATTGAGAACCTCTCCCAGCGTGAAGCCAGTGAACGCCACGTGCCCGTGATGCTGGACCGTTGCATTAACCTGCTGGCGCCCGGCATTGAGCGCGCCGTTGAGGAACGCGGCACCGCCTACGTTATTGATGGCACCCTCGGCATGGGTGGCCACTCCGAGGCGCTGCTCGAACGCTTCGAAAACCTTGTGCTGATCGGCATTGACCGCGACCTGCAGGCGCACGCCATCGCCGGTGAGCGTCTGGCACGCTTCGGTGAGCGTTTCGTGCCCGTCCACGCCGTCTACGATGAAATTGACCGCGCCATGGAAACCGCCGGCGTGCAGGGCATCGACGGCATCCTGATGGACCTGGGCGTCTCCTCCATGCAGCTGGACGAACGCACCCGCGGCTTCGCCTACTCCTACGACGCGCCCCTGGACATGCGCATGAACTCCGAAGATGAGCTCACCGCCCGTATTGTTGTCAACGAATACAGCGAAGACCAGCTGCGCCGCATTATCCGCAACTGGGGCGAAGAGAAGTTCGCATCGCGTATCGCCCGCGCCATCTGCACCGCCCGCGCCAACGCGCCCCTGGAAACCACCGGTGAGCTCGTACGCATTATTCAGAAGGCTGTGCCCGTCGCCGCGCAGCGCACCGGCGGCCACCCCGCCAAGCGCACCTTCCAGGCGTTGCGCATCGAAGTGAACCACGAGCTTGAAGCCCTCGAACGCGCCGTGCCGGCAGCCCTGGAGGCGCTCAACCTCGGCGGCCGATTCGTCGCCATGAGCTACCACAGCCTCGAAGACAAAATCGTCAAGAGGGCACTGACCGCAGAGGCAACCTCCAAGGCGCCCAAGGGCTTCCCGGTAGAGCTTGAAGAACACAAGCCCACCGTCAAATTCATTACCCGCGGCGCCGAACCGCCTACCGACGAGGAAATCGAACAGAACTCCCGCGCCGCCAGCGCCAAGCTGCGCGCCGCCGAGAAGATCCGCATCCCCGCCAAGTAGAAGACAGAAAGCGAAGAAGAGTGAGCACCCAGCACGCATCCCAGCGCCCCACCCGCACCCAGGGCGCCCCGCGGAGTCGACGCGCCGGTTCCTCGCGCCCTGCCGCCGGCACCCCCGGCGCCGTTGGCTCTACCCGCGCATCCTCTACTGGCAGCACTACCGGGGCGAGCCGCGCCTCCACCCGAGCACACTCCGGCCGCACCCGCACCGCACGTCTGGAGCCGGCCACCGCCTCCCAGCCGGTGGTCCGCCCCGTCAGCACCGCCGCATCTCACGGTGGTAAGCGCACCTCAACGAACGCGAGCCGTGTTCCCTCGAGCGTCCGTGCGGCAGCACGCACCGAAGAAGCACGCGAAACGAAGCCCAAGCAGCGTAACCCGCTGTCCACTGTGCGCCGCCGAGCCCGTAAGCTCAGCCCGCCCACCATGCTCGCTGTTTTTGCGGCAATTCCGCTGACCCTGATTTTTATTCTGCTGCTCAACGTGCTGATCGTGACCCGCCAGTACGACATGGTGGATTTGCGCGCGCAGGAACAGCGCCTCGTGCAGGAGAACCAGGCGCTGCAGCAGGAGATTGGTTTCAAGGAAGCCCCGCAGGATTTGGCGATACGCGCCAGTACCCTGGGCATGTTTGTGAGCTCTTCGCAGGCGACCCTGAACCTGCAGACTTCCACGATTGAGGGCACCCCCGCCCCGGCTGCAAGCCCCACCGGTATTGAAGGATCCAAGCAGGAGAACCTGATTTCGCCGCCGGCAGCGGGTTCGGAAGAAAGCTACGCCAAGGGCATTGTGGATGCTGACAAGTCTGTTCAGCAGCGACACAGCCAGGCGAGCGCTACGGCAAAGGCATCTGCAAGCGCCTCGGCAAGCCCCGCGCAGCAGGCTAACCCCGCCCAGCAGGCCAACCCCGCTCAGCAGGCCAACCCCGCACCGGCGAATAGCGCACCTGCTAGCCCGGCTGCTTCCGCCGCACCGAGCGCCGCTCAGCAGCCCGCAGCAAGCCAGGCTGCACGATAAACAACATTGACCACAGGATGCGTAGCATCACCGATAGACTAGACCAGCGAAAGGACCACCGCATGAGCTCCGACGCGCGTAAGAACGCGAACGAATCGGCATCCGGTCAGCCGGATCTGACCCGCCGTGGCTTCGTCGCAGGCGCCGCAGCCACCTGCGCTCTGGGCGTTATCGGTGCGAATCTGTTTATCCGCCAGGGCTTTGATCCCGGTGCGGTGGCGAATGCGTCCCGTCAGAAGCGTTTGCGCTCGCAGGTGCTGCCTGCTGTGCGCGGCCAGATTCTGGATATCAACGGCAATGTCATGGCGCGTACTGTGCAGCGCTATAACCTGACCGCAGATCAGAGTGCCGTGGCGACCTTCAAGCGTTACAACGAGGACCGCACCCAGAAGATTGAGGTCACCCCCAACCAACTGGTGTACGAGATGGTCGATATTCTCAAGACCGTTGACCCGGGCATTACCGACGAGTTCATCAAGTCCAAGCTGGACGGCACCTCCAAGTACTCGGTGATTAAGGCAAATATCACCCCGGAAATTTTCAATAAGATTGATGCCCTGGGCGCGCCCTTCATCTACGGTGAGGCGTTCTCCCAGCGCCTGTACCCCAACGGTAGTGTGGGTGGCTCCGTGGTCGGCAAATACAACATTGTTGAAGAGGCTGACGGCAACGGTAAGGGCGGTACGGTTTCCCGTAACTTCTCGGTGGGCATTGAGCGTGTCTTCGAGAAGGAACTTGCCGGCACCCCCGGTGAACGTACCTACGAGATTAGTGCTGATGGTGTGCGTATCCCCGTGGCGAAGGAAGAGCAACGCCTGGCGGTGGACGGTAAAAATATTCGCCTGACCATTAACCGTGATGTGCAGTATTTTGCGCAGCAGGTGGTTCGTGCCCGCGCTGAGGAGCTGAAGGCTGAATGGTGCACCGCCATTGTTATGAATGTGCGGGACGGCTCCATTTTGGCTCTTGCTGATTCCTCCACGATGGACCCGGGCGCGGCAACCATTGAGGATGCGGCGGATATGACTCCGCGCGCTATTTCGCAGAACGTGGAGCCCGGTTCGACCGAGAAGATGCTGACTTCTTCTGCGTTGATTGAGCAGGGCCTGACGACTCCGACTAGTGTGTATGATGTGCCCGCGACCCTCACGATTGACGGCCAGACTTTCAAGGACGCGTTTGAGCACGGGGCGCAGCGGCGTACTTTCTCGGGCATTATTCATGACTCGATGAACACCGGTACGGTGCTGGTCGGTCAGAAGCTCAGCAAGGAAGAGCGCTACAACTGGTTGAAGAAGTACGGCGTCGGCGAGTTTACCGGCATTGAGCTGACCGGTGAGGAGCAGGGTATAATCGCTGATTGGCGTGATTGGGATGGCCGTCAGCAGTACACTGTGCTGTTCGGTCAGGGTGTTGCGCAGACTCCGCTGCAGACCGCCATGATTTTCCAGGCGCTGGGCAATAAGGGCGTTCGTCTGAAGCCGCGCATTGTGGACGCGATCATTGACGCCGACGGTACCGAACATAAGCGTGCCGTAGAGCCTGGCGAACGCATGGTCAGCGAGGAGACTGCCGCTTCCTGCCTGACTCTCATGGAGAATGTGGTGGAGCAAGGCCACGCCCGTCCGGCGAAGGTGACCGGCTACCGCGTGGGCGGTAAGACCGGTACTGCGGAAACTCCGAGTGAGAAGGGCGGCTACGACGGCAACACGACGTCCTTTATTGGTGTGGCGCCGATTGAGAACCCGCAGTTCTTGGTGGCGGTGACCATGCAGCGTCCTGAGGGTAGCGTGGGTGCGAACGGTACGACGGCTGAGTTCTCCAAGATTATGGAGAAGACCCTGCACACCTATAATGTGCCGCGTTCTACCGGTGAACCGGAGTTGATTCCGCTTTTTGCTGAGGATAGCCCCAATAAGACGAGCTAAAGGCGAGCGGGGGAGAGGTTCCCGGTAGCTGATTCGTGATGAGGAAGCTCCGATACTGAACACCTGTCGAAGCCTAAAGCCCGTAGAATATTGAATGACCCTGTGTGCCTTGAGCGCATTGATCATACAGAGCTCACCGCCTCGGACAGTGGTGAGGAAAGAAGGACGATGGATACCGCATCTCACGCACCCGGCCAGAACCTGCTGGGTGGCGACGCTCAGACTCTGCGCCCGAATTCTGTGCGCCCGGTGAGTTTGGCGCACCTTCGCGAACATCTGCAGGGCTTGGGTGCTCAGGTGAGCTCCCAGCCGGCTAGTGGCGTTCAGGGTTCTGAATCCGGTGATTCTGTTGAGGTCACCGGCATCAGCATGGACTCCCGAGGCGTTCGCCCGCAGGACCTGTACGTGGCTCTGCCCGGTGCTAAAGTGCACGGTGCGCAGTTCGCTGAGGGTGCGTTGAAGCTGGGCGCTTCCGCTATTTTGACGGACGCTGCCGGTGCGCAGCTGCTGGGTGAGGCGCCGGTGCCTGTCCTGGTGACGGAGAACCTGCGCGAGTACGTGGGTCCGTTGGCTGCGCTGATTTATGGTTCGGCGTCGTTCCCCGCCACTCACCGTTACGCGGTGACCGGCACGAACGGTAAGACCACCTCCACTTACATGCTGGAGTCGGTGTTCCGCACCGGCCTGGGTGTGAAGACCGGTCTGATTGGCACTATTCAGATTCTGATTGATGGTGTGTCGGTTCCTTCGAAGATGACCACTCCGGAGTCTCCTCACGTTCATTCTCTGCTCACGATTATGGGTCAGCATCAGGTGCGTTGCGCCGCAATGGAGGTGTCCTCGCACGCGATTGATTACCACCGTGTGGACGGCGTGAAGTATGCGGTTGCCGGCTTTACGAACCTGACCCAGGACCACCTGGATCTGCACGGCACCATGGAGCACTACTTCGATTCGAAGGCTCAGCTGTTCACTCCCGAACGTGCCGAGCTGGCTGTGATTACTGCTGATGATGAGTGGGGCGAGAAGATGTTCTCCGCTGCTTGCGAGCAGATGGGTGCGCAGCAGGTTCACCGTCTGGTGACTGCTCGCGGTGCCGGTCTGACTGAGGTGCCTGCAGAGTTTGGCGCCCGCGACTGGGCTGTGGTGAAGGTTCAGCGTGAGGGCCTGGGCCACCGCTTCCACGTGGCTAATGGTGCCGGTGAGAGCGTTGAATGCTACACAGGTCTGCCCGCTGACTTTAACGTTTCGAATGCTGCGCTGGCGGCGCTCATGGCGTACCTGGACACTGACTCCGCTGAGCGTGAGCGCCTGCTGCCGGAGCTTACCTCCGGTGCGGCTCTGACTCCGGTGGTGCCGGGTCGTATGCAGCTGATTTCTTTGGCTCCGCACGCGATTGTGGACTTCGCGCACAACCCGGACGGTCTGACCCGTGCCCTGGAGGCGATGGACCGCCCCGGTGAGGGTAAGGTCATGATTGTTTTCGGTGCGACCGGTGAGCGTGACCAGCTTAAGCGCCCGATTATGGGTGCGATTGCGGCACAGCACGCGGATATTGTGGTCGTGACTGATGACGACCCGCACGGTGAGGCACCCGAGCCGATTCGTGCCGCCGTTGAGGAGGGCGCGCAGAAGGCTGAGAACCGCCGAGCCACCCAGATTCTGAATATTGCTCCGCGTGCCGCCGCTATTGAGGCGGCAATTGCCCTGGCGGGCGAGCACGATGCCATCCTGATTGCTGGCCGCGGCCACGAAACCGAACAGGATGTTGACGGCGTGGATATCGCCCTGGACGACCGCGTTGAAACCGCCCGTGCCCTGCGTGCGCACGGTTTCGAGATTCTGCCTGATTACCAGCGCATGCTCGACGAAAGTGACTCTAAGACCGCTGAAGGTATGGTGAAGAATGATTAAGCTCAGCGCCGCCCAGATTATTGAGGCAACCGGCGGCACCGCTATCGGCCTGGACGGTCGTGAGGAGCAGGTGTTCGCAGACTTCGCCACCACCGACTCCCGCGAGGTGCAGACCGGTACCCTGTTCGTGGCGAAGCCCGGCATGGTCACTGACGGCCACAAGTTCATCCCCATGGCGTTTGAGAAGGGCGCGACCCTGGCACTGGTCGAGCGTGAGGTACTCGACGAGCAGGGTGTGCCGTACCCGAGCATCCAGGTGCCCGATGTGGTGCTCGCGATGGGCGATTTGGCGCGCTACTCCATTGAGCAGATGCGTGCTCAGGGTGAGCTGACCGTTATCGGTATTACCGGTTCTGCCGGTAAGACCACCACCAAGGACCTTCTTGCCGCCATTTTCACCCCGGAGGGCCCGACCGTTGCCCCGGTTGGCTCCTACAACAGCGAGGTGGGCGTGCCTCTGACGGTGTTCCGTGCGGATGAGTCCACCCGCTACCTGGTGATTGAGATGGGTGCGGACCACGTGGGTAACATCGAGTACCTGGCGAATATTGCGCACCCCGATCACGGTGCCATCCTGAAGGTTGGTACCGCGCACGCTGGCGAATTCGGCGGTGTGGACAATATTGAGCGCACTAAGGGTGAGCTGGCTGAGGGCGTTCAGCCGACCGGTTCCCTGGCTCTGAACGCTGACGATGAGCGCGTGTTGCGCATGGCGTCGCGTTCGGTTGCCCCCATTACTTACTTTGGCGTGGGCGAGAAGACCGACGCGAACGGTCAGCCCTACGAACGCTACGTGGCGGCGCTGAACCTGCACACCACCGACGCTGGCTGCCCCGAGTTCACTCTGCGCCTGCCCGACGGTAGCGAGTATGAGATTTCCTCGCAGCTGATTGGTGAGCACCATGTGTACAACCTGCTGGCTGCGGCGACGATCGCCTACAACAGCGGTATTTCGGGCGAGAAGATTGCTCGCGCGCTCAACAAGGCGGCGGCTGCTTCGAAGTGGCGTATGGCCCGCACCGACCGCGCTGACGGCGTAACCGTTATTAACGACGCCTACAACGCGAACCCCGAGTCGATGGCGGCTGCACTGCGCACTCTGGCGCAGCTGGGCCGCACCGTTGACCCGGCGACCGGTCAGCCGCACCGCACCTGGGCTGTTCTGGGCGCCATGCTGGAGCTCGGTGACGCCTCCGTGGAGGAGCACGACCGCATCGGCCGCCTCGTGGTGCGCATGAACATTTCCAAGCTGATTGCTGTGGGTGACGAGACGAAGCCCACCTACAATGCGGCTCACCTGGAAGGCTCCTGGGGTAATGAGGCAACCTGGGTGAAGACCCCGGAAGAGGCAGAGCAGATTCTGCGCGCCGAGGTTCGCCCCGGCGATATTGTGCTCTTCAAGTCCTCGAACGGCGCGAAGCTGGGCATTCTGGGCGACCAGGTTGCTTTCGCCGAGTACACCTTTGGCGCTGAGGAAGAGCAGGCACCGACCTGGCTTTCTGCCGGTGACTTTGTTGAAACCACCGATTTGAGTGACCACCTTGCCGCTCACCTGGACAGTGCCGCTAACGGCGACCGTACCTCGACCGAACAGACCACGAACGAAGGGTAGCGCTTTATGATTACCGTGCTGATTGCTGGAATCTTCGGATTCCTCATCTCCCTCACCGCGCTGCCGGTGTTCATCAAGAAGATGAAGTCCCTCAAGCTTGGCCAGCTCATCCGTGAGGAAGGCCCGGCAGCCCACCAGTATAAGGCGGGTACCCCCACCATGGCGGGTTTGATCTTCATTCCCGCGGCGATTCTCGCCTACTTCTTGACCCTGGCGGTGAGCGCACTGTTCTTCGGTACCGCGCCGGTACCGACCGCGACCGCGTGGCTGACCATCGCCTTCACCCTGGGCATGCTCGGTGTGGGCGCAGCGGACGACATCATGAAGTTCCGCAATAAGGGCAACGAGGGTCTGACCGAGAAGCAGAAGACCATCGGCCTGCTGGCTGTGACCCTGCCCTTTGCGTACTTGGCGTTCCAGTTCCCGAATGAGTCGGGTGCTCGCCCGGCGTCGACCGCCATCTCTTTCGTACGTGACCTGCCCATTGACCTGTTCGCGGCGGGTGCGGTCTTCGGCAGCATCCTGATGGTTGCGTGGATTACCATCATCTCCCTGTCCGGTACGAACGCTGTGAACTTCACCGATGGTCTGGACGGCCTGGCTGGCGGCATCATGATGACCATCTTCTCCGGCTACCTGACCATCAGCATCTGGCAGTACGTGCACGCCTGCTCCGCTGGCGCCGGCACCGCCTGCTACGATGTGCGCGACCCCGGTTCGCTGGCGCTGATTGCCGCATCTCTGGTGGGTTCGCTGGCTGGCTTCCTCTGGTGGAACGTGTCGAAGGCACAGATCTTCATGGGCGACTCCGGCTCCCTGGCGCTCGGCGGCGCAATGGTTGCTTTCGCGCTGTTCACCCGCACCGAGCTGCTTCTGCTGGTCATCGCCCTGATCCCCGTGCTGGAAGTGTTCTCTGTGATCGTGCAGAAGTTCGTGTTCAAGACCAGCCGTAAGCGTTCGGTCGCAGCGGGGGAGAAGCCCCTGCACGCGCACCGTTACTTCCGTATGACCCCCTTCCACCACCACATGGAGAAGGTCGGCGTCAACGGCAAATACTCAATTGATAAGCGAGGCGTTGCCCCCGGTACCGTCAGCAGCGGCGAAGTGAACTCCGTGTTCCGCCTCTGGGTTGTTAACGCCCTCTGCGTGCTCGTTGCCCTGGCGCTGTTCTTCGGTGACTGGTTCTCGCAGACTTCTGGAGTGATTCACTAATGTCAACTAATGAACAGCCGGATGCCGCTCGCATTGAAGCGAACGCCGCCGCTATTGCGGTGAACCCGGTGTATGAGAACGAGCGCTTCGCGGAGCTGACTCACTGGGGTGCCCCCTGGGCTAACCTGCGTGTGGTTGTGGTGGGCATGGGTACCAGCGGCGACGCCGTGACCGATGTGCTCGCCCAGCTGGGTGCACATATCGTTGTCATCGACGGGGCTGACACCCCGGAGAAGCGTGAACGCATCGAGATTTACAAGAACGCGTACGGTAATGTTGAGGGCCTGTTCGGTCCCGAGCACATGCGTGCACTGCCCCTGGTGGATGGTCAGGAACCCGAGCTTGTGGTGACCTCCCCGGGCGTGCGTCCCGACCACCCGGTCATGCTGGATGCCTATGAGCGTCGCATCCAGATTTGGGGCGATGTGGAGCTGGCGTGGCGCCTGAATGAGCGCAGCGACCGCCCGACCCCCAAGTGGCTGTGCCTGACCGGTACGAACGGTAAGACCACCACCGTGGGTATGGTTGATTCCATCCTGAAGGCTGCCGGTAAGAAGTCTATTCAGGTGGGTAACGTGGGCATGCCCATCGTGTACGCCATTGCCGACGATGAGCCCTACGAGTTCTTCGCGGTGGAGCTGTCCAGCTTCCAGCTGCACTGGACCTACTCGATGTCCCCGTACGCTTCGGTGGTTCTGAACATCGCTGAGGATCACGTGGACTGGCACGGCTCGTTCGACGCCTACAAGGCCGATAAGGCACGTGTGTACGAGCACACTCAGGTTGCTTGCATCTTCAACACCGACCATGTAGACACCCTGCGCATGGTCGAGAACGCGGACGTTATTGAGGGTGCTCGCGCGATTGGTTTCAGCTCCACTGAGATGCCCGCCGTGTCGATGCTCGGCCTGGCTGAGGACATCATGGTGGACCGTGCCTTCTTGAAGAACCGTTACAACGAGGCGTACGAGCTGGCTGTTCTAGAGGATTTGGCACCGGCACCCGGTAAGATGCCCGCGAAGCACACCGTGGAGAACGCTCTGGCGGCTGCGGCGCTGTGCCGTGCGGCTGATATTGACCCGAAGGCTGTGGGCGCTGGCCTGCGTTCCTTCAAGACCGGTGCGCACCGTAACCAGCTGGTCGGCTACGCGAACGACATCATGTGGGTGAACGATTCGAAGGCTACGAATCCTCACGCCGCGAATGCGTCGATGAGCGGCTACCCGTCTCTGGTATGGATTGCTGGCGGCCTGTCGAAGGGTGTTGAGTACGATGAGCTGATCGCCGCTCACGCTCAGCGCCTGAAGGCTGTGCTGATTATCGGTACTGATACTGCGGCGTTGAAGTCGGCGTTGGCTAACCACGCTCCGCAGGTTCCGACCTACAATATGACCGCCGCTGTGGCTGATTCTTCGGACGGCGTTGCCGTGATGAACACGGCCGTCGCGAAGGCTGCTGAGCTGGCGCATCCGGGCGATACCGTGCTGATGGCTCCCGCGTCTGCGTCGATGGACCAGTTCAAGAATTATGCGGTGCGCGGCGATGCGTTTGCGAACGCTGTTGCCGCCCAGCTGGCAGACTCTTAGGACGTTACCTGCAGGAGGCGTCTCGGGTGACCGGGGTGCTTTCTGCGGGTTCTTCTCGGGGGTGGGATGGTAATGGTGTCCCACCCCTGAACCTTTTTCGTGTAGTCGCCACGACGAATCCGTGGCAGTTGAGGCCTATAGGAGGGCATGTGAGTACCAGCGCATCTTCGGAGCGTTCGGCTTCTTCGGCGCGTTCGACCGAGAGTGGTCGTTGGGCGTCTTTGCGAGCCGGTTGGGAGGATTTCTCTGCGCCGTTCCGTGCTCGTGCCGGTAGGCTGTACCGTCGTGGTTTGAAGGCTGACCTGTGGGATGTGCCGGTGATGCTGCTGGTCACCACCTTGGGTCTGGCTATTTTTGGCTGCATTATGGTGCTGTCGGCCTCGAGCGTCACCATGATTTCTCAGGGGCAGTCGCCGTTCTCGCAGGTTTCGTCGCAGGTCATGTTCTTGGTTCTTGGCGTGATTGCGATGGCGGGTATTACGCGTATCCCGGTGGGTGTTTATCACAAGGAGTTTGTGGTGAACGCGATGCTGATTGCCGCGTTGGTCATGCAGCTTGCTGTGGTGGTTGTTGGCGTTGAGGTGAACGGTAACCGTAACTGGTTGAAATTCCCCGGCGGCGTGCAGATTCAGCCGTCGGAGTTTTCGAAGCTGGCGATTATTATGTGGCTGGCGTGGGTGTACAGCCGCCACGGCGATATTTCTCGCAGTATTTGGCGTACTCTGTTCCCCTCGATTTATGGTGTTGGTGCCCTGGTGCTGCTGATTATGCTCGGTGGCGATATGGGTACCGCCATGGTGTACGGCTTCATCTTTGTGGGCATGATGTGGCTGGCGGGTGCTTCTCGCAGCTCGCTGCTGAAGATTGGCGGCGCGTTTGCGGCGTTGGCTCTGGTGGGTGTTCTCAGTAGCGCGAACCGTGTGGCTCGTATTTTCGGTGTGTGGGGCTCGTGCACGAACGCTAACTGTGATCAGGCGAATTCTGGTGAGGTGGCGCTGACGACCGGCGGCTTCTTGGGTGTTGGTCTGGGCCAGTCGCGTCAGAAGTACAACTACCTGGCTGAGGCGCATAACGACTATATTTTCGCCATTATTGGTGAGGAGCTGGGCCTGCTGGGTACGCTGGCGGTTCTGCTGCTGTATGCGGGCCTGGTGTATTGCGCGGTTCGTATTATGCTGCGCACTACTGACCCGCTGGTGCGTTTGGCTACGGGCGGCATCATGATTTGGCTGACTTCTCAGGCGATTATCAATATGGGCATGGTGTCCCGTATTTTGCCGGTGATTGGTGTGCCTCTGCCGTTTGTCTCTTATGGCGGTTCGTCGCTGTTGTCTTCGTTGTTTGCGGCGGGTTTGTTGTTGGCGTTTGCGCGGCAGACTCCGTTGCGTGGCGCGACGGCACCGTCGAATATTGAGACTCAGAGCGTGCGTGAGGTTCGTCGTGCGAATGCTGATTGGCATCGTCGTACGCCGTTGCAGATTGTGCTGAATCAGGAGGAGGCAGCTCGTGCGGCTGCCGGTGGCCACCTGTTGAAGGAACATAATCCTTTGAAGGTTGTTTTCGGCCCGGAGAGTACGTTGCGCCGCTGGTTGGGTTTTGCGCCGGATCAGCAGCGTGAGTTGGCTCGTATGGCTCGGGAGCAGCAGAAGGAGCAGGAGCGTCAGCAGAGAGAGCAGGCTCGTAGTGAGGCTGCTCAGGCTCGTGAGGAAGCTCGCCGTGCTCGCGAAGAGGCGCATTTGGCTCGTGAGGAAGCTGCCCGTGTGAAGGCGGAGCAGAAGGCTGAAGCCCAGAAGCAGAAGGCCGCAACTCAGAAGCAGAAGCCTGCACCGAAGAAGACAGCTTCGCAGAAGGCTTCCGCCCAACCTCGTGCCGGTCAGCAGCCTCGTACCGGTCAGCAGTCGCGCGTCGCGAGTGGGCAGCCTGCTCAGGCTCGCCCCGCTCAGAAGCAGACCGCTCAGAAGGTGACTGCACCGAAGCCTGCGGGCCAGAAGCCCGCCGCACCGAAGTCTGTTGCTCAGAAGCAGGCCGTACAGCAGCGCCCCGCTCAGCCTCATACTGCTCAGCAGCCTCGCGGCGCTCAGCCCCGTAGCGCCCACCCTCGTAGCGCCCAGCACCGTCCGTCGGGTTCGCTGCCTGCGGGTCTGCAGCCGCTGCATCCTGAGGATCGTCAGCGCCGCGCGCAGCGACAGGGTAATCCTCGCCAGGGTGCTCAGCGTCAGGGTGCTCAGCGTCAGGCAACGCCGCGACAGGGCGCTCAGTCAAGGGGTGCTCAGGCAAAGGGCGCTCCGAAGAACGGTGCTCAGCAGGCGCACCGTCCGGCTCAGGGTGCGGCTCGGAACTCCACTCCGCGCAACACTCGCCAGCAGGGCTAAACCCCGCGGAACCCGCTCGGCGAAGCCTGTGTTGCGGGGGCTGGCAGTCGGGGGAGTGGGTTGCGGTTCTTGCCTCCGCCCGTGACGCATATGTGCTGAATATGAGATAATGCCCTCGCTATTGAGTTGTAGCTCAATGGCGGGGGCGCTCTGTTGAACAGATGCGATAGCGTAAAATGATGCTGTACCGATGTGTTGGGAGAAAGACCTATGACGAAGAAGGCGCCCTCTATAGTCTTCGCCGGTGGTGGTACCGCCGGTCATATTAATCCGATGCTCGCGATTGCGCGTGCGGTTCGTGATCTTGAACCGAACGCTAAGATTCTGATGCTGGGCACTGCGGACAAGATGGAAGCCGAGCTGGTTCCGGCAGCTGGTTTCGATATTGAGTTCATTCCTCGTGCAGCGTTCCCTCGTAGCATTAACCGTGCCGCCTTGGCTTTCCCCGCTAAGTTCTTTGGTGGCCTGTCGAAGACCCGCCGCATCCTCAAAGAAGTAGATGCAGATGTTGTCGTTGGCGTGGGCGGCTACGTGTGCCCGCCGGCGTATTTGTCGGCGTTGATGGCTAAGATTCCCGTGGTGATTCATGAGGCGAACGCGAAGCCCGGTTTGGCGAACCGCCTGGGTGGCACGTTCGCTAAGTTCACCGGTGTGGCGTTCCCTAATACTCCGTTCCCGCGCGCGACCCTGGTGGGCATGCCGATGAAGGATGAGATTGCATACCTGAACCGTGAGGCGCACCGTTCGAAGGCTCGCCGTAACTTGGGTCTGGATCCGCAGAAGCCGACCGTGATTGTGACCGGTGGTTCGCTGGGTGCGCAGAGCCTGAACAATGCGGTGGCGGCGTGCCGTGATCACTTTGCGGAGTGGGACTTCCAGATCCTGCATATTACCGGTAAGGGTAAGGCTGTTCTGGATGAGAATGGTGAGCCGTTGAGCGCGCCGAATTACCGTCAGATTGAGTTCAGCAACGGCATGCAGGATGTGTACGCTGCCGCTGATCTTCTGCTGGTGCGTTCGGGTGCGGCGACCGTCAGTGAGGTTGCTGCGGTGGGTGTTCCCGCGATTTTTGTGCCGCTTCCCATCGGTAATGGTGAGCAGGCTCTGAATGCTCGTTCTCTGGTAGAGGCGTCTGCGGCTCTGCTGGTGAAGGATGCAGAGGTCACCGGTGAGTGGTTTGCCCGTGAGATTCCGGCTCTTATGGCGAACCCGGAGGAGCTGGAGCGTATGGGCGCTGCGGCGTATGAACTTGGTATCCGTGACGCGGCGCGCGTTATGGCTGAAGCAGTATTGAAGGCAGCTGAGAAGTAATGACTGAATTGATGAATCTTGAGATGGTGTTGCCGGCACCGCTGAACCCGCCGTTCCCTGAGCGTGCGAAGATGAGCGAGTTGGGTCGTGTGCACTTCATCGGTATTGGTGGCGCGGGTATGAGCGCTATTGCCGCTCTGATGCTGCAGGCTGGTGTGACGGTGAGCGGTTCTGACCGTGCCGAGTCGGCTGCTGTTGAGTCTTTGCGTGCTGCGGGTGCTCGTGTGGGTGTTCCTCAGCAGGCTGAGAACATTGTGGACGTTGATACCGTGGTGATTTCTACCGCGATTCGTGAGGATAACCCGGAGCTTGCTGCCGCTCGCGCGCAGGGTCTGCGTGTGCTGCATCGTTCTGAGGCGCTTGCCGCTGTGATGGGTGAGTCTCAGGTGGTTGCTGTTGCCGGTACTCACGGTAAGAGCACGACCAGCTCCATGATTTCTGTGATGTTTGATCAGCTGGGTGCTGACCCGTCGTTTGCGGTGGGTACTGTGATTGCCGGTCGCGGCACGAACGCTCACCTGGGTGCTCAGGGCCCGGAGTCGATTTTTGTGGCTGAGGCTGATGAGTCGGACGGCTCGTTTGTGCGTTACCGCCCGGCTATTGCTGTGGTGACGAATGTTGAGCCGGACCACCTGGATTTCTATGAGACGGACGATCGTGTCTTTGAGGCGTTCAACCGTTTTGTGGGTTCGCTGGCACCTAACGGTGTTGTGGTGACCTGTGCTGATGATGCGGGCGCGGCTGACTTGGCGGCTCGTTCTCGTGCGGCGGGTGTGCCCGTGGTGACTTACGGTGAGGCGGCGGATGCTGACCTGCGCATTAGCGAGATTACCAGCGCGGGTTCTTCCTCGTCGTCGCACCTGTCGTGGTCTTTTGAGTGCCGCGGCGTGCGTTATGAGGGTGAGCAGGATCTTGCTCTGAAGGTGCCCGGTATCCATAACCAGCTGAACGCTTCGGCTGCTTTTATCTCGGCATTGATTTCTGGTTACGAGGCTGCCGATATTGTTCGTGCACTGGCTGAGTTTGTGGGCGCTGACCGCCGCTTCACCCTGCGCGGTGAGGTTGCTGGCGTGAAGGTCTTCGATGATTATGCGCACCACCCGACCGAGGTGTTCCGTGCCCTGGAGACCGGCCGTACCGTGGCTGATGGCCATAACCTGTACGTGATTTTCCAGCCGCACCTGTTCTCTCGTACTCGTGAGTTCGCTAAGGAGTTTGCGGAGGCCCTGTCGATGGCTGATCGCGCTCATGTGCTGGATATTTACCCGGCTCGTGAGCTGCCGATTGAGGGCGTGACCAGTGAGCTGATTACCGGTGCTGGTTTCTCTGAGGTTCGTTACGCTACCGCTGAGGGCGCTATTGAGGATATTGTGGCCTACGCTCAGGCCGGCGATATCGTGATGACTGTTGGTGCTGGCGACGTGACCGCTTTGGGTGCGCGTCTGCTGGAGTCCCTGCAGATCCGTCACGGTGGCGAGTCGAAGAAGTCGGAGGCTTAGGCTGTGCCGATGAGTTCTGGTCTCTCTTCGGAGGGGCATTCCTCCTCGCGCGTGCCGAAGGCCCCGCGTTCGCGTGCTCGTCTGCGTGCCCAGCAGGCACCTGAGAATGTGCAGACTGAGGTGGCACCGGCTGAGGCGGTACAGGCTAAGTCCGTGCAGCCTCAGGTAGCTCAGCCTCAGGCGGCAAAGACCGTAGAGGCTGCCGAATCTGTAAAACCTGCAACATCCGCTCAGCCTGCCTCTTCTGGGGTATCTGCCGGCTCTGCCGCTACTCAGCCTTCGAGCTCCGTGCGGCACATGCCGCGTAAGCCTGTGGTGCATAAGGCTTCTGCTCAGCACGGTACTGATTCTTCAGCTTCCAAGAGCGCTGCGGCGGTTCATTCTTCGGCGCAGTCTTTGAAGGATTCGGTGCGTTCGGCGCTGATGACCGGTCGTACCGTGTCTGAGGTTGAGCACGCTCCCGTGCTGTTTGATGTTGAGGCGTTTGAGGATTCTTCGTCTAAGACTGCATCTTCTAAGACTGCATCTGCTCAGGTCGCGTCCTCGCAGGCGGAGAAGAGCGTAGGTAAGGATAGCGATAAGGGTTCTGACAAGAAGTCGGTGTCCACCGCTGGCAAGGCGTCTGCTGGTTCTGCTGAATCTCGCGAAGAGTCTGCCGCCCCGAAGGCTGAAGAAAACGCCGACAAGAGCGCCGATAAGGCGGGGGAGAAGGCTGCTGAAGAGCCTCGCCCCGCGAGCCGTTTCGGTCGTTGGCGTGCTGAGCGTGAGCAGCAGCGTGCCGCGGAGATTGAGAAGGAACGCGAGCGTGCGAGCCGTCAGGCTCAGCGTGAGCGTCTGCGTCAGGATCCGGGCCTGGACGGTCTGCGTGCTGAGGAGCGTCCCCGTAAGGAGCGTGCGCCTCTGACTCGTGCCCGTAAGCTGCTGTACACTGCCTCGGCGCTGGCTATTATTGCGGTGCTGTACGTGGTGCTGGTCTTCTTCTCGCCCCTGCTGGCGACCCAGAAGATTACGGTGCACGGCGCATCCCTGCTGGAAACCACTCAGGTGGAGCAGAAGCTGGAGCCTCTGCGCGGTGTTCCGCTCACTCGCATTGACGAGAAGAAGGTGCGTGAGCTGATTGGGCAGGATAATGTGATTCGTAGCGTGCAGGTGGAAAGCCGTCCGCCGCATGAGCTGGTGGTGACCCTGAAGGAGCGTACCGCGGTTGCGGTTGTGAAGCAGGGCGATACGTACCATACTGTTGATAGTGATGGTGTGAGCCTGCTGGAGTCGGCTACTCAGCCCGATACGTCGGTGCCGCTGGTGCGTTTCAGCGGTGATGACCCGCAGATGTCGGCTGAGTTTCGCACTATTTCTACCGCGCTTTCGGCGATGCCTTCTGAACTTCTAGCTCAGATTAAGGAAGCCAGCGCGACCTCAACCTCAAGTATCACTCTAACCTTGAGGGATAATACTACGGTGCAGTGGGGAACCGCTGAGGAGAGCGAGTTGAAGGCTAAGGTCCTTCTCTCCCTGCGCCAGGCTATTGCTAAGCGTGCTCAGGAGGAGAGTTCTTCCGAGGCACAGACGCAGAAGGTGACCGTCTATGACGTGTCTGCCCCGCGCGTACCGGTGACCCGTTAGGGGAACCATTCAGGCGCTTTATCCTCCCTTTTTGTGTGAAATCCACAAAAAGAGGGGGTAATTGCGCTGTGTGACTAGGAACCAACAAAAACAGTTTGGTATCCTAGCAGATAAAGTCATTCTTTAGAGGAAACCTTCAGGCTTAGATTAAGCTGCGGGTCTTCCGAAGCTGGAACACGGAACAATCGAGGAATACATGGACGCTGGAACTCCCCAGAACTACTTGGCAGTCATCAAGGTCGTTGGTATCGGCGGCGGTGGCGTCAACGCAGTCAACCGCATGATTGAGGTTGGTCTGCGCGGCGTTGAGTTCATTGCTATCAACACTGACGCTCAGGCTCTGCTGATGTCCGATGCAGACGTTAAGCTGGACGTTGGTCGTGAGCTGACCCGCGGTCTTGGCGCGGGCGCAAACCCCGAGGTTGGCCGTCAGGCAGCCGAGGATCACGCGCAGGAAATTGAGGAAGTCCTCAAGGGCGCAGACATGGTCTTTGTGACCGCAGGTGAGGGCGGTGGCACCGGTACCGGTGGCGCACCCGTCGTGGCACGTATTGCCCGCTCCCTCGGCGCTCTGACCATTGGTGTGGTGACCCGCCCCTTCACCTTCGAAGGCCGTCGCCGCTCCAACCAGGCTGAGACCGGTATCGCCGCTCTGCGCGATGAGGTTGATACCCTGATCGTTATTCCGAACGACCGACTGCTGTCGATTTCGGATCGTAACGTCTCCATGCTGGACGCATTCAAGTCCGCTGACCAGGTTCTGCTCTCCGGTGTGCAGGGCATTACCGACCTGATCACTACCCCCGGCCTGATCAACCTTGACTTCGCTGACGTTAAGTCCGTCATGCAGGGTGCAGGTTCGGCTCTGATGGGTATCGGCTCGGCATCCGGTGAGGACCGTGCCGTGAAGGCAGCTGAGCTGGCTATCGCATCGCCGCTGCTGGAAGCATCCATCGACGGTGCACACGGCGTTCTGCTGTCCATTCAGGGTGGCTCCGACCTGGGTCTGTTCGAGATCAACGAGGCTGCACGCCTGGTTCAGGAAGTTGCTCACCCCGACGCAAACATCATCTTCGGTGCGGTTATTGACGACGCACTGGGCGATGAGGCTCGCGTGACCGTGATTGCTGCTGGCTTCGATGCAGTGAACCCGGAGACCAACTCCAACGCTTCCACTGCTGCAGCTACCCAGGCTCAGCGCACCCAGGCATCCTTCGGCGGTTCCACCGCTGCTCCGGCTACTAACGGCTACGGCTACAACGCACCCGCTGCTGCTCCGGCTTCCACCGGCGCTGCTGGCTTCGACGTTGACCTTCCCCCGGTTGTGGAGGAAGCTCCTGCTCGCCGCGACACCCTGGACGTCCCTGACTTCCTGAAGTAGTCTGCCCGGCTGTGAACGCCTAAGCGTTGCACGGCTGAGAGTCTTATGAAGCTATAGGGGAGCTGAGAAACACGCACATTGTGCTGTTCTCGGCTCCCCTTTGCTATACCCGCCGTTCTACCCGCTGACATCTGATAAGGAATAGAAGATGAGCGATAACCCCAAAACTTCGCTACTTGCCTCTGCCGATACCCTCACCCTGGGCCCCTGGCGTGTGCGGGTGGGCTTCACCTCCCGCGCGGCGGGCAACCTGGGCCTGCACGTGGACGATGAGCTCGGCGGCGGTAGGGACGCCTCCCTGGTGCGCACCCTCAACCACCGTGCTGCCCTGGAGGAGGCGCTGGGTACCGAACCGTTCTTCTACCTGAACCAGGTGCACGGCGTGCAGATTTCCTACCCGGAAGATTACGCGGTGGAATCCTACGCGCCCGGTGTCCCGCAGGAGCGTACGGCTGAGCGTGCCCGCGCGGTGCTGGAGAACTCGCCGGTAGCTGACGCCGCCATCAGTACCGAGGGCGTGCCCCTGGCGATTATGGTGGCGGACTGCATCCCCGTGGTGCTGGTGGGTGAGCGGGTCGCGAACTGGCAACCGATTCTGGCGGTGGCTCACGCGGGCCGACGCGGCCTGCTCGACGGCGTGCTTCAGCAGACCGTGCAGCGGATGCGTCAGCTCGGCGCGGAGAAAATTACCGCCTGGCTGGGTCCGAGCATCTGCGGTAGCTGTTATGAGGTGCCCGAAGATATGCGGGCTGAATCAACTGAACTGATTCCGCAGGTACATTCGGTGACCAGCCAGCAGACCCCCGGCCTGGATCTGCCCGCCGGTGCCCGCGCCGTACTGGAAGAGGCGGGCGTGCAGGTGAACATGGACTGTGCGCAGTGCACGTTTGAGGAGCCGGCGGTGTATTCGCATCGCGGGTTCACGAACCGCGGTGAGAAGCCGGGCCGTATTGCGGGTCTGGTGTGGATCGAGAAGGCGGAAGAGCCTGCCGCGTAGAGGCGCTGAAGGAGAGAAAAGATGCCTGAAATGAATGTAGAAGAACTGAACCTGCACTACGCTCCCGAACGCGCTGAGCAGCTGTTGCAGAACTACCGCCGCGTGCTTGAGCGTATCCGCGCCGCGGAGCAGGATCGTAGCGCCGTGCGTACCGAGGCGAGCGCCCCGGTGCAGCTGGTGACGGTCACGAAGTTCTTCCCCGCCTCCGACGCGGCGGCACTACTGGATGGGGGAGTGACCCTCTTCGGTGAGAACCGCGACCAGGAGGCGAGCGCGAAGGCTCGTGAGCTTGCCGCCTACTGCGCCCAGCGTGAGGTGCAGCCCCCGCACTGGGCGTTTATTGGCCAGCTGCAGACGAATAAGGCGAAGTCCGTGGTTAAGTACGCCTCCAGCGTGCATTCGGTGGACCGCCCCTCCCTGGCGGATGCGCTGGCGAAGGCGTACGCGAACCAACTGGCACGCTTCGAGGCGGGGGAGGCACCCGCACCCGCGGCGGCGGAGCAGGGCGCGCTGACCTGCCTGGTGCAGGTGTCCCTGGCGGAGGTCGCGACGGCTGGTCACGCCGCTGAGGGCGCGCGTGGCGGTACGAGCGCCTCTGAGCTGCTGGAGCTGGTGGAGCGCATCGAGAACCACGAGCATCTGCGCTGCGGTGGTGTGATGGCGGTGGCGCCGCTGGGCATGGACCCGGATGAGGCCTTTGAGAAGCTCTACGGGCTGGCGTCGCTGGTGCGTGAGCAGGTGCCGCATGCGACCGAGATTTCCGCCGGCATGAGCGGGGATTTGGAGGCGGCGGTGCGTTGGGGCTCGACCTGCGTGCGCGTAGGTAGCGACATCATGGGTAAGCGCCCGGCGGCATAATCATCGGTGCCCTTGACCGCCTGCGCGGGGTGGGCGCTGGTAATATATACATGCCGGTGCATGGCGTACCGTTACGCACACACCTTCTGATGACGCACTACGGCAGAACCTGTACACCACCAACGTGAAAGAACAGCGAGAGAATCATGGCGAAACAAAGCCGTCTGGCGGGTTTCCTCGGCCTGGAACGATACCAGGACGCTGAGAGGACGCCGGAAGAATCCCCGCAGGCTGTGCAGGCTGACTCCCGCAAGGAGGCAAGCGCCTCCGCAGGGCAGGCTGCTACGGCACAGAAGACCGACAGCTCTCACAGGCTCTCAGCACTGCCCGGCTCGGCACAGTACAGCGTTGCCGAGTCGCATGCCGGGTCTCAGGGCGAAACCTACCACCTGCAGGACGAACCCGCCTATACTGAACAGGAAGAGTACCTGCAGGCTGATAGCTACGATGACGGTACAGAAACCGAGTATCTGGACGCAGAGGAATCTGCCGACGGACGAGCAACCGTAGATGCAGCGGCGTACGCCACCGCTCATACACCTGAAACCACAGCTGATCTGGCGGACACCGAGCAGACTTGGGACGATGCCAGCGCAGACAATTGGGAGGACACCCCGGTGCCGAATACCGAATACACCGAGCAGTACGCCGAGACGTACTCCAACGACGGCTACTACGACCAGGGCTACGAGCCCGAAGAAACCAACGGATACACCTACGGTTACGAGGAAGAAGAGGACGAATTGCGTCGCATCACCACTATCCACCCCCGCTCCTACAATGACGCAAAGATCATTGGTGAGGCATTCCGCGAGAACATCCCCGTGATTATGAACGTGGAAGAAATGCCTGACGCAGACGCAAAGCGCCTGGTGGACTTCGCATCCGGTCTGGCATTCGCGCTGGAGGGCCGCATTGAGCGCGTCACCGCTAAGGTGTTCCTGCTGACCCCCTCCAACCTGGAGGTTCTGGGCGTGGCTAACTCCGAGGTTCCCGCCGGCTTTGAGACCGACGGCGAATTCCCCTTCGACCAGGGCTAAGGACTGATAGATGGGTTATATTTTCGCCCTCATTACGATCGTTGTCTACGTTCTCTACATTGCGATGCTGCTGCGCATGCTCTTTGACTGGGTGCGCATGTTCGCTCCGGAGTGGCGACCCAAGGGCATTGTGTTGCTCTTCGCCAGTGGTGTGTATGCGGTGACTGACTGGCCGATGAACCAGCTGCGCCGCCTGATCCCGCCGGTTCGTGTGGGTAACGTTGCGTTGGATACCGGCTTCCTAATTCTGATTGTTCTGCTGTCTCTGCTGCTGAGCATCATGATGCGGTTGACCGCGACCTTCTCGTAAGCATCTGCCTCGCTCAGAGACGACAGCTCAAGAGCTAAAAAACGATGGACCCCCGCCTGCCTGACCCGTTCACGGGTTGAGGGCAGGCGGGGGTTTTCTGCGCCTGCGTTTTGTGCCTGGGATCTGTGCCTGCGTTCTGCCTGTGTATAGTGCCGGGGGCAGCGCCAAAATGCCTTCTCGAAAACTACCTCGAAATGCACCGCAGGGCAGAAAACACAAGGGTGATAGCGGGGACTAGGGCAGATATTAGACGTGGCGAATCCCACCCTTGCGCCGAGCGAATATTTTACTGTTCAACCGATGTAAAAACCGGTGCAGAACCCAAAGAATAGTAAAATTGGTGCCAACGACTGCATCGCGGCACAGCCATGCCCTGAGCCATCGGGACCCTGAATTACTGGGGCCACGGCCTGCCTGGCTGGTGAATCCGCGGCACTCATCTTCACCACCAAACACCGTAGGGATACCCAGAGGAGAAGCCCATGGCAATCACCCCCGAAGACCTGATCACTAAGAGCTTCAAGATCGTGACCGAGGAGTCCGGTTACGACCGCAACGAGGTCGACGACTTCCTGGACGAGCTCGTTGTCGAACTGCGCGCACTCTACTCCGAGCGTGACGCCCTGGAGCGTCAGGTTGAGCAGCTCTCTGCACACGCGCCCGATTCCCCCGCAGCGGCTGTAGCACCCGCACAGTCCTCCGCGGCACCGGCTGCACCTCAGGATGCGGCGGCACTGCTCGCCATGGCACAGAAGGTTCACGACGACTACGTGGCACAGGGCGAGAAGGCTAAGGCTGAACTGCTCGAAGAGGCAGAGAAGAAGGCAGACGCTATGGTGAGCGAAGCTCAGCAGCAGCGCGAAGAGGTTCTCTCTCGCCTCACCGACGAGAAGGAAGAGCTGGAGATTGCTGTTGAGGCTCTGCGCGGCTTCGAGAGCCGCTACCGCTCCAAGCTGCTGCAACACCTGGACGCACAGGTTCAGGAGCTGAAGAACCTCAAGTCCATCGAGGCCTCCGCATAAATCAGCGTGCCTAAATAAGCTAACGACGCTGCTAATCTAACGACGCTAAGCTCGCGACGCTTTGAGGCGTATGCCGCCCGGATTCTTTCTCTTCCACCGCTATTCACCGGGGAAGATTGAGAGAACCGGGCGGTATTCTCATGCCCGCCCGGCACGAGCCAAGAACCCCCAAGAACCCCCAAGAACCCAGCATGCGAAGCGGGGGAGAGCGCCGGCGGAATCACCCCCGAATACTCGATGCGCTACCCCGATTTGCTAAGCTAGAGGGGCACTATCGAACGCGAGCGGACCCTGCCTCCGTATCATAGGGCTTCCGCACCATAGCGCCGCCGCATCGTAGGCGCAGCAACCGGCACAGACTAGAGGAGAGCTATGACCAACACCCCCAAGACTGCTGAATCCTCAGTCGCACAGGCAACCGATAACGCCGCCGAAAAAACTGCTGGACGCCGCGTGCGCATCCTTTCTGGACGCTCTGCGGGTCTTCTCGCGCTCGTGCTTGCCGCCGTCGTGTTCGCTATCGACCAGGGCACCAAATACCTGGTCGTTACCCAGATGCAGTTGGGGGAGCGCATCACCGTCATTGACGGGCTTCTGTGGTGGTACTCGATCCGTAACTCCGGCGCCGCATTCAGCATGGGTGAGAACGTCACCTGGGTCTTCACACTTGTGATGGTCGTTGCCGCCGCCGTGGTGCTCTACCTGCTGCGCCGTACCCGAGCGCTGTCCTGGACCCTCGCGCTGGGCGGTCTGCTCGGCGGTATCTGCGGCAACCTTTTCGACCGTCTTTTTCGTGAGCCCGGCTTCGGTTCCGGTCACGTGGTTGATTTTATTTCCGTGCCGAATTTCGCGATTTTCAATATTGCAGACTCCGCAATCTGCGTGTGCATGGCGTTTATCGTGCTGCTGAATTTCAAGGGTCTGAACCTCAACGGCACCCGTGTGCAGGCGCCCGCTGACGAAACCCCGGCTGGCGACAAGAGCACGGCAGCGAAGAGCGCCAAGTAGCCGCCCTCAACGGATCGCCCCTATAGACTTTCACACACAGACACCCCAGATAACGGCAAACACCACCCGAAGGAGAGCCGCATGAGCGAAACCACCAACGCCGCCGAAGAATCGGCACGCATCCGCGCCGAATTCACCGTTGAAGGCGCGCTTGCCGGTATGCGCCTGGACGCCGCGCTCGCCGGTGCCCTCGACGCGCCGCGCACCCGCACCTCCGGGTGGATTCGTGACGGCCACGTGAGCGTGACCAACAACGGCAAGGCCGTGAAAATTGGTAAGTCCTACAAGCTGTCCGCAGGGGATGAGGTCGTCGTGAACGCACCCGCACCGCGCGATTTGGCGGATATCCGCCCCGAGAAGGTGGACGGCTTCCGCATCGTGCACCTGGACGAGGACATCGTTGTGGTGGACAAGCCCGCAGGCGTGGCGGCACACCCCTCGCCGGGCTGGCACGGCCCCACCGTGATCTCCGCGCTCATGGGCGAGGGCATTTCGGTTGCGACCTCCGGCGCGGCAGAACGCCAGGGCATTGTGCACCGCCTGGACGTGGGCACCAGCGGCCTGATGGTCGTAGCCCGCAGTGAACGCGCCTACACCGAACTCAAGCGTGCCTTCAAGGAACGCACCGTGGACAAGGTCTACCACACCCTCGTGCAGGGCCTGCCCGACCCGCTGCGCGGCACCATTGACGCACCCATCGGCCGCCACCCCGGCAACGAATGGAAGTTCGCCGTGGTCGAAGACGGACGCAACTCCATCACCCACTACGATGTGCTTGAAGCCTTCGGCCCCGCATCGCTGGTGGAGGTGCACCTGGAAACCGGACGCACCCACCAGATTCGTGTGCACTTCTCCGCGCTGCGCCACCCCTGCTGCGGCGACCTGACCTACGGCGCCGACCCGCGCTTTAGCGCCGAACTGGGTCTGACCCGCCAGTGGCTGCACGCGCACCGCCTGGGCTTCGACCACCCCGGCACCGGCGAGCGCGTGACCTTCACCAGCGAGTACCCGCTCGACCTGTCCTACGCGCTGACCGCTCTGCGCGAGGGTAAGGTTCAGCTCGGCTAGACATCTCGGCTCGGCTAAACAGCCCAGCTAGATAGAGCCGCCCGCTGGCTGCAGCATACTGCTTCACATTCACCGCCCATCCTCCAGCCCACACCTCCAGGAGATATCCGTGGCAACCAAAGAATTTACGCACCTGCACGTGCACACCGAGTACTCCATGCTCGACGGTGCCGCGCGCCTGGGTGACCTGTTCACCCACGCTAAAGAACTCGGCATGAAGTCCATGGCGACCAGTGACCACGGCTTCCTCTTTGGTGCCTTCGACTTCTGGCGCCAGGCTAAAGCGCACGACATCAAGCCCATCATTGGTGTGGAGGCGTACCTGACCCCCGGCACGCACCGCGCTGACCGTTCGCGTGTGCGCTGGGGCGACGGCTCCCGCGACGACGTCTCCGGTGGTGGCGCGTACACCCACATGACCATGTGGGCTGAAACCACCGAGGGCATGCACAACCTGTTCCGTGCCTCCTCGATTGCGTCGCTGGAAGGTCAGCTGTACAAGCCGCGTATGGACCGTGAGGTGCTACAGACCTACTCGAAGGGTCTGATTGCGACCACCGGTTGCCCCTCCGGTGAGGTTCAGACACGCCTGCGCCTGGGCCAGTTCGACGAGGCGGTCCAGGCGGCGAGCGAATTCCGCGATATTTTTGGCAAGGACAACTTCTACTGCGAGGTCATGGATCACGGCCTGGACATTGAACGCAACGTCCAGGAGGATTTGCACCGCCTCGCCAAGAAGCTGAACCTGCCCTTCGTCGCCACCAACGACCTGCACTACACCCGCCAGGAAGACCACACCGCCCACGCGGCGCTGCTGTGCGTGCAGTCCGGCTCGACCCTCACCGATCCCAAGCGCTTCAAGTTCGACGCGGATAACTTCTACCTGCGCTCGGCAGAAGAAATGTACGCCCTGTTCGGCGACATTCCCGGCGCATGCGAGAACACCCTCGAAATCGCTGAACGCTGCAACGTGGAGTTCAACACCAAGGCAAACTATATGCCGAACTTCCCCGTGCCCGAAGGCGAAAACGAGGAATCCTGGTTCGTGAAGGAGGTCGAGAAGGGCCTGCACTACCGCTTCCCGCAGGGCGTTCCCGACGCTGTGCGCAAGCAGGCGGAGTACGAGGTGGGGGTTATTACCTCCATGGGCTTCCCCGGCTACTTCCTCGTGGTCGCCGACTTCATCAACTGGGCGAAGCGCAACGGTATTCGCGTGGGCCCCGGCCGTGGCTCCGGTGCAGGCTCCATGGTCGCGTACGCGATGCGTATTACCGACCTGAACCCGCTCGACCACGACCTGATCTTCGAGCGATTCCTCAACCCCGACCGCGTCTCCATGCCCGACTTCGATGTGGACTTTGACGATCGTCGCCGCGGCGAAGTCATCGACTACGTGACCGAAAAGTACGGTGAAGAGAAGGTCGCGCAGATCGTCACCTTCGGCACCATTAAGGCGAAGCAGGCGCTCAAGGACGCCTCCCGCGTGATGGACCAGCCGTACTCGGTCGGCGAGCGCCTCACCAAGGCGATGCCGCCGGACGTCATGGGTAAGAATATCGCCCTGGCGAACGTGTACAACGAAGAGGATAAGCGTTACGCCGAGGCGGCAGATTTGCGCGCCCTCATTGAAGACCCGGTCGATAAGATTTACGGCCAGGTGTTCGAGACCGCGAAGGGCCTGGAGGGTCTGAAGCGTCAGTGGGGCGTGCACGCTGCGGGCGTGATTATGTCCAGCAAGGATCTCATCGACGTGATCCCCGTGATGCGCCGCGAGGCCGACGGCCAGGTCATCACCCAGTTCGATTACCCCACCTGTGAGGGCTTGGGCCTGATCAAGATGGACTTCTTGGGTCTGCGTAACCTCACCATCATCTCTGATGCGGTGGAGAACATTAAGACTAACCGAGGCATTGACCTGGACCTTGAGTCCCTCTCGCTGGATGACCCGGAATCGTACCGTCTGCTGGCGCGCGGCGACACCCTCGGCGTGTTCCAGCTCGATGGCGGCCCGATGCGCTCGCTGCTCAAGCTCATGGAGCCCGAGGAGTTCGAGCACATTTCGGCAGTGTTGGCGCTGTACCGTCCGGGCCCGATGGGCGCGAACTCGCATACCAACTACGCTCTGCGTAAGAACGGTAAGCAGGAGATTGAGCCGATCCACCCCGAGCTGGAAGAGCCGCTGAAGGACATTCTGGACACCACCTACGGCCTGATTGTGTATCAGGAGCAGGTGATGGCGATTGCTCAGAAGGTCGCGAACTACACTCTGGGTGAGGCAGACCTTCTGCGCCGTGCGATGGGCAAGAAGAAGAAGGCGGAGCTGGATAAGCAGTACGCTACCTTCCACGACGGCATGATTTCTAATGGCTACTCTGAGGGCGCTATTAAGGCGCTCTGGGATATTCTGCTGCCGTTCTCTGACTACGCGTTCAACAAGGCGCACACGGCCGCGTACGGTCTGGTGTCCTACTGGACGGCGTACCTGAAGGCGCATTACCCGCAGGAGTATATGGCTGCGCTGCTGACCAGCGTGGGCGATAACAAGGACAAGCTCGCGCTGTACTTGAATGAGTGCCGCGCCATGGGCATTACCGTGCTCGCACCGGATGTGAACGAGTCCACCCTGACCTTCGCCCCTGTCGGTGACGATATCCGCTTCGGTATGGGCGCAATCCGTAACGTGGGCGCGAACGTGGTCGAAGGCATGATTGCCGCCCGCGAGGAGAAGGGCCGCTACGAGTCCTTCAACGACTTCCTGAAGAAGGTACCGCTGCAGGTGTGCAATAAGCGCACCATCGAGTCGCTCATTAAGGCGGGCGCTTTCGACGACCTGGGCCACACACGCCGTTCACTGTCCCTCATTCACGAGGCGGCAGTGGACGCCGCCGTGGCGGTCAAGCGTAAGGAGGCGGCGGGTCAGTTCGACCTCTTCGGTTCCCTCGGCATGGATGACGCCCTGGGCGATGAGCTGACCGTGACCATTCCTGATGTTCCTGAATGGGACCGCCGTGAAAAGCTGAACTTTGAGCGTGACATGCTGGGCCTGTACGTTTCGGACCACCCGCTGCGCGGCCTGGAGCGTGCCCTCTCGGACGCGGCAAGCCATTCGGTGCACGACATCATCGGCGAAGACTCGCACGTGCGCGACGGCGAAACCGTCACCATCGCGGGTATGCTCACCGGCGTTTCGCGCCGTATCGCCAAGTCCAGCGGTAACCAGTACGCCTCCGTGGAGCTGGAAGACCCCTCGGGTGCAACCATTACGGTCATGTTCTTCTCCCGCGCCTACGAGACGATGGGCGCCGCCCTGGCGGACGACCTCATCTGCTCGATTCGTGGCCGCGTGCAACGCCGCGACGACGGCAGCGTGAACATGAGCGCGCAGGAACTGCAGATCCTGGAAATCAGCGATGACGGCCGCGCCGCACCCATCACCATCGTGGTACCCGAGTACCTGGTGACCGAGGCGAACCTGAAGGAGCTGAAGGAGACCCTGCGCGACCACAAGGGAACCGCGGATGTGCGCATGCTCGTGCGTACCCGCGATAAGGAGCAGCTGGTGCTGCTGGACCCGAGTGTGCGCGTGGAGCCGAATCCGAGCCTCTTCGGTGAAATCAAGACGATTTTCGGTCCGAGCTGCATTCGACGCTAACAACGCGCGCTAATAACGCACGCTAATAACGCCCCGTGAGGGGAATGACAGGGTGGATTCTGCATAGCAGAGTCCACCCTGAGCGTATATTCACTCACAACATACGGTGTACCCGCTGTATATCACGGTAGAATAGGTATAAATATTCTTGAGCGCTGTATACGCGGGCGCTAGCGCCCAGCCAAGGAGAAACGAATGTACTGCCCCTATTGCAAGCACACCGACTCGCGCGTGGTGGATTCCCGCACCACCGATGACGGCGCCGCAATTCGCCGCCGCCGCCAGTGCACCTCCTGCGCTCGCCGCTTCACGACCGTTGAAACCACCACCATTTCGGTGATTAAGCGTTCCGGCGTGACCGAGCCCTTCGACCGTTCGAAGATTGCCGCCGGCGTCCGTAAGGCATGCCAGGGCCGCCCCGTGGGTGAGGACGATTTGGCGAAGCTCGCCCAGGAAGTTGAAGAGCTGATTCGTGCCCGCGGTCTGGCGGAGATTAACGCGCACGAGGTGGGTCTGACCATCCTGGAGCCGCTGTCGAAGCTGGATGCGGTCGCCTACCTGCGTTTTGCGAGCGTGTACCAGGCCTTTGAGAACCTTGAAGACTTTGAGGAGGCGATTGCGCGTCTGCGTGAGGACCGCATCGCCCAGTAACTATTTAGCTCAGTAACTTTTTAGCTCAGTAACTTTTTAGCTCAGTAACTTTTTAGCCCAATAACTAATGAGCTTAGCCGCTGTTACATGAGCAGTGGCATACAGAAAGGGGCTGTTCCCGAGATAACTATCTCAGGAACAGCCCTTTAGCCGTAGCTACACTTTACGCTTCGCCGCGGCGCTGACGCGGCCGCGGGTACAGCGGGAAGTAGCTCTTACGCTTCGCCGCGGCGCTGACGCTCAGGCAGCATGCCGCCAGCCCACAGTGCCGCACCCACAATACCGGCATTATTGCGCAGGGCAGCCATGACCATGGGGGTACGAATCTGATCCTCAAAGTAGGGCATGAACTTCTCCGGGTTCTTGGAGATGCCGCCGCCAATGATGAACAGGTCGGGGGAGAAGAGCATCTGAACGTGCTCGAAGTAGCGGTACAGGCGCTTGCCGTACTTCTTCCAGGACAGCTCGTGCACCTCGCGGGCGCGAGCGGAAGCCTGAGACTCGGCGTTGTGGCCGTCAAGCTCCAGGTGGCCCAGCTCGGTGTTGGGGATCAGCTTACCGTCGTTGATGAGGGCGGAGCCGATGCCGGTGCCCAGGGTGATGACAGCGATCAGGCCGTCACGGTTACGGCCCTGACCGTAGGTTGCCTCAGCCAGGCCTGCTGCGTCAGCGTCGTTGAGGCCGTAGACGGTGCGGCCGCCCAGCGCCTCGCTCATGACCTGCTCCAGGTCGGTGTTAATCCAGGAGTCGTCCACGTTCGCTGCGGAGAAGACCATGCCGTTCTTCACCACTGCGGGGAAGTCGATGCCGACAGCGGACTCGGGGTCCGGTGCCAGGTCGCGGCCCTGCAACTCATCAACTACGCGGCGTACAACCTCGGCCACAGCGGCGGGGGTTGCGGGCTTGGGAGTGTCGATGCGGAAGCGGTCGGACACGAGGTTACCGGTGCGCAGGTCAACGATGCCGCCCTTAATGCCGGTGCCTCCAATGTCCACACCAATCTGCAGGTCCTTGGGGGTGGGTGCGGGCAGTTCGGTGATGACGCCGGGTTCTGCGTAATCGCTCATGGTTTTCTCTCTTTCGCCCCGCCTACTGCCGTGTAACTGGGGGAGCGGGCGGGTTTGTTAGTGGGTGAACTGATATAAAAGTGAGGTGCTGGGCTCGTACCTGCACAAGTCGTATCTGTACAGGCAGAAAACCCAGAGGTCTGCGCCTTAGGGCAGGGTGAGGATGTCCGCGCCGTCAGCGGTTACCACGAGGGTGTGCTCAAACTGGGCGGTGCGCTTGCGGTCGCGGGTGACGACGGTCCAGTCGTCATCCCACAGATCCCACTGGATGGTGCCGAGGGTGAGCATGGGCTCGATGGTGAAAATCATGCCCTCGCGGATCTCGGTGTCGTAGGCGGGTGCCGCATCGTAGTGGGGGATGATGAGGCCCGAGTGGAACTCACGACCCACGCCGTGACCGGTGTAGTCGCGGACAACGCCGTAACCGAAGCGGGCGGCGTACTTCTCGATGACGCGGCCGATGACGTTCACCTGGCGGCCGGGCTTCACGGCCTTAATCGCGCGGTTGAGGGCCTCCTCGGTGCGTTCGACCAGCAGGCGGGACTCTTCGTCCACGTTGCCGATGAGCAGGGTCTTGTTGGTGTCGCCGTGCATGCCGTCCAGGTATGCGGTGACGTCCAGGTTGAGGATGTCGCCGTCCTCCAGCACGGTGGAGTCCGGGATGCCGTGGCAGATGACCTCGTTCAGGGAGGTGCATACGGACTTGGGGTAGCCGCGGTAATCCACGGTGGAGGGGTACGCGCCGTGGTCGCAAATGTACTCGTGGACCAGCACGTCAATCTCGTCGGTGGTAGTGCCGGGTACGCAAATCTTGGATGCTTCAACGATGGCGCCTGCCGCGATCTTGCCGGCTGCGCGAACTCGCTCAACTTCCTCGGGGGTGTACATGTTCGAGTCGTTACCCTCGTTGGCGGTGGGCTTACCCACGTACTCGGGGCGAACAATGTGCGAGGGGACCGGGCGCATGGGGGTGACGCGTCCGGGGGTCAGGCAACCGACGGGTGCGCGACCGGGCTCTGCGGGAAGATTATGCGAAGTGTTCGTTTTGGTTGAAGACATAGTTTCATCTTACCGGGCATGGGCGGGTTGTGTCCCTTGCGGGGGCGCTAAAAAGCGGCGGATACATAAGCCGTACCTTTTTCCCAGATTGTGAATAAAATTTCATGCTCACTGGGGTTGCGGAGGCGGAACCGAGGCAGCTCAGGGGAGGAGCGGGGAGAGTGCTGCAGAGCGAACAGCGGGTCAGAACACCGGCTGAGAAGCCGCGCCAGCCTCATTGCCACGAACCTATGCGCGTGAGAAGCTAGAAACACCAACCCCTCACCGTCGAAGGAGAACCCATGAGCGAGAAGAAAAGCCACCTGAGCGAAGCCATCGAATCGGCGGTTGAGAAGACCCTGCACGCCGCGACCGACGCCACCAGCCCCCACGCTGATGAATACTGGTACAACCTCGCCACCGGCGAGGTGGAACGCGGCCAGCAGAGCGCCGTCACCTCCCTGTGGGGCCCCTTCAAAACCTACGAGGAGGCGGCACACGCCATGGACCGCGCCCGCGAACGCAACGACGCCTGGGAAAAGGACGGCGGCTGGCTCTAAAGAACGAGCACCCTCAGCCATACCCAACGCCCTCAGCAACGCTCAAGGCGCACGCCGCCCAACAGGCATACAGCCTGAGACGAAAGACCCCCGCACCCGGAGCACCGGATACGGGGGTCTTTCTTCATCAAGCTTTTCTTCTCAGCCTAAAGCCTACTCAAAAGTGTGCTCAGCCGCCGGGAACTCACCCGAACGAACCTGCTCACGATAAGCACGCGCAGCGTCCTCCATGACCTGACCGACCTGCGCAAACTGCTTCACAAAACGCGGCACGCGACCGGAACGAACACCCATCATGTCCTGCCACACCAGCACCTGACCGGTCGTCACATTCGAGGCACCAATACCAATAGTCGGCACAGCGCCCACAGCCTCATCCACCAGCTGCGCAGTCTGGGCAGTCACCATCTCCATGAGCACGCAGAACGCACCAGCCTCAGCCAGCGCCACCGCATCCTCACGAACACGCTCAGACGCATCACCGCGGCCCTGCACACGGAAACCGCCCAGAGCATGCTCCGACTGCGGGGTGAAACCAACATGCGCCACCACCGGAATACCGGTACGCACCAGGGCACGAACCCACTCGGTCATCGAAGCGTCCGCCTCAATCTTGACCGCGTGCGCGCCGCCCTCCTTCATCAGGCGAACAGCGCTCGCCACCGCCTGCTGCGGGGACTGCTCATACGAACCAAACGGCAGGTCGGCAACCACCATGGCGCGGGAAGCACCGCGAGAAACCGCCGCAACCAGCGGAATCATCTCATCCAGGGTAATGGTCAGGGTCGACTCGTAACCGAACACCACATTCGCCGCAGAATCGCCAACCAGCAGCATGTCGATGCCCGCGCGATCAAAAATCTGCGCGGTCAGGGCGTCATAGCAGGTCAGCATGGAGAACTTCTGCCCGGTCGCCTTAGCCTGCGCCAAGTGAACGGTACGCACCTTCTTGACGGTGTCCAGGTCAAAAGCCTTCGATGCCGATGCGGATGCAGAAACAGGCGCGGGAGCAGCCGCGGAGGTAGCGGCAGGCTGTGCCGCGTAGGGCGAAGAGATCTCGGAAGAACGCTCAGTAGTCATGCTGACTATTCTAACCCTGCACGGCTCCAACCTGGCGTACCGCTCGCCCCGAGGGAACAACTATGCCTAGTTCCAGATGAGGTTAATGTAGTAGGTCGGGAACGACGCAGCGGCGTTCTTATTCATCAGCTCCGGAATAGCGGACGAAGCATCCTCAAACTCGCGTGGCAAATCGCGCTGAATGAGCGCCTGCTGCACCAGCGCATCCCAGTAGAGCTGGGTGATCGAGTAGGTGCAGACTTCCTTCACGACGTCCTCCGCGTAGGACTCCCACGCCGCCTTCGCCGCATCATCAGAGCCGAAGAAACCCTCATAACCCTGAGACAGGCCCGTATCGCATGCGCTCACCGCGTTCTTCGCGTACTGCAACCAGTAGCTGCGGCTCAACTCATCGGTAGTGTTGAACGTAAATGCCTCATAGTCAGCCTTCAGCAGGGCGTAAGACGCCTGAATAGAACCGGCAAGCGGGGCGTGCGAAGAGAAAACAATAACCTCCAGAAGAGCAGCGATGTACTCCATCTGCACCTTCTCGTACGCAATACCGGACGGCTGAACCGGACCGGAATGCATCTGCACCAGCGCCTCCACCGCGTTCATGAAACGCTCAACGTCGGCGGTCGCCTTCACCATCAGATTCAGCAGACGCTGAACACACTGATAATCCTCAGCAATCTGCGAGAACAAACCGTAGGACAGGATGCCGCGCTCCGAAGCCGCCGCCGCCAGAATCTGGCTCGTCAACCGCTGGCTCTGCGCCTCAGCCTTCGTCACAGTCGCCTGCAGGGCACCGCAATACGCCAGGGCGCGGCCGTCCACCAGCTGAGGCTGCTGCTGATGCAAGGGCAGAAGGCGCTCATGAAGCTGCCGGAAAATTGCGCTCTGCGCCAGAGCCTTCTTGCCCAGCTCCTCAGTCTTCAACAGCACGGTATCCGCCGAGAAATCACGCGGAACAAAACGGCGCGCATCCGGCGCAGCGAAAGGCGAATAGGGGCGACCCATCACCGGTTGCAACAGCGACATTGTGGTAAACAGCGAAAAACGAGCCGCCACCGGGTACAGCGAATCCGGGTAGTTCGGCGCGTCCGGCGCGTTGACGCGCTCCGTGCACAGAGTCAACCAGGTCTGCTCCACCGCTCGATCAGACGTAATGCCAACACCCATACCCAGGATGCCCTCACCGAACGCCTCCGACGGAAGCTTGCCGGGGTTCATTGCACGCGCCTGCATGAGCGCCACAGCCAGCTCCACCGTGTAGTTCGTGCGGCGCTTCTTGCCCGCCTCGTCTAGGTTCTGGAATGGACGCACACCCGCAATCTTCTGACCGCGCGCCAGCGTATGCAGCTCCTTGCTCATCGCGAACTGCTGCGGGTTACGCTGCATCATCTTCGACACCTCGTAGGCGCTCTTACGGTTCAGCTTCTCACGGCGCTGAGCACCCTCAGCGGAGAGAGAATCATACTTGCCGCGCGTTGCGTGCACATACCAGGCACGAATCAGCTGCAGCGGCAGGAAGAAGAACGCGAACTTCCACGACCACGTGAAGAGCAGAATCGGAATGACCGCAATCGACCCCACACGACCCGTATAACCGAGCCAAAGAAGCTCCACAAACGCACCCACCACAGCAAAGAGCGCCACGGTGCGAGTCCTAAACGCCACGCGGGAGGGGCGGTCCAGCAGGTAGGTCGCGCCGCCCGACTTGTTGTTCCTCATGACCAGCGGACCAAACGCCGCAATCGCCATAATGCACGCCAGGTAGACAATACAGAAAACAACCGGCGCCGCAATAAGCAGCAGCCACTCTAAACCGGTAGGATCAGCGGCAACAATGCTGGTCGCCAACGGAAGCTGCGCCAGCGGAAACTGCACAGTCGAGAGAAGAATGGAATGTAGCATACCCCCATTATTGCAAGGCGACCCCGAACACGCCCCGCGAACCGTCATATGCCGGACTATCTGAGCACAAATAGATAGGCACAGATAGACAGACACAGATAGGGATGCGCAGGTAGGGAGTAACCACCCGACCGTAGCGAAAGGGGGGGAGCGGTCCCCCCCCCCCCCCCCCCCCGGAGCCGCCCAGAATCTGAGCTACCGCGGCGCACAATCGAGAGCACACAAGCGAGAATTTACACAAACGAAACCTCCCACCCGCCCGCCACACAGCAGAACCCGATAGGCTAGATAACAACAGGACACACGCCGGGGCAAGGAGGCGCCAGCACCGCTGGCACGCCGCCCGCCGCAACCCCCCCTGGAATCCCCTGGAATCCCCTGGAATCCCCTGGAATCTTCTAGAACCCATGGGACATGCAGGGTCTTCCGCAGCAGGGCCTTTCGCAACAGGGTCTTCCGCGCCTCGGCAGCAAATTTAGCGCGCCTCCGCCACCCACAGACGGGTACCACGCGGATGCGCGCCCGCACCGAGAGGGCAACTCATGGACCGCCAACAGGAATTCGTACTGCGCACCATCGAAGAGCGCGACATCCGCTTCATCCGCCTCTGGTTCACCGACGTGGTCGGCACCCTCAAATCCGTTGCGCTCGCACCGGCTGAAGTAGAAAGCGCCTTCGATGAGGGCTTGGGCTTTGACGGCTCCTCGATTGAGGGTTTCTCCCGCATCTACGAATCCGACATGCTGCTGCAGCCGGACCCCTCCACCTTCCAGATTCTGCCCTGGCGCGGCGAGGAAGACTACACCTCCCGCATGTTCTGTGACGTGCTCACCCCCGACGGCGAGATCAGCGCCTCCGACACCCGCGGTGTGCTCAAGCGCGTGCTCAACAAGGCTGCGGAGATGGGCTTCACCTGCTACACCTCGCCCGAAATTGAGTTCTACCTGCTCGAATCCTCCAAGCTCGGCGCTGACGGATTCCCCGTGCCCGTGGACCACGAATCCTACTTCGACCACACCCCCGGCGGCATCGTGCAGGACTTCCGCCGCAAGGCAGTGACCATGCTCGAAGAAGTCGGCATCTCCGTCGAATTCAGCCACCACGAAACCGGCCCCGGCCAGAACGAAATCGACCTGCGCCACGCCGACGCCCTGCAGACCGCCGACAACGTCATGACCTTCCGCACCGTCATCAAGGAAGTCGCCTACTCGCTGGGAATGTACGCAACCTTCATGCCCAAGCCCTTCACCAAGTACGCCGGCAGCGGCATGCACACCCACTTCTCCCTCTTTGAAGGCGACACCAACGCATTCTTCGAAGCCGGTGCCGAATACCAGCTGTCCAAGACCGCACGCCACTTCATCGCCGGTGTGCTCAAGCACGCCCCCGAATTCACCGCGGTCACCAACCAGTTCATCAACTCCTACAAGCGTCTCTGGGGCGGTGGCGAGGCACCCTCCTACGTCTCCTGGGGCCACAACAACCGCTCCGCCCTCGTGCGTGTGCCCCTGTACAAGCCGAACAAGATGCAGTCCGCACGCATCGAGTACCGCGGCCTGGACTCGGCATCGAACCCGTACCTCGCCTACGCGGTGATTCTCGCCGCCGGTCTGAAGGGCATCGAAAACGAGTACCCACTCATGCCCGCCGTGACCGAGGACCTCGCCGCCATGACCAACGCCGAACGCCGCGCCATGGGCTACAACCCGCTACCCGCATCCCTGCGTGAAGCCATTAACATCACCGAAGAATCCGAGTTCATGGCGGAGGTTCTGGGTGAGCAGGTCTTCGAGCAGTTCCTGCGCAATAAGCGCGCCGACTGGGACCAGTACCAGGCTCAGGTGACCCCCTACGAGCTCAAGCACAACCTCGGAATCCTCTAACGGCTGGATCCTCTCACCTCCTCTGAGGATGAGGGAGCGCTGACAGCCTCAGGGCGGTACCCGCTACCGGTCAACACGCCGGCGGGTACCGCCCACAGGTCTATCAATTGCACCTATCTGCTACACCGTTCACCGCTTTTTAGCCGCCGATTTTTACCCGCCGAATTTTTTACTCTCCACCCCTACTCTCCACCCATACTTTCCACCCCACGGATCTACTCTCTACCCACAGTTCTCACGCTATGACTGACAGCTCCCACTACCCGGCCACCGGGCTCATCCGCATTATCGACCCCGCCAAAGAACCCAAACCGCTCACCGACATCGCCCCCGACGCGCTCGACGACGAACAACGTGCCGAAGCCGAACGCAAAGCCCAGCTGCGCCTGCACACCCGCATGATTGCCACCGGCTTCCACGACCCGTCCAAGGCCGAACGCTGGCTCAACGCACCCGAACTGAAGCACGTCTCGCAGGATGCGCTCTTTGCCGGGCTGCACCTCGCCCCCTCACCGGATATCGCCTTGCCCGCCCTCGTGCGCCTCATCGAGAAGCACCCGGCGGTCGCCGAGCGCGCCAACCGCGGCAAAGAAGAATTCGGCATGTACCGACTGCTTGGTGCCTCCCAGGCGATTGGCGATTTTCTCTACCGCCGCCCCGAGCTCATCGACCCGCTCTTCGACACGCAGGTGTACCCGGCTGAGAGCGTGCTGATTCGTTCCCAGCACCCGGCGTCAATCCTGCCGGAAACCGACGGGGAATTCCTGACCCCCATCGCACCGCTGGACACCCCCTACCGCCGCGATATCCTCACCGCCCTCGGCGCCGACCCCCACGCGGAGCGTCCGCGAGCTGCCGTCGAGCAGACCGGCAAGGACGGCTACGTGACCCTGCGCGTTGCCTACCGCGCTGCCCTGGCTCGCATCGCCCTGCTCGACGTGTGCTGTGAAGACCCGGTCGAAATGATGCCCACCATCGGTCGTCACCTCGCTGATTTGGCCGCCGCCGCGCTGGAGGGTGCGCTCGCCATTGCCCGCACCGAAGTGGCGGAGGGGTTGGGCCCCGGTCTGGCGGCTCCTCGCCGAGGTGAGGCTGTAGACGCCCTGGACTTGGCGATTATCGGCATGGGTAAGTGCGGTGCCCGCGAGCTGAACTACATCTCTGACGTTGACGTGGTGTACGTGGTTGCACCCGTGGAACCCGCCGCCGCACCCAATGCCGGGGCCGAGGGGCAGAGCGCCCCGCTCAAGCTCACCGAGAACGAATGTTCCACCATCGGCACGGAACTCGTGCACGCCCTCACCCGCGCCATCATGGGCCCTGCACCCGAGCCCGCCCTCTGGGAAGTCGATGCGAACCTGCGCCCCGAGGGCAAGGACGGCCCGCTGGTTCGCACCGTCGAATCCTACGTTCAGTACTACAAGCGCTGGGCTGAAAACTGGGAGTTCCAGGCGCTGCTCAAGGCGCGCCCCATCGCCGGTTCGGCGCAGCTGGGCGCCCGCTACGCCCGCGCAATCGACCCCTTCGTGTGGGAGTCCGCCGCCCGTGAATCCTTCGTGGAATCCGTGCAGGCGATGCGCGCCCGCGTGACCGACAATATTCCCCCGCACCAGGTAGACCGCCAGATTAAGCTGGGCCCGGGCGGTCTGCGCGATATCGAGTTCACAGTGCAGCTACTGCAGCTCGTGCACGGTCGAACCGACCCCGCCGTGCGCACCAAATCCACCGTGGATTCCCTGGCGGCGCTGACCGCCGTCAGCTACATTAGCCGCACCGACGCCGAAGCGTTCAGCCGCGACTACAAGAAGCTACGCGTGCTCGAGCACCGCATCCAGCTGCAGCAACTGCGCCGCACCCACCTGATGCCCGAGAAAGACGCCGAACAGCGCGCCCTCGCCCGCTCTATCCTGTCCCCGGAACGCAACGGCACGCTCTCCGCCGAGCAGATGCTCAAGGCGTGGCAGAAAATTAAACGGAACGTCCGTTCACTGCACGAGCGAATCTTCTTCCGCCCGCTGCTCGCCGCCGTCTCCACGCTCAGCCGCGACGAAGTGGTGCTCAGCGAACAGGCAGCACAGGACCGTCTTGCCGCCCTCGGCTACCGCGACCCGCGCGGCGCCATGCGCCACATCAAGGCACTCACCACGGGCCTTTCCCGCAGTGCAGACATTCAGCGTCACCTCATGCCCGTGCTCCTGGGCTGGTTCGCCCGCGGCGTGGACGCGGACGCCGGCCTGCTCGGATTCCGCATCGTCTCCGAATCGCTCGGCAGTACCAGCTGGTACCTGCGCATGCTCCGCGACTCACCCGCAGCCGCCGAACGCCTCAGCCAGCTACTCTCGAGTTCGCGCCTCATGACCGACCTGCTGGAGGATGCCTCCGCCTCCATCGCCTGGCTGGACAAGGTTGCCGACCTCAAACCGCTGGGGGAGGAGGCGCTCGCCTCCGAGATTTCCTCCCTGCTGGCACGCCACGAGGATGCCGCCGAGGCGATGCGCGCCGTGCGCTACCTGCGCCGCCGCGAAACCCTGCGCACCGCCATGGGCTGGACCCTGGGCATCGTCGACATTGAGGACACCTGCGCCGGCCTTGCCGCCATCGATGAGTGCACAATCGGTGCGGCGCTACAGATTGCCCTGCGTGAACTCCAAGCGGCACCGGAAAGCGCTGAACCCGCCGAAGCAACCGAACCTGCCGAAGTTGAGGAAGCCGCGGGGGAGAAGCTACTCACCCGCATCGCCGTCATCGGCATGGGCCGCCTCGGCGGCGCCGAGAACGGATTCGGCTCCGACGCGGACGTCATGTTCGTCCACGAACCCCTCGACGGGGCCGACGAAGACGCCGCACAGGAACAGGCGGCACGCATCGTCAACCGCACCCTGGCGCTCCTCAAACAGCCCGTCAAGCCCGCCATCCGCGCCGAACGGCCCCTCGAAGTGGACGCCGACCTGCGCCCCGAAGGCAAGCAGGGCGCTATCGTGCGCTCGCTGGACTCCTACCGCTCCTACTACGAACGATGGGCGGAAACCTGGGAATTTCAGGCGCTCACCCGCGCCCGCCCCATCGCCGGCGACGAGGCGCTCGGACGTGCCTTCGTGGAGCTCATCAACCCGTACCGCTACCCGGCAACTTTCACGCCCGAACAGGTGCAGCAGATTCGCCGCATGAAAGCGCGCGTTGAGAATGAACGCATGCCGCACGGTGCCGACCGCACCCGCCAGCTCAAGCTCGGCCGCGGCGGCCTCTCCGACGTGGAATGGCTGGTCCAGCTCGTACAGCTACGCCACGCGCACGCCGTGCCGGGGTTGCGCACCACCTCCACCCTGAAGGCGCTGAACGCCGCGGTTGAGGCGGGGCTGGTCGAGGCAGCGGACGCTGAAATCCTCAGCGGCGCCTGGCTACTCGCCACGAAGATCCGCGGCGGCAACGTGCTACGCGGCGTACGCCAATCGGATACTTTGCCCTCAGGTCGTGACGATTTGGAGGCGATTGCCCGCTGGTGCGGATACCCCGCCGGCAGCGCACGCGCCCTCGAAGAGGACTACCTGCGCCAAACCCGCAACGCCCGCAAGGTCTACGAGCGACTCTTCTTCGAAGAACTCTAGAGACTCCAGAAAAACTGGTCTGGAGAAAAACGCGAGCCTGGCGTTTTCGCCGCGTTTTTGCCGGTGCGGATTTCATAGGGGAGGGGCGGGGACATGGTTCTCCGCCCCTCCTTTTCGTTCGCTTTAGATTCTCTTGTGAAAAATTTTGTGGACGCTCAGTGGATTTCGTGGATGCTCAGCGGACATCGTGCGCCCGCCGCTACCCTCACGGGACCAGTAACCACCCCAAAACCCCGAAAATGTGACCGGCACCATGAAAATAAATTTTGCTCGCACTCCTCAAAAACGAAGCAAAACACCCCATTCTGCCCCGGAAACACGCGGAACACAGGGTAATCCACAAAGGATTTGGCAAACACTCAAAAACCCCGTATAGTATTTACCTGTCAGCACGACGGAGCGAAAAACTCCTCGTCATGATTCAAATTGAATACGCTGATATGCGGTTGTAGCTCAGTTGGTAGAGCACCACCTTGCCAAGGTGGATGTCGCGAGTTCAAGTCTCGTCAACCGCTCGTAAGGACTCCAAGAGTTCGAACGCGTTCCCTTGTGGAGCGTATGCGGTGAGGTGGTCGAGTGGTTAGGCAGCGGCCTGCAAAGCCGTGTACGCGGGTTCGAATCCCGTCCTCACCTCGCAACAAAACAACTGTTTTGTGAGCGCGATTGGCGCAGCGGTAGCGCGCTTCCCTGACACGGAAGAGGTCACTGGTTCGATCCCAGTATCGCGCACAAATAAAGCCCTGATTCCTAGGAATCAGGGCTTTTGTGTTTAACTTTTTGGTTTTGGTTTAGGTTTAGGAGAGGTAGCGTCCTCCTTGTTCCTACAGGGGACCCGCCCTCGCTTCGCTTCGGGCACCCTGATGTCACGACGGAGGGCACCATCCCTCTGTTCCCTATATAAGTCACTCAGCCTTAGATTCGTAAGGGCAGGGCTTGGGTGTGCGATACCGGTATAACGAACTTAAGGGGGAGGGGCTGTCGCCTTCTCAATCTTTTGCTGGCTCTGCCAAGCCTGTTTTGTGACGCTCGCACCGCTCCGTGTCTCCGATGTCACGACGGAGGACACCGCCCCTCCGCCTCGTAAGTAAAACCCTTGCCCCGGTTCAGTAAGTGCAGGGCTTGGGTGCGCGATACCGGCATAACGAACTGGAGGGGGAGGGGGCTGTCGGCTTTTCGGCCTTTTGCTGGCTCCGCCTGGTCTGCATTTGTAGGGCGTGCATCTTACACACTTCCTCCGCGCCGTCGCAGAGGACCCGCCCTCGCTTCGCTTCGGGCACCCTGAGGGCGCATCCGGAAGGTGTAAGCCTGCCGCCGAAGTGTAAGTCAGCCGCCGCACCTTTTCAATAGCTCACCGGTATGACCAAAAGCTTTGCGTGCGGTACCCACCTCCGATACCCTAATGGAGGAAATCTACACTCACAGATACACCGCCGTATCGCAAAGGAACACCCGTGAAATCCTTCCTCAAAGGGCTCGGCATCTTCTTCGCCGTATGCCTCACCTTCTCCCTCTGGTACGTCGTCCTTGGCGTCGTCATCATCGTGCTCATTCTGGGCATCATCCTGACCATCCGCAAAAACCGGTACTTCGCATCCCCCGAATTTCAGACGCACCGCCAGCGCACCGCCACACTCGCCAGCGAATACAACGAAGTCGCCAGCTACGTACACGACATCTACACCCACGGAATCTACGAACTCGGCACCTCCACCAACGGCATGTACAGCCACCTCGCCACCGTCGAAGTTCAAAAACCCAAAACCTGGCAGACGCTGCTGCAGAAGAAACCCGAAGGACGCCACCCGCACGTCTACAACTCCTCCCAGCAGGTCGTTCTCGAAGCCGAGCGGGACCCCATCGGCAGCCTCACCGAATACTTCCACATCGAAGCCGACCTGCAAACCCTTAAAGACGTACAGCGCCTTTCCGACGATATCGCGCGCCTCGAAACCGCAATCGACAACGTGCGACGCCGCGAAGAGGACATAATCGCACACATCAACCCGCCCCAGTTCATCACCAAGCAATACGCCAAGGAGCTCTGGGACAAACTCAACGTCTGCCACGTGGGGCTGACCGTGCCATACCCCGTCTACCGCTTCGAATACGCCTCACCCAGCGGCAAAGAAAACCGCGCGGTCACCGTCACCCTCGACACCCCAACCCTCGACGCGCTCTCCGAAACCCTAGAACGCAAAATACGCTGGGCATGGCCCGAAGGCGGCGAACGCACCCTCATGACCGCCCAACTACGCCAACGCATCAAAGAACGCGACAACTACACCTGCCAAAACCCCGGATGCGGCAACTCCATCATGCGTGAACGAATCCTCATCCTAGAGGTCGTCCACAAGGTTCCGCTCTCCGAAGGCGGCAACAACGAGCCCGAGAACTTGCAGACCCTCTGTTGGCGTTGCGTGCGCGGACGGAACGTGCGGCTCGCATAAAGCCGCACCTTCCGGGTGCGGCGGGTGCCCCAGCAGGAGCGGAGGAAGTGCATAGCTTGCCGACCCACCGGGTGCAGAAAACCATAGAGACAGAAGAGCCCCCCACACGAGGTGATTGTGTGGGGGCTCTTTGCCGTTCACGGCGCAAGCCGAGACGGGAACCTACCGCGGAAGGCGGTGTCGTCCGTAGCGACATCAGGGTGCCCGAGTTCTGCGAGGGCGGGTGCCCCTGTAGGAGCAAGGACGAACACCGCCGTCCGCACAACCTCACAAGCTAGCGCTTGATAGCGTCCAGCGCCTCACGCTGAGCCTTCGCAATGCGTTTCTCAGACACCGTGTAGGCGGTACCAAGCTCCTGGGCGAAGAAGCTGACGCGCAGCTCCTCAATCATCCAGTTCACGCGGCGGAGCGCATCCGGCACGATGGTGCCTGCCGGTAGCGACTTGACCGCGTTATCGTAGGAGTCTTCCAGGTCCTGCACCGTGAGCATGAGCTGGTTGTCGCGGTGCAGGTTCGGGCCGAGCTTCGTCAGGCGCACCTGGGCGGCCTTCAGGTAACGCGGTAGGTGAACCAGCTGGTCGTAGCCGGTTTTCGCCACGAATCCGGGGTAGACGAGGTTCTCCATCTGTGCCTTTACGTCGGATACGGCGTGCATGGTCGTCAGCGAGGTTGCCTTCTTGATTGCCTTCTTCAGCGCGGTGGCTTCGGAGAGGATTTCGGCGACGAGCTTGGTGACGTCGAAGACCGTCTCGATGAGTTCGGCGCGCACGTGCTCGTAGAGTTCGCTGTATTCGGCGTGCGTGAAGATGGGGGTGTGCGGCACGAGGTGGTCGAGTGCCGCGACGGTGCAGTCGCGGATGAGTTCGTCGATGGAGCCGTGGGGGTTCTGCGTGAAGACGATTTTCTCCTTGTGGGAGAGGTGTTCGCTCACGTAGCGTACGGGCGAGGGCACCTGCAGTTGGAGCAGGCGGATGATGCCGCGGCGCTGGGAGTGGAGCTGTTCGGCTTCGGTGGGGAAGATGCGCAGGCCTACGCTGGTTTCTTCGTCTACGAGGGCGGGGTAGCCGTTGACCGCTTGGGTGGCGATGATGCGCTGTACCTTGCGGGGGATTTCTCCGTTGGGGAAGAGGTCGGCGGGGAATTCGGTGAGGCCGCTGATTTCGCGCACCTGCGAACCGTGCGCATCGGCTACCTGGGCGGTGCCGCTCTGAGCGTTCTTCACGCCCTTCTTGGCGGAAGCCGCGGAGCTGCCCGAGTTACCCGAGTTACCCGAGCCGCCCTGGGCGAGCGCCACCATTTTTGCCATGGTGTCGTCGGATGCGCCGAGCGAGTCGGCGAGGGCGCTGCGGATTTCCTTGTGGAGCTGCTGCTGCAGGGCGCGCAGGTCCTTGCCTTCGCCGAGGATTTTGTTGCGTGCGTTGCGCACCTGGAATCCCATTTTCAGGTGTTCGGGCACGGCGTCCCAGTTGAAGGCTTCGGGCTCGACAACGACGCCGCGCAGGCGGCGTAGTACGAGTGCGAGGGAGGGGATGAGTTCGTCGGTGGCGGGGGAGTAGTCCTCTTCCAGGGCGGCGCAGGCGGCGCGTGCCACGTCGGGTGCGGGCACGAAGTTGCGTCGAATCGCCTTGGGGAGCGATTTGATGAGTGCGGTGACGAGTTCGTGGCGCAGGCCGGGGATTTGCCAGCGGAACGGTTCGGGGCTCAGCTGGTTGAGGAAGAGGATGGGTACCTGGACTGCTACGCCGTCGCGCTTGGCGGCGTCGGTGCGGGCGCCTCCGATGCCGGCGGTGGGGGCGTATTCGTAACGCAGGTCGAGGGTCAGTTCGCCGCTGTCGGTGCGCTGCACCCACTGGCGGGGGAACTGGGAGTCGTCGTAGTCGGCGGCTTCCTCGTTAATGAGCTTCTCGGGGTTGAAGTCCAGGAAGTTGTCGTCTTCGAGACGTGCCTGCTTCCACCACTTGTCGAAGGCGCGCACATCCGTCACGTGGGCGGGGATACGGGCATCGTAGAAGGCGAAGAGCACGGAGTCGTCCACGCGCAGGTCGCGGCGGCGCAGGCGTGCCTCAAGCTCTTCGACCTCGGCGAGGGCGCGCTGGTTGCGCAGGTAGAACTTGTGCTGGGTGTGCCACTGGCCTTCGACGAGGGCGGACTGGATGAACAGTTCGCGGGCTGCGGCGGCGTCTACGCGGGCGTACTGCACGGGGCGGTCGGCGTAAATGGTCAGGCCGAAGAGGGTGCCCTTGGCGTAGGCGACTGCCGCGCCGGAGCTGAGCGACCAGTGCGGTTCGGAGTATTGCACGCTGATGAGGTGCTTGCCGATTTCTTCGATCCACTGCGGGTCGATGGAGGCGTTGGTGCGCGCCCACAGGCGGGAGGTTTCGACGAGTTCGGCGGAGAGCACCCAGTCGGGGCTCTTCTTGAACAGGCCGGAGCCGGGGAAGATTGCGAATTTGGTGCCGCGTGCGCCGAGGTATTCGCGGGGGCCGCGGTTGCGTCCCTTGGAGTCCTTTTCGCGTTCTTCTTTGACGCCTACGTGCGAGAGCAGGCCGGAGAGCAGGCTCTTGTGGATGTCGATTTCGTGGGCGGAGGCGTTGATGTCCCTGCCGCCGCTGGCGTGAATGTTGGCGGTGCGTCCCATTTCGCGTAGCTGGGCGAAGAGGTCCTGCCATTCGCGGATGCGCAGGTAGTTGATGTATTCGCGGTGGCACATTTTGCGCAGCTGCGAGGAGGACAGCGCCGCCTGCTGCTCGTTGATGTAGTCCCAGAGCAGCAGGAAGGAGGAGAAGTCGGAGGTGTCGTCGATGAAGCGGGCGTGCATGGCGTCTGCTTCGGCGCGTACGTCGGCGGGGCGTTCGCGCGGGTCCTGGATGGTCAGGGCGGCGGCGAGCACCATCATTTCCTTGGCGCAGTTGCGGCGGCCGCCTTCGATGATCATGCGGGCCAGGCGCGGGTCCACGGGGAATGCCGCCATGGCTCGGCCGATGGCGGTGAGGGTTGCGCTATTGCCGCGGCCCTTGCGGGGCTGGCGGGGGCGTTCGGTGAGCGCGCCGAGTTCGCGCAGCAGGTTCACACCGTCGTTGATGGCGCGGGATGCGGGCGGCTGCACGAACGGGAAGCGGGAGATGTCGCCGGGTTCGCGGACCACGCCGATTGCGATCATCTGCAGGATGACGGCTGCGAGGTTGGTGCGCAGAATTTCGGGGTCGGTGAACTCGGGGCGTGAGTTGAAGTCTTCCTCAGAGTAGAGGCGGATTGCGATGCCGTCGCTGACGCGGCCGCATCGACCGGAGCGCTGGTTGGCGCTTGCCTGCGAGATGCGTTCGATGGGCAGGCGCTGAACCTTGGTGCGTGCCGAGTAGCGGGAGATGCGTGCGGTGCCGGTGTCGATGACGTACTTGATGCCGGGCACGGTCAGCGAGGTTTCGGCAACGTTCGTGGCGAGCACGATGCGCGGGCGAGATCCGGGGGAGAACACGCGGTGCTGCTCTGCGAGCGAGAGGCGCGCATACAGGGGCAGCACTTCGTAGTTCAGACGCGGCGACTTGAGGACCATCGCCTCGATAGCGTCCTTGGCGTCGCGGATTTCGCGTTCGCCGGAGAAGAAGATGAGGATGTCGCCGGGCGCTTCCTTGGAGAGTTCCTTGATGGCGTCGAGGATGCCGTCGGTGGGGTCGTGGTCGTCTTCGATTTCGTCGTCGCTGAGGTAGTCTTCCTCGTCGAGCGGGCGGTAGCGGATTTCCACGGGGTAGGTTCGGCCGGACACCTCAATGATGGGCGGCGCGTCGTCGGGCAGGATCGCTTCGGCGATTTCGCGTTCTTCGGCGCTGAGGCTTTCGTCGACGATGCCCTTGCCCGGCACGTAGCTGGGGGAGAAGTGGCGCGCGAAACGCTCCGGGTCGATGGTCGCGGAGGTGATGATGACCTTCAGGTCCGGGCGCTGCGGCAGGATGCGCTTGAGGTAGCCGAGGATGAAGTCAATGTTCAGGCTGCGTTCGTGCGC